>OMKS01003456.1_pt1 | contig 12522 bp, 9 predicted proteins | sample 1674721 | NCBI WGS metagenome assembly OMKS01 (sample SAMN06264996, study PRJEB25208) | sediment metagenome | isolation source: hot spring sediment | place: USA: California | collected 2014-09-02 | reverse complement strand
CGGCACACTGGATAGCTGCGGCCAGGGAGTGTGGCGTGCGGGCCGTCTTGAGCAGTTGCTTTGAGAGCTCCGTGGCAGTCCGGAGTTATGGCGTCATGGCACTGCGGATGGGCCTCCAGGAGACGCCGCAGGGCCTGGACACACTCAAGTTTCTGCGTGAGGATGTTACAGTGGACCAGCCGCCGATTCACAGGGGCCGCATGGTGATTGGGCTCTTGACCCTGCGCCAAGGGGCACTGGAGCCGATAGACCTCTGATGGCGGACTTCTTTGAACAGATCGATCAGACGGCAAGGGCCCTTCAGAAGGCCGGTATACGATTCGGCGGCCGTGTGGCCATACTCAGCGAGAATGGGCCCGGGTATACGGCGGTGATTGGGGCATGCCTGCGAATCGGGGCCGTGGCTGTGCCGATCAGCACGCGGTACCCGGCGCCACAGGTCCAGCAGGTCGCGGATTGGATGGGCTGCTCGGTGATATTGGCGTCTCGCAATTTTGCCACGGCGGCACTGCGAGGCCCCCTGGTTGCCCTGGAAGAGATCACGGGGCCCGTCGCGGGCGATATGGCGGCAGTCACACTGGACCGCATAGGGGCCGACCTCGGCAACCCGGCCAGCATCATCATGACCTCCGGCAGCCTGGGCGAACCTCGCGGGGTGCTCCATCGGCTCTCACAGCACTACTACAGTGCGGCCGGGGCAGACCGCAATACCCCCTTCGGGCCCGAACATACATGGTTGATGTCCGTGCCGATGTACCACGTCAGCGGCTTTTCCATCCTCATGCGGGCATTTCTCCGTGGCGGCCGCGTCGTCTTTCCCCCGAACGGACAGACTCTCCAGCAGGCGGTCCTGCAATGCGAAGCGACCCATCTGTCCGTGGTTCCGGTGCAGTTGGCCCGTCTGATGGACCATCCCGACTGCATCGAGAGGCTCAGGGCGATGGAGGCTGTGCTTCTGGGTGGCTCGGCGGCTTGCGATGCATTGGTCCGGCGGGCACTGGCGGTGGGCCTGCCCATTCATACGACCTACGGGTCAACGGAGGCGGCTTCCCAGGTAACCACCACGGCCAGGGGCGAACTGATTGACCGGGTGGGCGCCAGCGGACGGTTGCTGCCGTACCGAGACCTGCGGATCGCCGAGGATGGAGAAATACGGGTCGGCGGGCGGACGCTCTTCGATGGATACGTGGAAGCGGGTTCGATTCGACCGGCCATTGACGCCGATGGCTGGTTCCACAGCGGCGACATAGGGGCACTGGATGAGGCGGGGTTCCTGTATGTGCGGGGACGCAGGGATTCGATGTTTATCTCCGGCGGCGAGAACATCCACCCGGAGCAGATCGAGCGGGTCCTGGAGGAGGCCTCCGGCGTCGAACGGGCGGTGGTGGTGGGCGTGCCCTGCGGCGACATGGGGCAGCGACCGGTTGCGTTCGTCAAGATGCGTATGGGTGAACCCCTTGCCGGCGAGACGCTGCGGCACTGGGTCGCACAGCGGCTGGAGCGGTTCAAAACCCCGGTGGCGTTCCTGCAATGGCCCGCGTCGTTGGACCGGCAGGAGAAGCCCAACCGCACGGCCCTTGCGGCTCGGGCGCAAGGACTCCTGGCCGGGCGATCACCGCAGGTGCTCAAGGACCTGCCGCAGAGTCTCGGGAATTGAACAAGCGGCGCCGGTGTGTTTGTTGGTTGTGACGTGCGTAACAACCACATCGGCACAGACCTGGCGGGCGGCGTTCTTGAGCTGATACTCCAACTCGAAGCTGTTTGTGCCGAGCTTGCCCAGGGTCATCTCGATCGTCAGCCTGTCGGATAGCCGCAGGGGCCTTCGGTAGTCCGCGCGGGCGTGAACGGCAGGAATGGAGAAGTCCCCGCTGTGGATAATGGAGGCCAGAGGCATGTGCTGTTGGAGGAAGGCCTCCAGGCAATCCTGGGCGAGTGTGAAGAAGCGGCCGTAAAAGACAATGCCCGCCGCGTCGGTGTGGTGCAAACGAATGACGGTTTCATAGTTGAACATGGGTATTTCCCAAGGCACGGGTCGGTGCGGTCACTTTCGGTGTTCCACGGGCAACCTCGATGTAGATATTCTAATGGAGCGGCACAGACTTGGGAAGGGCCAGGAGCATATATAGGGGTGGCACAACTGTTGTTGTGCCAACCGGGGTCGCCTCTCTTACTCTCACTATGCCCAACACATTCAGACATAGTAATTATCGGTATCCCATAGGAAATTGTCTAGCGTGGAAAATACGTGATTTTGAGCAGTTTTAGGTACGCCAAGGCCTCCAAAACCTGCGGAAACCACGTGATTTGCCTGGAACGGACCATTCGCATCCGTCGGCGGGGCGATGAGTACGACCTCAGAGGTGCTCCAGGAGGTCTTCGGGCCGCAGCAGGTTGAGTTTGTTGAGCAGTTCAACGAGGTTGGAGACGCCAAGCTTTCGGAAGATGCGGGAACGGTGGTCCTCGATGGTTCGGACGGATCGGTGGCGGATACCGGCGATCTCGCGGGCGTTCCTGCCGTGAACAACCATCCGCAAGACCTCTCTCTCGGTGCGGGTCAGCACATCGGCGATCCGGATGTGTATCTGGGGAGACTTGGCAAGGGCGGACTTGACCGCCTGAAGGAGGGCGTCCCTCTTGAGAGGTTTCTCGATGAAATCCAGTGCGCCGGCTTTGAGGGCCTGCACGGCCATGGGAACATCGCCGTATCCGGTGATCAGCAGAACGGGCAGCGAGGGCATGAGGCTACGGGCTTTGACCAGCAGCTCGATCCCGTTCATGCCGGGCATCTTCACGTCGGTCACCAGCAGATCGCAGCGGTCGGTCTGGAGCCTCCCAAGACAGGCCGCCGCCTCTTCGAAGCAGACGACATCCACATCGAGACTCCCAAGGGTTCGCGCCAGCTGCTTGCGAAGCGATGGTTCATCATCGACGAAAAACACGGTGCGTCTGTCCGGACTTTGCATAGTCGGATCCTATCAGTGCCCCGGTGGCTCTGCGGGCAGGGTGATGTGAAACCGAGTCCCCCTGCCGGGTCTGGAGGCCACTTTGATGCCACCGCCGACTCGAGAGACGATGCGTTCGACAACGCACAGGCCGAGCCCGGTGCCCTGGCCCGGCGGCTTGGTTGTGAAGAAGGGTTCGAAGACATTGTCCTGAATGTCGTGCGGGATGCCGCAACCGTCGTCCTCGAAGACCAGTTCAACAGTGTTTCGGCGGGCTTTGCCGGAGATCACCAGATGGTTGGGCTTGTTGTCATGGGCGGCCTGGATGGCATTCTCGATGAGCAGGAAGAACATCTGCTCCATATCTTTCTCATTGGCCGTTACGGCCGGAAGGCCTCGAAGTCCGTTGGCGGTGATGGTCATACCCGCGCGCCAGGCCTTCTCATCGAGCAGCCGGATGGCGCCCTGGGCGATGCCGTGGAGGTCAAGGGCGGCTACCCCCTTCTCGGTGGATCGGCCGGCAAACCGGCGGAAGCGGTTGACCACGGCCACAATGCCCTCAATGCCCTTGACGGCATCCGCCAGGTCGGCTTTGACGCCGTCCGTGCCGGGTACATCCTCCAGCGCCGCGCAGGCATTTTCAACGGCGAGGTTCACAACGGTCAGCGGTTGGGTCAGCTCGTGGGCGGTGGCCGCGCTGATCGCGCCGAGAGACGCCAGGTGCTCCGTGCGGGCCATTTCCTCGCGGTGTTTCTCCAATTGCTCCTGGGCCAGTTTGAGATCGTGAATGTCGCGGGCAATGACCATGGCCAGGGCGACCCGCCCGCCACCGTCCCGAACAGGTTCGACGGTGGTGTTGTACCAGCGGGTCTGCCCCTGGAGTTCCGTAGGCACGATGACGTTCATCCCCTGCCCCGTGGCCAGGACCCGTCGAACGCTGTCCATCTGTCGGTCAGCGATAGCCTTTGGAAAGAGGTCCCACATACTACGGCCGACAAAATCTTCAGGTGCTCCACCCAGCCTCCTGGCCCCAACGGCATTCATGAAGCGAAAGACGCCGTCGCCGTCAACGGTGGCGATGCTCTCTCCGGCGCTTTCCACAAGGGTGCGGTACATCTGTTCACTGAGCCGCAGCGCTTGGTCGATACGTTGGCGTTTGGCCATCTCGCCCCGGAGTCTCTCGTTGGCCGCAAGCAGTTCACAGGCTTGCTGATCGGCCAGAGATTCGAGCGATTCCTGTGTCTTTCGGATCTCCGTTATATCTCTGATGACGGTCAGGACGCGATCCACGCGACCGTCTTGCTGGAGGGGGATCTTTCGAGTCTCGGTGCAGATTCGTTCGTCCTCGACTGTGACCCACTCCTCGGTGGTCAGCATCGTGCCGGTGTCAAAGACGGTTCGGTATTCCACGACGACACTGTCCGGCAGAAACGAAAAGATCTCAAGAAGTGCCTTTCCCGTGGGATCGGGGTCCAGACCAAGCCGCTGATTCCACTGCTTGAAACTATCCGTGACGAAGAGTATCCGCAGGTCCGGGCCCACGATGTGGGCGGCGTCGGCCGTGCTGGAAACGGCCTTGCGGGACTCAAACGGCTTGCCCCGACCCGGGCCTTCCCCGCCCGACGCATCGCCGCCGTCGGCGCAGAGGCCCGCGCGAGCCAGATGCTCTTCAAGCCATCGGACACGGGCCATCAGTTCTTCTCTGGTGAGCTGCTGCTCCACGATGTCGCCCTCGGCGAACTCGGCTTCCGCTCCGGGACGGCCGCCACCAGAGGCGGAACCATCTCGCGGAGCCGGGCCGACCGGAGGGTTGACACTAACAGAGACCCTCGTGACCGTCAAGCATAAACCCCCCTGCCGCCCGTTTCAAAGCAAGATTTGAGAACCATCAAGCTCGCCATTGCCCCGCCGCCCCGCCGCCAAGAGTCATCCCAGAGACAATCCGATTCCCGACCCGTGGCAAATACGGTATTTCCACGGTCGGCCTCCCTCTGCAAAAGGCAATGGTCTTGCGCAAAGCGCGGGAATCCGCCCCGGACGGCTACCCCATGGGCCGGCGGTGTGCTATAATGGGTATGACCAACGGCTATGGTTGTCTGCCGTAGGGAACAAGACGGTGGCGACCGGAGTATCAGGGTGCATCCTCAGAATCTCGGCATCATGGCAAAAGCGGTATCCCTGGCGGCTCTTGTATGTGGGGCAGCCAGGGGCAGTGATCTGCCCGCAAGCTTCGACCTTCGGCACCACGGAACGGTTACGGAGGTCCGGTACCAGTCTGGAGGCACCTGCTGGGCGCATGGAACGATGGCGGCTATTGAGAGCAATCTGCTGATGACGGGCCGATGGGCCGCATCAGGCCAGACCGGTCTGCCGAATCTGGCCGAGTACCACCTGGACTGGTGGAACGGGTTCAACGGGCAGAGCAACTCGGACTGGCCGGGACACGGGGGATTGGTCGTCCATGAAGGCGGCGACTATCTGGTCGCGGCGGCCTACCTCAGCCGCGGCGATGGGGCCGTCTATCACCCCTCGGCCAATGATGGGCAAGCCGATACGCCGTGGTATGCGCGCCCGCCCCTGCGGTATGACCCGCGGTACGCATATTACTACGTGCGGGATATCGAATGGCACACGGCCGGCTGGAACCTCGAGCACATCGACCGGATAAAGCAGCGAATCATGACGCAAGGGGCGATGGCGACGTGTATGGCGTTTGATATGCGGTTCATGTCCGGTTCGGTACATTACCAGCCCCGCGGCAGCGCCATGCTGCCCAATCATTCCGTGGCCATTGTCGGCTGGGACGATGATAAGGTGACGCCCGCGCCGCAGGGCCTCGGAGCCTGGCTGTGCAAGAACAGTTGGGGAACGGGCTATTTCGAGGATGGCTACATCTGGATCAGCTACTGGGACCGCTGGTGCTGCCAGGAGCCGGACATGGGCGCGGTGTTCTTTCGCGACGTCGAGCCCATGCGGTACGACCGTGTGTACTACCACGACCTGCACGGCCGACGGGACACCCTGACGGACTGCCATGAGGCGTTCAACGCGTTCTGGGGGCAGGGCCGCGACACCGTGGAGGCGGTGAGCTTCTATACGGCGGTCGATGGTGCCGCTTATACGGCCGTCGTGTATGAGAGTTTCCGACAGGGGCGGCTGTCGGGGGAGCTGGCCAGGGCAAGCGGGACACTGGCGTACAGGGGATTTCACACGGTGGAACTGGATCGACCCGTGGAGGTCTTCCCGGCGGAGGACTTTTTCGTATACGTCTGGTTGTCGCAAGGAGGTCATGCCTACGACCGGACGTCGGAAGTGCCGGTGCTGCTGGGCGGGCCCGGCTGGGAGCCGGCACAAGCGATGGAAACCAGCCGCGGGGCGTTCCTGGGCAAGACGGCACTGGAGGATGGCCAGAGCGTGCTGGTCGTCTCGGCCGCGAATCCCGGAGAGAGTTACTATCGCACCGGCGAGCAATGGGTGGACCTGCATGACCTCGACGGTTCGGCGAATTTCTGTATCAAGGCCCTGGCGACGGCCAGGGAGGCGGTGGCGGGGGATTTCAATAGGGACGGTCGCGTCGATGAGCGGGATTTAGCGGTGTTGGCGGGGGCATGGCTGACACAGGAGGGGCAGGAAGCCTATCGGCGGATTTGTGATATTTCCCAGCCGGACGGCGAGATTATCGATATGGAGGATTTCGCCGTTTTTACGCGAATCTGGGCGGATTTGCACATCGTGCCGCGATAGTACGGGAAAATTGTTGCGTCACACCGAGGAATCCGTACAAATGAGAGGAAAGTCGCCTCACGACCGGCCCGGCAGGATTGGACACCGGACGGGATCGAAGCAGCCTACATGTGGCGGTTCAAGCCAATGTGGGGCTGAAGCAGGCAAAGGGGAATTGAAGATTGGAGGTTATGACATGAGCAGGAAGCTGTTATTGTTGGCGGCGGCCGTTGTCTTTTCGGTTGGTCTTGCCGCTGTGCCGGCACAGGAGAAGAACAAAGGCCAGGGTCAGGGGGCAGCCGACAAGTCCAAGGAACAGGTCGAAAAGGCCCGGGCCATGGCCGAACAGGCCAAGTCCAAGCCCGCCGGAGGCAAAGCGGCCGAAGGCAAGGAAGGCCTGCAGGGCCTGGAAGACCCCGCGGCCCGCAATGCCGCCGTCGAAAAGGCCAAGAAGGACGCCGAGGCCGCCCGGGCTGAGGCCATGAAGCGAAAGGACGAAGCCCAGGCCAAGGCCGCGGAGGCCAAGGGCAAGGGACAAGGCGGGGCGGCAGAGGTCAAAGACAAGAGCAAGGGCCAGGGGGCGGCGGCCAAGCCCGAGACAAAGGGCCAGGGTCAGGGAAAGACACAGCAACTGAAGGCCGTGGCGAAGCAGATGGCGCACGAGGAGGCCAAGCACCGGCAGCGAGTGGCTCGGTTGAATCGGATTCGAGAACTGGCCCAGAACGCCGGCGATACCGACAAGGTTACGCTGGTCAATGAGTTGGCTACACGGGAGCAGAAACGTTATGAAGCCACGAGACGGCGGCTCCAGGAGCGAGGGGCGGCGGTAGAACCGGCGGCGACCGGGGACCAGGCCAAAGGCAGGGGAAAACATGAGGATGCCAACAAGAAGACAGATGAACCGGCCGCTGAGCCGGAACAGACCGAAACTCCTGACATAGACACCGTCAAAGATACAGGTGACGACGCCGGAGAAAAATGATGTGGAGTAGCGGTGATGTGTGCCGGTTATAGTCTGTGGTGTTAATGAAACCGTTGAACAGGGGCCCGATAGTGGTCCCGGGGAGTTGTGCCATGTTGAAACGTTGGATTCTGGTAGTGATTGTCGTGGCGTTGAGTGCATGTCTGTCCGGATGTGGCAAGAAGGAGACCCCACCGGCCGAGGCAAACGACGTTGAGGTCAAGTCGATGGCCGAGTACGAGGCCGAGGCGAAAAAGGACATCAACGAACAGAACATGGACGCCGAGCTGAAGAAGCTCCAAGAGTCGATCGAGGCGGATACGCCTCAGTAGTCCGACGAAGGTGCAGCACGGTGGAGGGAGCGGCTTCGCTTCTGAGAGAAGAGGCGGTGTCTGTGCGCCATAGCGAAGCCTTCGACGCCGATGGTGGATCAGCGGCACGGCACCGGCGTGTTACCGTGGCACGCCGGGTTGCGGGGGTTTTCTGGGCATTGTGGTAGCCGTGGGTCGTTCGTATTCTGTTTTTCGTGTTTTGCTGGAAACGGCGGGATCGGTGGGATGGAGCGGGGCTACTGAGAGGCGATCTCTTCGATTTCGAGGTCATCGTAGAAGGCCCGGCCGGTGGAGCGGCCCCAACCGCCAAAGAGGCAGTTGAATTCGATGGTGCGGTGGCTCGCCGAGTCGAACTCGACCGAGACATTCGTCCAGTCCGTTGTGCCGGTAACAGGCGAGGATTGGAGGGGCTGGATATTGTGGATATTGAGCAGGGCCCCTTTGCCGGAGCCGGCATCGAGGTTCTCCGCTTTGATCCAGACGCTGAGGCGGTAGCGGGTGTTGGGCTTGACCGTGAATGAGCCAAACCAGCCGGCATCGGCGCCGGCCGTCGACTCAATCATCACGCAACGGTCCCCGGTTCGACCGGTCTTGGCATATTCGAAACGGGCGTCGCCACTGTAGGTCTGCGTGCGAAAACCCGTGGGGCGATTGTCGGAGCCTCGTTCGAACGAGGGATTTGCCAGGGTCCCAGGGGGCAATTTCGCTTCGACGACCTTCTCGTCGCGGGCCAGCCAGACCGCCATCTGGCCGGGTCCGCGATGGGCCCAGGCGTAGTACGGAATGGCCGTCAGTGTGCGGGGTTTGCGGGCCGCGATGTTGCCGGATGGATCAAATTCCAGGCCCACCGCCTTGCCGGTAATGACGGCGACGCCCTTGAGCAGGTCGCTGCGGTACGCACACGTCAGTTCGGTCTCGTCCGGCAGTACGAGGGTGCTGATCTCGCCGTCGTTGTCGGGCCATTCGGCGCAGTATACGATGGGCCCGCGCTGGAGCGCAACGCGCCCGCGGTCGGCTTCGACCGCATCGTGGGCCAACACCCGCTGAATGTGCATGGGCAAGGTCAATTCGACGGTATCGCCCGTCATCCAGTCCCGCCGGAGGACCGCAAAGCCGTCTTTGATGTTCAAACCAGCGGGCTTGCCGTTGACCGAGAGGGCCACCGTCTCATCGCCGGCGGAGGCGAAACGGTACAGGTCGCTGGGGACCGCTTCGTTGTGAGCCCAGCCGGGAATCCGCAGAGCCAGCGTGAATTCGCCGGATTTCTCAGGGGTGACGGTAAGCGTGACTTTGCCGTCCCAGGGATAACGCGTCGTCTGGGTAATAGTAACATCCGTGCAATCGAGGGGCGTCTTGCCCTTGCCCTGAACGTAAAGGTTGACGTAGAGGGTATCGCCCTTGACCGCGTAGACGTAACCAGGGACCGAGGCAATGAACCGCGTGATATTGCCGGGGCAGCACGCGCAGCCGAACCAGGGGCTGCGCTGGTGTTGGCCGCTGGAGGCCAGCGGATTGGGGTAGAAGAACCGATCGCCCTCCAGCGAGACCCCGGCGATCAGGGCGTTATAGAGGGTGCGTTCGAGAACGTCGATGTAGCGGGCGTGGCCGTGGAAGCCGAACATCCGCTGGTTCCACATCACGTTGCCGATGGCCGCACAGGTCTCGCAATAGGCGCTCTCGTTGGGCAACTCATAGTTGTCGCCGAAGGCCTCGCCGGAGCCACGGGCCCCGATGCCGCCGGTGATGTAGAGTTTCTTCGAGACGACGTTGTCCCAGAGGCGGTCGATGGCGGCCAGATAGGCGGTATCACCCGTCAGCGCCGCGACATCCGCCATGCCGCAGTACATGTAGGAGGCGCGAACGGCATGGCCTACGGCCTCATCCTGGTCGACCGGCTTCTTGTGGGACTGGTGGTAGGAATTGCGGCCGGGCCCGCGGGTATCGAGGAAGAACTTGGCCAGTTGCAGGTACTGCTCGTTGCCGGTGGCGCGGTAGAGCCGCGCCAGGCCCATCTCGATGATCTGATGGCCGGGAGCCGACCCGTTCTTGCCCGGCCCGAAAACCGTCAGAAGAAAGTCCGCGTTCTTCGTGGCCACATCCAGCAGGCTCCGTTTGCCGGTGGCCTCGAAATGGGCCACGGCCGCCTCGTAGAGATGCCCCATGTTGTAGAGTTCGTGGCTGCCGTCGAGCTTGGACCAGCGGGTGGGGCCGGACCAGTTCATCAGATAGGCCGCCTTGTTGGTCCGACAGGTGTAGAGGTAGCCGTCGGCCTCCTGGGCGGCGGCGATCAGGTCGATGAGGTCGTCGAGGTAGGCGTCGAGCTTGGGATCGGGCCGGACATTGAGGGCGTAGGCAGCGCCTTCGAGAATCTTGTATGGGTCGGTGTCGTCAAAGGGAAAATCACCCCGGTGTCTACCGGTCTTGCGGCCGGCGGCGATGGCGAAATTGTCCATCCGCCCGGTCTCTTCACACTTGCCGAAGGCGTAGGGGATGGAGACGGCGCGATTGGTCTCGATCCGTGGGGCCCAGAATTCGTCGGTGCAGACGACCGCCGTGAAGGGGACGGGACGGATGGGGTAGTCTTTCTGTGGGGCGGCGCACGGGGCCATGCGGGGCCATGAGAGGGTTAACAGGGCGATGAGAATCCGCGTGTGCAACACGTTACACACCCTACATGGGCTGTTTTGGGACATGATTTCAACTCCTCGTTCTACCAGCCATGACAACGCAATTCACCACATTCGGTATGACGATGTATGCTCCAACACAGGACGCCTATTCGTGGTGGTAGACCTCCCAGTCGAGGTAGGTGTCCAAGGCTTCGGCGATGGCGCCGGCCTTCCGGCAGACGTTGACGGCGACATGATGCTCGAAACCCATCTTGCAGATGTAGTGCATGAGCGTCTGAAGGTTCGGAATTTGCATGACGCCATAGCCTCCGAAGGTATCGAGTTTGTCGTCCGTGAAAGCACCCTGGCCGACATAGGCGGTCATGATCCCGGCGGTGTCGTCGGTTGCCGTCCGGCAGAATGTGGCGGGGCCGGAGGCGATGCGCCCGACGATGGTCCCGTAGGTGTTCTCCTTGCCGACGGCGCCGGCGATGATTTCCTGATAGTCCATCTTCGCGCTGCGGAAGAAACTCTTGGGCAGGTTGGAACAATGGAACAGGACGCACTTGTCGGGATCATCGCCATAGTTGTTGTTCCAATCAAGCAGGGCGCTGGGACCGCCGCTTGCAAGCTGCAGGATGCGCATGGCCAGCAGACCGGTGATATCGACCTCGCAGGCGCTGGGCAGTAGCGACTCGCTCATCATGCTCATCAGCGTACAGGGCACCACGCCAAAGAACTCCTCCAGTGCCGTCCAACACTGGATGGCGGTCCCGTCGAGGTCATTCTCGGCGATCCAGCGGTCGATGACGAAACCGAACTTGGCCATTTTCAGAAGGCAATCCTCGGGGACGAGCCGGGTGGCGACGTAGCTTCGGATGTCGGCGAGTTTCTTCTTGACGGCCTTGTCGCCGTCGGAGAGCCTCCCAACGCGGCCGAGGATCTCGGACAGGTCGATCGTCTCGACGGAGATGCCCGACATTTCCAGTATCTTCTCGCTGAAACGGACGGTGTTGAACGCGCCGGTGCGGGCGCCGATGGCCCCGAAACGGGCGTTTGCAAGGCCGCGGACGATCCGGCAGATGGAGGCGAAATCGTCCAGGTCTTTGGCGAAAGACGCAGAGTTGACCGAGACCGTGTGGGAGGTGGTCAGGGTAAACGGGATACCGGCCTGGCGGAGGTTGTTGCAGACGCTGATCTTGCCGCAGAAGGAATCGCGGCGGTCCTTGATGGTCATGGCCCCGGCCGTGTCGGGCTCGGCCTGGATGAGGACCGGAACATTCAGTCCCGATCGCTTGACGGTCTCGGCGACGCCCTTTTCGTCGCCGAAATTGGGCAACGTAACGATAACACCATCGATTTTGGAGGCGTTGGCCGCGAACAGGGCGGCGCACTTCTTGGCGTCGTCGAAGGTCTCTACTGCGCCGTACTTGGTGTTCTGCATGGACAGGGCAACAGTGTTGTGGCCAAGCTTCTTGAGGACGTCGAGGATATCCTTGCGGCCCTGTTTGGCCAAGGCGTCGGGGAAGAAGCCCCGGTTTCCAACGATGACGGCGAATGTGAGTTTTTTCATAGATGGGTCCTCCTTCCAGAAGGGTCTCAACGGTGGTCTATGTATCTTTGCAGGCATCCTGGCCATAGTAAGCGCCGGGTCCGTGCTTTCGCAGAAAATGTCTATCGAGCAGGGTCTGGGCAATGGGCGGCCGGGCCGGGTCGATGGTAATGGTTCCCATGGCCAGGGCGGCAATCTGTTCGAGGATGACCATGGATTCGACCGCGGCGGCGGCGGTCTTGCCCCAAGTGAAGGGCCCGTGGTTGGCCACGAGAACAGCCGGCATCTGCATGGGATCGAGACCGGCGAAGCGGGCGACGATGGCCCTGCCGGTATTCAGCTCATACTCCGACCCAATCTGTTCGTCCGTCAGCGGGGCCGTGACGGGGATGGCGCCATAGAA
>OMKS01003455.1_pt1 | contig 12525 bp, 15 predicted proteins | sample 1674721 | NCBI WGS metagenome assembly OMKS01 (sample SAMN06264996, study PRJEB25208) | sediment metagenome | isolation source: hot spring sediment | place: USA: California | collected 2014-09-02 | reverse complement strand
GGGAGAAAATCCCTCCCCCCCTCAGACAGCCTTACGGCTGCTGAGGGTTATAAATCTTTAGATTTTGAACAGAGCCGTAAAAAGGAAAATCTTTTTAACTTAAAGAGAACATTCTTTTTCTGATGAAGCTGTCCATTGTAGTCCCAGCCTATAATGAAGAAAAAAGAATCAGGAGTACTATTGAGAAGATTGAGTTATACTGTACAAGTGAGCTTGACGAGTTCGAGGTGGTTGTTGTTGATGACTGCTCATCAGACAGCACTGGCAGCATCGTGAAGTCACTTCCATACAAAAACATCAGGGTTCTAAGAAACAAGCCCAACAGGGGAAAAGGCTATTCTGTAAAAAGGGGAGTTAAGTCAGCTAAATACCCCTTAATTCTCTTTACAGACGCAGACCTTTCTGCGCCAATTGAGGAGCTAAAAAAGCTTTTGGAGCATTCAGAAGCATATGATATTGTTATTGGGTCAAGGAACACCAGAAAGTCCAAAGTTGAAAGAAGCCTTTTTCAGGCATTTAAAGGCCACTTTTTTGCATTTCTTGTTAAGCTAATAGTAATGAAAGGCTTTTACGATACACAGTGTGGGTTTAAGCTATTCAAAAGGGATGTAGCGGTGGAGCTTTTCTCTTACCAGACCTTTGAAAGGTTTTCATTTGACTTTGAGCTTCTTTTTGTTGCAAAAAAACACGGCTATAAGATAAAGGAAGTTCCAGTCAACTGGAAAATATGCTCTGGCAGCAAAGTCAGGATTATAAAAGATACAATTTCTATGACTATAGACCTTTTCAAGCTTAGGATTAACGACTGGAAAGGGCTTTACAAAAAAAGAAGAAAACCATAAAAAGATAACTTTTATGTTTACAGTAGCCTCAGAACTTCTGCCATGAATAGCTCCTGGTTCTTTTGCTCTTTCCATAGCCGCAGCTCGAGCAGAACTTCTTGGACCTGTGATAGGATCTTCTTCCGCACCTTCTGCAGATAATATGGCTTGCCTTTTTGTTCTGCCTTCCTTTAGAATAGGTTCCTTTCATCTGTCAGTCACTTAAAATCAGCTTAAGAAAAGCTTAAGCTGGTGAGATTATTGTGATTGTATCCCCTCTGAGGAAAAGAACGCCAAGCTTTCTTGTCATCTCTCCATTAACCCTCTCTTCAGCTTCTTCAAGAACTACATTAATATGTATGTCAAATGACTTTAGCACGCCAACATACTGCTTATTGTTCTTCAGCTCTACCAACACTCGTTTTCCTTTTGCGCTATTCAATGCGTCTAATGGCCTTGATGCTTCCATCTAAAACACCTCTGGCTTTTTGGTAATAAGGTTTGTTTATAAATTTAGCGTTTTATTTCACCTTTTTTCTAATGTTTACCCAAGAAAAAGCCCTGTCAAGCGCATCTTTCTGCTCCTTGAAAAGAAGCAAGTGCCTGGCTTTAGAGTATTCAAAAAACTCAAATCCGCTTTCTTTAGCCCTCTCAACGCTCTCGGATTTGCTGGCATCAAACAGAAAAAGGGTTGTCTCGTCCCTTAAGTTCTCGTATAGAAAAACCTCAACAAAATCCTTGTAGCCCTTAGCAAAAACAACTTTTCCTAGTATCTCTTCTGCAAAACACTTTATCTCTTTAAGAGGCTTTTCAAGCCTGCCAATCTCAATCCTCGGAAAATTATAAGCACTCTCATCTTCGTCATACTCAAGAGCGAAATAAGTTTTTCCTTCAGAACCCTTCCTAAAAGCAATAAGCCCAATAAACTTTTTTCTTTCGATCTGCATTTAGACCTGTTTTTATTTTTACTTACACCTTAAAATATTTTTTGATTTTTATTTAAGCTTCAGAAACAGGCAAAGAAGCAATTTTTAATTATTTTTAATAAGTTTTATAAATTATCCGCTAATTCTGGAGCATATGTTAATAACCCTTGGCGAAATAATCAAGCTCGCAATAATGAGCTTCGTATTAGGATGGATTTTCTCAGGTATTTTTGGAGCTTACTTCCCCAGGAAGTATGATAACCTGCCAGAGAATTTTCAAAGGGCTTCGCTTTTTGACTGGGAATCCATTAAAATCGGAACCCTTATTGCCGCTCCAGGCGTTGTCCTGCATGAGCTAATGCACAAGTTCGTAGCAATGGCATTCGGCGCTTATGCTACATTTGAGATATCCACTTTTGGGCTTTCTCTTGGGGTTATACTTAAGCTCGTTGGCGCACCTTTCTTAGTGATAGTCCCAGGGTTTGTAAGGATTATGGGGCAGCTCTCGCCAATACAGCTTTCGCTGATAGCATTTGCAGGGCCATTGGCAAACCTTATACTTTACTTTGTGTGCAAGCATTACTCGGATAAGGTAAAAGCAGGAACACCCGGCTAATCCTGGCGTTCTCAGCAAGGCTTAACCTGTTCCTGTTTTTCTTCAACATGATACCAATACCCCCATTTGACGGCTACCAGGTCTTTGCCGGGCTTTTTGAGGCTATAAAAATCGGCTTTTTCTGATAATGAATCATTAAAAGAAAGAATAAAAAAAAGAAAAAACTAAAAAACTTACACCTGAACGCTTTCCATAACCTTATCGTAGTATTCCCTTGGCTTTATGTCTGTGATCATAGTCTTATGAATCACAAACCTGCCGTCTTTGCTTGTGGCGATTCTTGTCTCCACGATAGGCATTTTGTTCAGCTGCTTTATCTTCCAGTCAGGAAGCTCCTCTGTCTCGATACGTTTTTCTTCTGCCATTGTAAGGAAAACAGAGCACTACGGATTAAAAAGTTCTTCTGAGAAATTTCTGGAAAGCATACAATTTTATTTTGCCTTATCTGAAAAAACGCCGGGAATCTTATGGCCGCAGGAAGCGCACTTGTTCTTTTTAAGTGCAGCCAGGCTTACAGAATAAAAGCTTCTTTCAACTATTAGTTTCCTGCATTCAGGGCAAAAAGTGCTCAAGTCGCTGCTTTTACGGGTATTATCAATATAAACATACCTTAGCCCGGCATTCATAGCGGTTTTTCTCGCTTTATCAAGAACCTGGATGCTTGTCTGCCTGGATTCGGAAAGCTTGTACAAAGGAAAAAACCTTGAAAAGTGAAGCGGAACATCCTTTCCCAATTCCGTTACAATCCAGCCACACATATTTTCAATAGTGTCAATATCATCAGTGTATCCAGGCACAATCAGGCTGGTTATCTCAGTCCAGGCCTTTATCTTTTTTAGGGTTTTAAGAGTATCCAGCACAGGCTGCAAATGAGCTCCGCAGAGCCTTAGGTAAGTCTCATCATCAAACGCCTTCAGGTCAATATTGACAGCATCAACCAGCCCCTTAAGACCCTTAAGCGGCTTCTCATTAATATAGCCATTTGAAACAAGCACAACCTTCAGCCCTTTCTCTTTGGCAAGCCTGGAAACATCTGCCATATACTCATAAAAAACAGTTGGCTCAGTGTATGTAAAGCTGATAGAGCCGCAGTTTCTATTGACAGCTTCCTCAACAGCACGCTCGGGCTCAAGCTGCATTATTGCACTTTCCTCAGGAGACGCCTGGGAAACCTCAAAATTCTGGCAGTTAAGGCACCTCAAGTTGCAGCCAGCAATTGAGATTGAAAAAGTCTCGCTGCCAGGAAGAAAGTGAAACAACGGCTTTTTCTCGATCGGGTCAACCCCAACAGAGCAGGGGTTTGAGTAAGCACAGGTGAAAAGCTCTCCCTTAACATTCTCCCTAACCCTGCATAAGCCCCTCCTGCCCTCGGGGATTACACATTCATGAGGGCAGAGCCTGCACTTAACCCCCTTTTCATGCTGCTCCCAGAAAAGAGCCTTTTGCATAAACTGCTCATTGCATCGAAACTTTTTAATTCTTTTGAAACTCTTTAAAAAAGAAAGCAGTAAATAACGCACATTATACAAAACTTTTAAAAAGAATGAATCCAAAAAAAGGCTTATGAAGCAATTCAGCTCACTTTTGCTTTTTATTCCAGTATTATCTATTCTTGCTCTGCCTTTGCTTTCCTGCACCACGCTTAAGGCTGAGGAGCTTAGCCAGGCCTGCTTTAGCCAGCACTGCTTTCGGGTTGAGCTTGCTTTAACACCAGAAGAGCGCGCAAGAGGCTTAATGTACAGGGAAAGCTTAGATGAAAACAAAGGAATGCTCTTCATATTTGAGAATAAGGGAGAAATAACCTTCTGGATGAAAAACACCCTGATACCCCTGGATATTATCTGGCTTGATGAGAGCCAGAATGTAGTTTACATAATAGAAAATGCCCAGCCCTGCATTAGCGACTCATGCGAAACATACACCTCACCACATGAAGCCCTATATGTGCTTGAGCTAAACGCAGGCAAAGCAAGAGAGATTGGGCTTAGGGTTGGAGATAGGGTTGATTTCAGGCTAAGCACTTAGCCCCGCTCAGCAATCTCTAATGCGATTATGTCTTTATGGCCATTTTCATCTATCTTAACCTTTCCGATAACCACAACCTCGTTTCCATTATCTATATTCTCTATGTTAAGAACAGGTGCTTCATGATACCATACTAAAGCACGTTGCCCGCCAGAGGAAAGAGTAAAACATGGGCAGCGCAGCTCTCCAAACTCGCTGACCGTACCATAAACTTTAATATACCTTCCAGAATCTTTTTCATCTATCTCCGAAACACTTTTAAGTGACAGGTTCGCAATCTCACAAGAAACCATTTTAATGAAGGACCTGTTTACTTTAGATTTGAAAACATGTCCGCCTGATATAACAGAAACAGAGACTCTCTCTTTTTCTCCAATATGGCCAACAACATTAACTTCAGTACCAACCCCCAGCCTGGAAAGCTCACCAGCTTTTTCGCCAAACAGAAAGTATTTGCCTACACTCCAGCTTCCAGCAAAATGGACATTCTGAAGCCTTCCACTTACCTCAGCTACTTTAGTATCAATGCTTTTCCCAAGCTCAAAAGCCTTCCAGACATTATGTGTCCGTATATATGAGCCAACTCTTTGTCCATATACGACTACAAGGTCACCTTCCTTAAAAATGTCATATTCGGCGTTCCATCCGGGCTTAGAAAAAAGAACATCCAACTCATCCTCCCCTAGAACAAGTTTGAAAGAAATACGGGTTTCAGTTTCCTTCATGTCTTTAGCAAAGCCATAAACAGCAATCTCTGTATCCGGCAAGCCCATTTCAACAAATTCAGTTACGCTTATTGCCTCTTGGGGGATAATATAATTCTCCAAAAGGCCTTCTTCAGAACAGCCATTAAATAAAAAAAGGAATGCTAAGCAGGCTCCTGCAAAAAAAAGTAGCTTCATTCGTTCACCTATAGCTACTCCATATTTAATCTTTTAAAAGCCTTTCCTAAATGACCACTGGACATCTTCCCAGGAGAGCTTTTTAAATTCTAATGGCTGCTGCTATTGCATGAACATAACCCAGAAAGTCAGCATCCTCGGAGAGGCAGGCAAATGGGATGTGTGCGCAAGCTCCAACTCACTCAGGAAAGTGAAAACCCAGGACAGGATAGGAAACCCTTCCTCATGCGGCATCTGCCACTCTTTCACAGAAGACGGCAGGTGCATCTCGCTTTTTAAGGTGCTAATGACCAACAGCTGCTCATTTGACTGCAAATACTGCCAGAACTCCATAAGCTGCTCGGGCCCAAAAGCCATGCTAGAGCCAGAAGAGCTCGCAAAGGCATTTATGAGCCTTTATATAAGAAACTATGTCGAAGGGCTTTTTCTCTCTTCAGGGATTCTTGGAGAGCCGGACAAGACAACAGAAAAGATGATAGAGGCTGTAAAGCTTCTGAGAAATAAGTACAAGTTCCAGGGCTACATCCACTTTAAGGTTCTTCCAGGCACAAGCAGGGAGCTGATAAGGCAGGCAAGCGAGCTTGCAGACAGGCTGTCCATAAACATAGAAGCCCCAAGCAAGTCCCGCCTCTCAGAGCTGAGCTCGGTAAAAGACTACAAGATAGACATCCTGAGAAGGCAGGCCTGGATAAAAAACATGAAAGTTCAGTCAGGCCAGACAACCCAGATGGTTGTAGGCGCATCAGATGAAACAGACCTAGAAGTGCTGAAAATGGCAGATTGGGAATACCATAACATGAGGCTAAAGCGCGCATACTACAGCGCATTCACCCCTGTCCCGAAAACACCCCTGCATTTCAGGGATAAAACTCCTTTAGAAAGAGAGCACAGGCTCTATAATGTTGACTTCATGATGAGAAAATACGGCATAAAGCTAAAAGAGTTCAAAGCCATTCTTAATGAAAAGGACAATCTTCCTAAAGGAGACCCAAAAATAAGCCTTGCAAAACAGCATTTCTCAGGTCCTATTGACATAAATCAGGCAGGCTATGATGAGCTAATTCGTGTTCCAGGAATAGGCCCAAGAAGCGCATTCAGGATTATGAGCCTGAGAAAGAAAAAGCTCAGGATAGCCAGGCCAAGCCAGCTGGAGTCAATAGGCGTTGTAATGAAAAGGGCAGCCCCGTTTCTCATGATAGGCTGCCATATACAAAGAAAGGTGATAGACTTTGCAAAGGCATAAAAACAGCAGGCTTTTCTCAGAGTACCCGCTGCTTCTTTACCATAGCAGGCTTAACGAGGCTCTAGCCAGAGAAGCCTCAAAAGCCAGCCAGGGCGAGCTCGAAAGCCTTACAACCCAGCGTGCTAGAAAGCTCTATGAGATGAACAGAGAGGTATCAAAAGAGATTCACCTTAAGAAAGCCTTTACCAGGCTAAGCATATCAGAGCATGGAATACTCTACGCATCCCTGGATTTCACCCATAGGATAGAGCAAATCCTGCTAAGCTCATTCACTTCAAGGTTTCCCACATTCATAGTAGTAATTGAGTCAAAAAAGAAAGGCACCTGCTACATCGGGAAAAAAGGAAAAGAAGCTGAAAAAGCAAAATCACCACTAAGCCAGGTGCTAAAAAAGCTCGAGTCACAGCGTGAAAAAGACAGCTTTCTTGAAGGCCTGTGCAATGAGGAAGAGCTATGGGAAAAGTATTATGGCTCACAGTACATCCGTGAGAGAAGAAACCTAAAGCTCCTCAAGAAAAATATGCCAAAAAAGTTTCTCCAGCACAACACAACAGAGCAGAGAATCTGGAAGAGAAGCAGAGACCTAAGGGATTTCTTCTAGCTGAGACATCCATAAATAATCTATAGAAAACAATAAATACCCTTTTTGCCACTCCCCAATTGCTATGGAGCTAAATGTAATATCTTATTATGGGATGCCTAATCTGTTAGGAATAAATCCAATTCTGCTTAAAAGCCCCATAAAGTACGCAAAACACGGGTTTAAGGCAGCAAAAAATGTTGAGGAAAAAAGAATAATAATCGTTCCTGCAGAAACAAAAAGCAAATCATTTAAAGGCTCTGCAGGCTGCCTGGAGCTAATACTTGGAAAGCTCCTTAAAAAAGAGTGTAAAAAAACCAATATTGTTATCTCAGCAAGCTATAAAGAAGCCCCAGAAGGCAAAATCTCCGAATTTGCTTCCTTAGCTATTGACTATGGCTGGTTAACAGAAGATATTGAGGCACACCTAAAGGAAAAAGAAAAAAAGCTTTGGCCAGCCCATATAACAAAGATAGCTGAGCTTCTTGAGACAGTGCCTGCTTTAACATCAAAGAACATAAACCCTCCTGAGTATTCCTATAGAACAAAACAAAGCCTTATTGTCAATCTCTATTTCATCCCTGGCAAGAAAGCAAGCATTCGTGTAATGAATGATCACCCTAGTGAAATTGAGTTATGCATAAACAAGATTAACAGCCAGTACCCAAAAGCATTTGCCTTAAGCGTAGATTACCGCCTGACGAAAAAAGTATAATTCAGAGCTTAAGGGTTTTTCAAGCAGCCTATAGCTTTTTATTACCAATGCCGCTCAACCCTTTATTTAGTGCGCCAGAATCAAGCTCAGAAAACTCTCTCTCAGACATAACATCAGTGGCAAAGGTAATCGCCCAGTCAACAGGCAGCGAGAGCAAAGCCATAACAATTATCGCTGAAAAAAAATTCCTCACAAGTACATAAAACTCCTGGTCCCAGGAAAAGTTTCCAGAAACGAATAAAACAATAAAAAAAGCAAGAATCAAAGTGAAAGAGCTATAAAACCCCCTTCTCCCTGCATTTCTAAGAGACTTCCTTACAGATCCAGTCCCAAGAAAGCTCACAGTGAAAAGAAAGCACAGAATAGTCAAAGCCAAGACAAAAAAGACTAAAAAAATCATCCCAAACTCCAACCCCCAGAAAAAGCCGTAAACCCTTTCGCTCCCAAAATAGAGCACCGCACCAATAATAGAGTATATAAACGCCACAATAAAGCTCTTAACCCTAAAATACCTGATAAAGTCAATATTAAAGTTATCCACAAAGGTTTCCCCTGAAAAAGTATCGTGGCTTATATGCCTGCCATCCAGATTCCCCTTGTTAACCTGGTTTTTCTCTTTCTTCTTTCGATTCTTATTTTGCTTCTTCATTTGATTCTTCCTTTGCTTCAGCATCTCACCTTTTGAGGAATGAAAATGTGACTGCTCCAAAAAGCCCTACTGACTGAGCAATCAAAAAGTGCCTGAAAACCTCAAGGTTTGTCATTGCCAGGTTTACTTTATTAAGTGATATAAGGATTATAACCACAATAATCATGACAGAAAAGTAATTGTAAAGAAAGCGTTTTGCAAGCATCCTTGAAAACCACTTATCAAAAGAAAAGTTATTCCTAAACTCATAATTCAGCGCAATCATAACACACAAGGAAAAAAAGATATGAACAAAAAAGATAGAGTTTGTAGCCATAAGGTCAACATAATCCCAGAAGCTAAGGTTAATAAAAGCAGGAAGCCCAAAAACACAGCAGCCAATAACAGCCTGGGCAAAGTCATTAAAAGATAAATGCACAATAGAGAAGTAAGCCTGGCGAGGGTCATCAACCTTTCCCTTATCAACAGTTTTGTTAATCTTCTTCAGCAGAAGCTTCTCGCCATGCTCAATCCTGTTAAGCTGGGAAAGAATCTGCTTCTCAATCTTACTCCTTTTCTCATCGCTTATATCCTGCCTGGAAATTGTGCTTCTAGCGATATCCTCATGCACATAGCTATGCTGCGCCATTCCTGCATCTAAATTTCCTTCTTCTTATTTTAAATTTAACTGACTACTTGATAAAGAAACATCCGCTAACCCCTAAAAAAGCGTGGATACAATAAGGTTCGGAACAGGCTTTTTCTCATAAGCTACCCCCGCTTCGCTAAAAAGCCCAATAGTCTTATCGTCAGGGAAAGATGTATCAAAGCTCACCACTCTCCTAATCCCTGCATTAACAATCATTTTTCCACAAATCGTGCAGGGGCAGTGTGTGCAGTAAAGTGTCGCGCCCTCAAGGGACACACCATGGCTAGCAGCCTGAATTATAGCATTCTGCTCTGCATGCACAGACTTGCACAGTTCATACCCTCCGCCTGAAGAAAGGTTCAGCCTGTTTTTGTAGCAGAAGCCAAAATCGAGGCAGTCCCTTACCCTTGAGGGCGCGCCGCAATAGCCAGTAGTAAGAATTTGCCTGTTCCTGACAGCAATCGCCCCAACATGCCTTCTAAGGCAGGTTGACCTTTCAGCAACAATCACACACATCTTAAGAAAATACTCATCCCAATCCAGCCTGAATGCTTTTGAGAACCGGACTATTGCTGTTTCATAAGCAATCTCAAGGTTTTTATTGAACTCCTCAAAACCAGAATTATTCTCAATTGATATATCAGCCATCTCAATAACTTTCTGAAGCTGCTGGGCAGTCTCATCTGAAGAGTTTTCTTTCTGCTCCTGAGCTATAAACTCCTCATAAGAAAGGCTACCTTCGCTTTCCCTTTTTCTGCTCATAATCCTTTCAAACCTTTTCCTTGGGTCTAAAAGAATTGAGATAAGCGTAAACCCAGGTATAGTTTTCAAAAAAGCCACCTCGGAAGGATTTCTAATTGAGTCAATAACAACCTTTCTTTCTGAGAAAGACCTGGGAGAGTCAGAACTGCCCATTATAGCTCTTCTTGCAAGTATGTCAGGGCCAAACAGCTTTCTCATCTCATTACCCTTCTCCCTAAGCCTATCCCTTGTAATCTCACTTCCCTCCAGCCTTAGCTCATCCCTGATAATATCTGACAATGAAACAAAAGAGAATCCCTTTTTTCTGAAGAACTCGCAGGCCGTTGTCTTTCCAGCACCAATAAGGCTGCAGACACCAACAATAAGGTTTCCGTATGGGTTCATAAAAGGCTTGGAAGCATTCTTCTGGCTTCCATTTATCTTGATTTTTGGTGAAACAGGCGAAGCTCCATTATCTGGTTCTTTAGAAGCCTCTCCCTTTTTATTCTGCTTTTCTTTGCAGTTTTTCTCAGAGTCCATTTCAGGCTTAAGATTCGTTCTTCTTTTTTGCTTTTCGCTTTTATAAAATATCTTTTTCAGCAGACACCTTTTTAAATGAAAGGGCTAAACTTTTAAAGAAGTTGCAAAAGTACCTAAAAACAAATAAAGAAAATTAAAGATGGCAATTAAAGAAAAATAAAGATGAGAGAAAAGCAGATTCACTGGAACCTAAAAGATATAATCCGGAATGAAAAAGAATTCTTTGCTGCTGCAAGCAGCATCAGAAAGCTGATAAAAATCTTTGTTTCAATGAAAAAGAAGCTGAAGCCCTCTATGCCCTGCCAGGATTTCAGAAAACTCGTTCTTCTGAGCGACAGGATTTCCGAAGAGTCAGTAAAGCTTTCAGCTTATGTTTCCCTGCTTTCCCACGCAGACCTTAAGTCCCAGAAGGCAATGAGGCTGTCATCAGTTATACAGGAGCTTGACCTGGAGATATCTGATAAAACAAGGTTTGCTTCACACTGGATAAAAGGCAGGAAAGTTGAAGGGCTGAAGCCTCTTGATGAAAAAAATGCAAAAAGGCTTTTTAACTCTCTTCCCGAGCATAAGCCCAGCCTTATGCGCTCAAGGGAGTCAGCGCGCTACACCCTTCCTGAAAACGAGGAAAGAATAATCCACAGGAAAGACCAGAATGGAATCAGTGTGGTAAGCCAGCTTTATGACCAGATTGCCTCAGACTTTGTGTTCCTGCTAAAAATAAAAGGCAAAGCCAAAAGAGTAGAGTCAATGCAGGAGCTGATGAAATATGTGTACAGCCACAAGCAAGAGGAAAGGCATGCTGCATATTCTGCCCTTCTTAAGAAGTTCAGAAGCAATAAAGAAAAAATATATACAATATATTCTGCTATTGTAAAAGACTGGTCTGAGGAGGCAAAACTAAGGGGCTACTCCTCGCCAATAACTGTAAGAAACTTCTCAAACCAGGTTCCAGGGTCAGCAGTTAATTCATTAATAGGCTCTTGCACAGGCAACACAAAGGTTTTTCAGGAATATTTTAAGCTAAAAGCAAAGCTCTTGGGAAAGAGGAGGCTTAGCAGAAGCGACCTTTATGCGCCTGTTGGCGTAGCCAGAAAAAAAACCAATAATACTTATTCATTTCCCGAGGCAAAAAGGCTTGTCCTGTCAACATTCAGGAATTTTGATGAGGATTTTTTTGTTAAGGCAAAGGAGATAATTGATTCCAGGCATATTGATGTATTTCCCAGAAAGAATAAGATTGGCGGGGCTTTCTGCTCATCTGTAACCCCCAATATAAAGCCATACATCCTGTTAAACCATGTAGGGGAAAGAAGAGATATTTCAACGCTGGCTCATGAGCTAGGGCACGGAATACATGCACTCTTCTCCTCACACCTTCCAATGGCTGTAATGAATGCCAGCCTGCCTTTATGCGAAACAGCTTCAACCCTCTGTGAATTAATAGTCTTTGAGAGGCTACTTAAAGAAGCAGGCAAAAAAGAAAGGATTCAGCTCCTGTCTGAGAGGATTTCTGATTCGTACGCTACAATCCTAAGGCAGATTTACTTTGTTAAGTTCGAGCTCCAGGCCCATGAGGCTATCTCAAAAAGCCACATCTCTGAAAAAAAGCTCAGCGATATTTATCTTGCCTCGCTAAAAGAACAGTTTGGCTCAAGCATTAGCATACCAGGCATGTTCAGGCATGAATGGAGCTACATCCCACACATCTTTCATTACCCGTTTTACTGCTATGCATACAGCTTTGGTGAGCTGCTCTCCCTCTCGCTGTTCAATGAATACAAGAAAAGTGGAAAGCCAGCCCTGGAAAAGATCAAGAAGCTGCTATCCTCTGGCTCTGCAAAAAAGCCAGCCCAGCTGCTCAAGGATATAGGCTTCGACATCTCTGACAGAAGATTCTGGGATTTAGGGTTTAAGCCAATAAAAGCCTGGCTTTCGGAGCTAAAAGAGCTCTCTCAATAGCTAGCCTACCTAGCCCACCAACTCTGCGTCCTTATTTCTTAATATTTAAAAAAATTATTTAAAAAAAATAATATTTAATACAAATATATGTGCAAAATAATCTAAATAACTGCTAAAAAACACCAAGAGCATCTAAAATCATCTAAAGAATATCTATTATTAATAATAACAATCTAAGTA
>OMKS01003454.1_pt1 | contig 12527 bp, 13 predicted proteins | sample 1674721 | NCBI WGS metagenome assembly OMKS01 (sample SAMN06264996, study PRJEB25208) | sediment metagenome | isolation source: hot spring sediment | place: USA: California | collected 2014-09-02 | reverse complement strand
GGGCTCATCGTTCACACCCCCGGTATTTGCGGACCGGCGATTGTTGAGCCTGGCGGTTGCGCGCGAACCAGATGGCGAAGATAAGCAGCACCAGGGCCGCCATGGCCAGTTGCATCAGGCTCAGCCAGTTGCCCTCCCCGGCCAGACCGCTGCCGATGAGGCTGGCGGCGGTGCCCAGGGGCAGGAAGCCGAAGAAGGTGCCCAAAAGAAAGGTGCGAATATTCACGGCGCTGAAACTCAGACTGATATTGATCATCAGGTTGCTGATCGGCAGCAGTCGCACCAGGAAGACCGAAACAACCGAGGGCTCCAGCCGGGTGATCCAGCCGGCCAGGCGTTGGCGGCCCAGGCGCTCCCTGACCCACTGCCGACCGCCCCAGCGGAAGAGGCTGAAACAGATGAAAGAGGCCAGCATGGCGGCACTCAAGGTGCTAAGCAGACCGCCGGTGAAGCCGAAGAGAAAGCCTCCCAGGGTAAAGAGCAGCAGCCGGGGGATGCCGAAGGTGAGCAGGAGGGTGGCCAGCCCCAGGAAGAGGGTCAGGCTTCGGGGCCCGCCGGCGGTCAGCGTCTCGCGCAGAGCCATCAGGTCACGCCAGTTTTCGCCCGGGGTGGTGAAATTGAGAACCGCATAAACCGTCAGTAGCAGCAGTAGCAGTGGCAGCAGTAGTGGCAGCAGCAGTAGCAGCAGGAGCAGTGGTTTGGCAGTGGCAACGCGGCGGGAGCTCACCTCGCCCGGGGGTCTGGTCATGGTTTCTCCTTGGGGCTGAAAAGCTGGCACTGGAGGCCGGAGTTGCTGAACACCACCAGGGCCGGGTTATGGGCCGACTTGAAACCCATGGCCCTGCAACCGTAAGGGTTGGCTGGTTCGTGGGTGATATAAAAGTAGCGGCAGGCAAAGCAGTTGGGCCGCTTTCCGCGGGAGTTAGAGACCATGTCGGAGCCCCTCCAGCAGGACGAACCGGCCCAGGGAGTTGACCCGGCAGGGCAGGCTGCCGACGAAAACCGGGTTGTCGCAAAGCCCGCCGGAGAGGTAAAGCTGTTCCGGCTCCCCGGCGAAGCGGTAGGCGTTGAGGGCGATCCCCTTGATCAGCCGGGCCACCGCCTCCTCTTCGGTGACGCCGTTGACCACCGCGTCGAAAATGTCGCTTAAGCCCAGCACCCCGCAGGTCACCGAAAAGCTGCGCCTCGGCACCTCCATCCTGCGACAATCCAACCGATAATAACGTTCCAGCAGCTCGATGGTGAAGCCCATGGAGGCGCCGCATTCGGCGTTCCAGCCCATGTCGTCCAGTTTGTTCTTTTTGTAACGGATAAATTTGATGTCCCGGCTGCCGCAGTCCAGCAGGAGGAAGTCCGGGCGACCGATCAGGGCCTGGCCGCCCCGGGCCAGGGCCACCAGTTCATTGACCGCGGCGCGACCAAAGCGGCGGGCGTTGTGGCCGGTGGCGACATCGACCCTGGTCTCCGGCGGCAACTCGCGGGTGGCGACGATGACCGGTCCGGCGCCTGGTTGGCCCAGATCCAGAATCTTGCTGTAGGAGGTGCCGAAATCGCCGATGATCATGGAGTGACTCCGGAAAGTTCCAGGAAGGCCTGGATCTTGGCCTTGGCGCTGCCGCCGCAGTGCAGGTCCGCGTCCAGGTAAAGAGCCTGGGGGTGGCGCTCGGCCAGGTAGCGGGCCAGGGCGGTTTTGGGGCAGAAGGACTGGGCGAAAAAGACGGTGGGAATATCCGGCCGGCAGAGGATCTCCAGTTGGTGATCGGCGGGGGTTTTGTTCTCCAGGCAGCGGCTCCAGCCGTAAACGTGGGTGCTGGCGGGGAACAGCTCCAGCAGGCTGAAATCCCGGGGGGGCACCCCCCAGAACCCGGCGCTGGGTGAGCTGGAGGGCAGGGGTTCCGGATTGGGTTCCGCTGTCAGGATCCCGGCGGTGATCCTTTGCAGTTTTTCCAGCAGAGGCAGGCGGCTGCGGCAGATCGGGTTACCCAGCCGCCGGCGGTCCAGATTTTGGCAGGTTAAAATAGGAATCGCCAGGGTTTGCCGGAGGATATCGGCGGTGTAGCGGGCCCCGTCGCATTTGCCGGGGCCGGTGTCGATGATGATGGCGTCCAGGGTGGCGGCCAGATGCAGGGCGTTGAGGACCACGGTGCGTAAAATGCCGCAGTAAACCTGGGGCATCAGGGCGGCGGTCCGGCCGAAGTCGGCCTCCACCAGCAGGGCGTCCAGGTCGCTGATTACCACCCCGGCCGAGTTCAGCCGGGCGATCAGGGTCCGAGGGGGCACCCCGACGATGCCGACATGCTTCAAGCCGGTCAGCTCTATCTCCGGCGGGGTTCCAGTCTGGTCGGGGATCGCGAAAGGCATCTTATCCATTCCTGCCGATGAAGTACCAGCCCAACCCTCCGGCCATCAGGTGGATCAGCCAGGCGGCCAAGGCGGGAGGGAGGTAGGCGGCCCCGGCCATGGCCTGACCCACGCTCCACATACCCCAGGTGATAAAGGCCAGCGTGGCGGCGGCGGGAATCGCTAAAGCCAGATCCCGGCCTCGGCCCCGGTGCATCCGGAGCAGCAGCGGGATGCCGGTCAGCAGCAGGGGCAGGCCCAGGAAGATATAGGAGGTTTTCTTGTGCAGCTCCAGCCTGGCTTCCTGGCGGCGAGGGCTGGCCGCCGGCGAACTGGCCTGGCGCCACAGGGTACTAAGCGATCGTTCCGCCAGGGCGTAGGGGGGGAGGAAGAAGTCGGTCGGTTTTTCCGGCAACTCCATTCGTCGTTGGCTGAAGATCTCGCTGCTGAAATCCTGACCCTCTTGGTCACCGCTCTTGATCTGACCGTTGTGCAGAATCCAGAGACTTCCATCCCAGTTGGCCTTTTCGGCGGTGATCAGGGCAGTGAGGCGGAAACTGGCATCCCGGATCAGATAGGTGAAATCATGCAGTTCGGCCTGATCCTCCTCCGAGGGGACAAAAGAGTAGAGACCCTCGGCGCCCCGATGGTAAATCCGGCCATGACGTTCGATCCCCTTGGCGCTCTGCTGGCGGACCTGCTCGTACCAGATCCGGTTGGTTTCGGCCATGGTCGGGGGCAGCAGCCACTGGCTCAGGGCCAGGATCAGCAGGGTTGTGGCTGTGGCGGCCAACAGCAGGGGGCGGATGATCCGGGGGGTGCTGAGGCCGGCGGCCTGCAGGGCCATCATTTCGTGATGGCGATTGAGCAGGCCCAAGGTGATGATCCCGGCCAGCAGCAGACAGATCGGCATGATCTGCTCGATGATAAGCGGAATCTTAAGCAGGAGATAGTTGACCGCCGCTCCCATTCCCAACTCGGCGGCCAGGAAATTGTCCACCCGCTCAAAAAAGTCGATCAGCAGGTAGATCGCCAGCAGGGAGCCCAGCACCAGGGCCAGATTGCGGAAAAACTGGCCGATGAGATAACGGTCGACCAACTTCATCGGTCGCCTCCTTCCTGCTCCGCTTTACCTGCCCGCCGCCAATGGCGCAGGCGTTGGACTTTCGTCTGGATCAGTTCAAGCAACCGTTCCAGCCAGGGGTGGCCCAGCTCCAAGGCGCTGCGCCGCAGGAGATAGAGGGCCAGGATCATAAAGATCAGGTTGGGCAGCCAGATGGCCGCCGCCACCGGCAACTGCCCGTTTTCGGCCAGGGATTTGGCGGCGGTCAACAGCACATAATAGCCGACAAAGGTGGCCAGGCCCAAGGGGACCCCCAGGGCGACCCGGCTGCCCTGGCCGACCTGACTGAGACTGAGGCCCAGCACGCTGAACAGAAAACAGCCCACCGGCAGGGCCAGGCGCTGGTGGTACTCGATCATGACGGTGGGATAGTAACGATGCTCAGGTCCCAGTCGCTCCGCTCGGGCCAGCAGCTCCTGTTGGGTCATGTTGCCCCGGCTGGGATGCCCCATGGTGGGGTACTGGAGGGGGATCTCCAGGCTGTAGCGTGCAAAAGTGATGGTCTGGGTTTTGCCTTCCTGTGCCAGGTGCAGAGAGCCGTCGGTCAGCTCCAGGGTGGCCAGGCCGCTGCTCTTGTCGGCCTGGAGGCGGCCGCCGACGGCGATTACGGTCAGGGGATTGGCGGCGTCCCGCAGGTCGGAAAGGTAAACCCCGCGCCAGGAGCGATCTTCGGGGGAGACCTCCTCCACGTAGAGAACCACCTCGCCCAGGCCTTCGCTGAAGCTCTTCTCCCGCACCCCCCGCTCGATCTTCTCCTTGGCCAGGTGGAGCAGCAACTGGTTCATGGCCGTGGTACCCTTGGGAACCAGGATCGTGGAGGTCGCTAAAGTCAGCAGAGCGGTAACGATGCCGAAGAGCAGCACCGGCGGCAGCATGCGGGCCAGGCCGATGCCGGCGGCCTTCAGGGCCATGATCTCCAGGTCGCCCCGCATCCGGGTGAAGGCGATGACCACCGCCATCATCGCCGCCATGGGAAGGGTGAAGCGGAGCAGGGCCGGGGTGATGTAGGCCGCAATCCGCGTAAAATCGGCCAGACCGATCCCCAGGCCGAAGATACTGTCCAGCAGGGGGACCAGGCGGCCGAGGAAGAGGATGGCGTTGAGCACCAGGAGGGCGGCGAAAAAAGGGGCCAGCATCTCGGTGAGTAGGTAGGTATAAAGCAGCAGCGGAATTTTTTTCATGGTCACTAAGATTTTTCACCAGCGGCGGGCCAACAGCATGCCGACAAACACCAGGCCGATACCCAGGATGTTGCTGACCCCGACGTAAACCAGGGCGGTTTTCCACTCGCCAATCCGGATCAGATCGGTGGTTTCCCGAGCGAAGGTGGAGAAGGTGGTGAAACCACCTAGTGTACCGGTAAAAAGGAAAAGTCGCCACTCTTGGGTGAGCCGACTGTCAATCAGCAGGTACCAGAGGAAACCGATGGAGAGGCAGCCCAGCAGATTGGCGGCCAGGGTGCCATAGGGGAAGCCGGGCCCGGCCGGTCGCTGAACCAGCAGGAAGATCAGGTGGCGCAGCAGCGAGCCGATGGCTCCGCCGGCCATAATGGCGATAGTATTCAGCATGGAAACTCCATAATCCCCTTTGCCGCCGGGGCGCCGGCGTGTTGGGCGGCCCCTCCTTTTACCATGCAGACCCGGTTCAGTTGTTGTAAACTAGCCCGCTTGGCAAAAAATGAACTTGTATCATCCGCGGGGCCCGGGTGCAAGCTGTAACCTTGGCGGGCCGGTCGGGATCTTGGCGCTGTAAGGAGAGGATAATGAGCAGTCTGGTACGTTTGCAGCCGGTTGCGGCCCCCCCGCCCAGCTTGAACGACAATACCGCCGATCTGGACCGGTTGCTGCGGGCTCTGCGCCACGACCTGGGGGCGGAGGAAGAACGGCTGCTGAGTGTGCCCCATCGCCATGTGCCCCGGGTGGCCGAATGTTTCCGGGCCTGCGGTTTTGGCGGGGTGGCGGTGCTGAATGAGGATCAGGGAAGGCTGGAACCGGTTGATCTGTTGCCGGCCGCCCCCCTTCGGCTGCCGGCCATGGCCCTCGATCTGGGGACCACCCACCTGGAGGCGGTGCTGCTGGACCTGCTCAGCGGCCAGGAGCTGGCCCGGACCACCCGGGTCAACAGCCAGATCAGCCACGGCGACGATATCCTCACCCGCATCCACTTCGCCACCGGCGGCCGGGGCAAGGAGGGGTGCCTGGAAGTTTTGCAGCAAGCCGTCCTGGGGGACACCAATGCCCTGGCTCGGGAACTGGCGGCTCTCGCCGGTTGCGCCGTCACGGATATCCGGGCGCTCAGCGTGGCGGGCAACAGCGCCATGGCCCACCTGTTTCTGGGGCTTAATCCTTACCATCTTTGCCGGGAACCCTATATTCCCCTGGTCAACGCCCCCGGCCCGGTGGCCGCGGTCGAACTGGGCTTGAAGCTGCATGCCGCCGCTCCGGTCCATGTTTTGCCCGGGGTGGGGGCCTATTTCGGTGGCGATCTGCTGGCCGGGATCGTGGCCAGCGATCTGGATCTGGCTGAAAAACCGGAGATGCTGATCGATGTCGGGACCAACGCCGAGGTGGTGGTGGGGTGCCGCGACTGGCTGGTGGCCTGCGCCGGGGCCGCCGGTCCCGCCCTGGAGGGCGGGGTCGCCAAGATGGGGATGCGGGCCGGTACGGGGGTTATCGAGCGGGTGGATATCGATCCCGCTTCCGGCCGGCTGGCTTTCCGGGTTATCGGGGCGGCGGCTGGGGAGGGAGCGGCCGCCGCTCCCAAGGCCCGGGGAATCTGCGGCTCGGGGATGATCGACCTGCTGGCGGCCCTGTTTCAGGCCGAAATGATCGATATCCGGGGTAAGCTGCGGTCGGAAAAACTTGGCGACCGGCTGCTGGCCGGCCCCGATGGCCCGGCCTTCATCGTGGCCCGGGCCGAGGAGACGGTTGACGGGCAACCGGTTACGGTCAGCCAGATCGATCTTGATGCCCTGATGCGCTCCAAAGCGGCGATGTACGCCATTCTCGGCACCCTGATGGACCAGGTGGGGCTCCCTTTTGCCGCCCTTGAGCGGATCCACGTGGCCGGGGCCTTCGGTCGCCATATCGATCCCCGCCGGGCGGTGATCATGGGAATGATTCCCGATTTGCCACTCTCGACCTACCGGCCGTTGGGCAACAGCTCCCTGGCCGGGGCCGGCCGCTACCTGCTGGAGGGGGAGGCGCGCCGGCGTATCGGCGAAGTGGCCCGAAAGATTACCTATATCGAATTGAACGTCAATCACGAATTCATGATCCGTTTCTCCGGGTCGCGGTTCATACCCCATACTGACCGGGCCCTCTTCCCTTCGGTACCTTATCAACTGACGGAAAATAGATGAACGACAAGGAACTGCTGCTTCGCATCTATCAGTGGATCAAGCCCTACCGCCGGCGCCTGTGCCTGGCCATGATCGGCATGATCATGGTGGCCGGCTTCAGCGGCGCCCAGGCTTACATGATCAAGCCGCTGCTGGATAAAATTTTCTTCGAACAGGACCGGACCCTGCTCAATTTGTTGCCCCTGATTTTGATTCTGATTTTTCTGTTCAAGGGGATTTTTTATTATGTTTACCGTTACTTATTGGATACCGTCGGCCAGAATGTGGTCCGGGATCTGCGCAAGGAGATTTTCCGCCATATCCACGCCCTGCCGGTCGCCTTTTTCCACCAGGCTTCCACCGGCGAGCTGATCTCCAGGGTGATCTCGGACGTCACCCTGATCCAGAGCGCGGTTTCCAAGGCCCTGGTCAGTCTGCTGCGGGATCTGGTCCAGGTGGTGGTACTGCTGGGGGTGGTTTTTTATCTCGACTGGCAGATGGCCCTGGTCACCTTTGTGCTGCTGCCCGTGGCCGCCGTGCCCATCGTCCATTTCGGCAAGCGGTTTCGGCGCAACAGCGTCAGCAATCAGCAGACCGTGGCCCTGATCTCCGGCGCCCTGCATGAAACCATCGGCGGCCACCGGATCGTCAAGGCCTTCGGGATGGAGGCCTACGAGCATCGCCGTTTCTTTGCTCTGATCGACCGGCTCTACAAGATCATCGTCAAGGAGATTCAGATCCGCAGCCTGCAGCATCCGGTGATGGAGCTGATCGGCGGCATCGCCCTGGCCGGGATCATCTGGTACGGCGGCCACCAGGTTCTGGCGGGGGATTCCACTCCGGGTACCTTTATCGCCTTCCTCACCGCCCTGGTCATGGTTTACGAGCCGGTCAAGGGGATCAGCAGCCTCAACAGCGAGGTGATGCAGGGGTTGGCGGCTTCGACCCGGGTTTTTAACCTGCTTGATGTGCAGCCCGATATCGTTGACCGGCCGGGGGCCGTGGAGCTGCCCGCTTTCCGCCGGGCCATCGAGTTTCAAGGGGTAACCTTCAGTTATGACGGCAAAAATCCGGTACTGCGGGATCTCAATCTCACGGTTGCCGCCGGCCAGGTTTTGGCCATTGTTGGCCCCAGCGGCGGTGGCAAGACCACCCTGGTCAACCTGATTCCCCGCTTTTTCGAGGTGAGCGAGGGACGGATCCTGCTGGACGGCCACGATCTGCGTGACGTTACCCTGGCGTCCCTGCGGGCCCAGATCGCCATTGTTGAACAGCATACGGTGCTGTTCAACGACACCATTCGCAACAATATCGCCTACGGCGACCCGGAGCGGAGCGAGGAGGAGATCATCGCCGCCGCCAAGGCCGCCCATGCCTACGATTTTATTCGAGAACTGCCCGAGGAGTTTGAGACGGTGATCGGCGAAGGCGGGGCCCGGCTCTCCGGCGGCCAGCGCCAGCGGCTCTCCATCGCCCGGGCGTTGCTGAAGAACGCCCCGATCCTGATCCTGGACGAGGCGACTTCGGCGCTGGACACCGAGTCGGAACGGGAGGTGCAGAAGGCCCTGGAAAACCTGATGGCCAACCGCACCACCCTGGTGATCGCCCACCGCCTCTCGACAATCAAAAACGCCGACCGGATCATCGTCATGCAAGAGGGCCGGATTGTCGAGGATGGCGACCATGAGTCCCTGCTGCAGGGCCAGGGACTTTACCGGACATTACACACGATGCAGTAACTGGAGGCCGGGATCGCTGTGGACAAGGGAGCCGACAAGGTTTTAAGGAGAACTGAGATGATCACCCGCAACGTGGTTTGCATGAAATGGGGCAACAAATACAGCCCCGAATATGTCAATATCCTGGCCCGGATGGTGCGCCGCAACATCACCCCGCCCTATCGCTTCATCTGTCTGACCGATGACCCGGCCGGGATCGAGGAAGAGGTTGAGATCAGGCCGATTCCTTCGTTCACCGAGCCCGCCCCCGAGTATTACCGCCAGTGCCAGGCCTGGCGCAAATTGCTGCTTTTCGAGGATCCGCTCTACGACCTGACGGGGAAAATCCTTTTCTTCGACCTGGACGTGGTGATCGTGGGCAATATTGACTGCTTTTTCGCTTATGCCGACAAGCTGGCCATCGTCGAGAACTGGTCCCAGCCCAACCGGCTGATCGGCCAGGCGTCGGCTTTTTGCTTCGAGGTGGGAAGGTATCGTGAACTGCTCAGTGAATATCTGATCCATCCCGATGAGACCGCTCGGCAGTATCGCACCGAGCAGGTTTACATCACCCGCCGATTGGGGAGGGGGAACTTTGAGTTTTTCCCCGCCGAGTGGTGCCGGAGCTTCAAGTTTCACTGCATGCCCGGGGGGGTCCTCAACAGTTTTTTCACCCCCAGACAGGTGGGCAAGGAGGCTCGGGTCATCGTCTTTCACGGTAATCCCAACCCGCCGGAGGCGATCGCCGGGGCCTGGGGCGCGCCGGTGCCTTGGTATAAAAAGTTCTATAAGACCGTCAGGCCCACCCCCTGGCTTGCCGAGTACTGGCGCTAGTTGGCCCTCTGGGCGGCGCAAGGGCTCAGGGAGAGACGCCTCCCAGCAGGTGGCGGCCCTTGACGGTGATCTTCTCCAGCAAGCTGCGGACCGCCACCAAGGGATGGCGGCGGCGCAGGGCCTGGCGGTTCATGATTGTCCCGGCGGCGTATGAATCGGACTTTCTCGGATTCATGCTGATATAGCGCTCGATCACCGCGAACAGGTTGTACTTCTCCAGCACCAGCCGGCGGGCTTCCCTGATATAGGGCAGGCGGTCCTGGTACTCATTGTTGGCGATGGTGCTTTTAATAATCGCGAGAGTACGGGTAAAGTCGGTGATGTCGATGGGGATGAAGCTTTCAGGGGGGAAATAGTCGGTGGCATTGGGGCAGCCGTGATAGAAGGGCAGGGTGTGGCCGAGGAAAGCGTCGGGTAATTTTTCGGTCAGGTGGTGCCGGTAGCGGTGGTTCTCCACCGCGATATGGTACTGGTAGGGGTCAAGGGCGGCGGCCTTGTCGGACATCGGCCGCACCCCATGGCCGAACACCTCCAGCTCGGGGAGGGCCGCCTGCAGTCGGGCCGTGAACTTGACCCGCCTGGAGTGGGTGGTGATGATCCCCTGTCGGCTGGAGCAGACCGTGGAGATCAGTCGGCTTTTGGCGGGGGGGGGCGTTGACCGCATCGCTTCGTAGGTCAGGATCTCCCCGGCGTCGAAGGGAAAACCGTAGAACCAGATCAGGCCCGGTTGGGTGAAGAGCGGGTTGGGATGTTTGATCACCCACGGCTCCTGGCTGGTGATGACGGTGCCGTACTGGCCCAGATAGTCGGTGCCGTAAACCGTAATGGTGGAGGGCTCGGTGGTTATCAGGATGGTGTTTGCCCGGGGACAGCGCAGCCGTTCCACCCCGCCGTCGCCGTGGGCCCCATGCAGATCATGGTATACCACCAGCCAGTCGTAATCGGTGGCCGTCGGGTCAAAGATAAAACGGCAGTTTCCCAGGGCTCCGTCGGGGGGCAGTTGGCGGCCGAACTGTCTGGCCGCCAATTCGGCCGGCATGCGGGCCAACAGCTTGACTGTTACCTCGGGCCGGGTGGCGGCGGGGGCGGTTTGAGCCGGCGAAGCGGTCTTCATGGGACCAGCCGCAGGACGGCGTTAAGTCCGGTCCGGGCGATCAGGCGGTAGCCCGCCCGCTGCAGCCAGGTCAGGAGGTCAAAGGAGCCGGGGCCGAGATGACTGTGTTCCATGATCAGCATTTTAGGCCAAAGCCTGGTTTCGCTCTCCTGAAGATAGGGGAGTAGAACCTCAGCCTCCAGGCCCTCCACGTCGATCTTCAGGGCGTCGATCCGGTCCAGCTCGGCCTTTGCCAGGATGGTCCGCAGGGGTTCGACCTGAACCATAACCGTCCCGGCGGCCGCGTCGTTGGCCACCAGTCCGCTGGAGCCCAGGTCCTCCGGGTGCAGGTAGAGGGCCATCTCCTCCTCCCGGGGGCCGGCTCCCAGTTGGAGAGCGGTAATCCGGTCATCGAACCGGTTGCTGGCGATATTGAATTGCATTCGGGCGAACATCACCGGGTTGGGCTCCAGGGCCAGTACCCGCCGGGCTCCGAAGCGGGTTGCCATTAGGGAGTAGTATCCCGCGTTGGCCCCCACGTCCACCAACGAGCCTCCCTCCTGGAGGCTGCCGCGGAGCAGTTCCAGTTCCCGGCGATCGGGCGGTTTGGAACCGCAAAGGATCTTCTGTTCGGTGATGTTGTCCCAGGGGTGCAGCCGCCATTTGAGTCCGTGGCAGATCACATCCACCGGGCTCTTGCTTTGGCGGGCCCTGTAGAGTCGGCAGAGCAGATCCCGGGTCGCCCCTCTGGCCAGACCCAGGCGGGTGATCATCCGTAAGAGACGATCACGGCCCCGCGGCTGGTATGCTCCCCAGGGCGGCGGCTGGCCGGCACTTTTCGCCATGGTTCGATTTTCCCCCCCTTCCGTGGCCAGCATCGCGCTTTTCAACCCCGGGAACCAGCCGCCTTTGGGGCGGTCAGCATCTGTTCAAAACACTGGATATAAAATGGGATGATCACCGAGGGGTCATAGCAACGGCGGAATTTGTCCAGGGCGTTTATCGCCCTGCGTTCCGCTTCCCCCCGGTCCTCCAGGGCGGCGGCCAGGGCGGCGGCCATGGAATCGGGATCATCGGGCCGGGCCAGGTAGGCGGTTTCCTGATCCAGGATCTCCACCGGTCCCTGGACAGTGGTGGAGATGATGCTCTTGCCCCGGGCCATCGCTTCCAGGATGACGATTCCGAAGGGCTCATGCAGAGAGGGCAGGATAAAGTAATTGCCCCGATCCAGGAACTCGCTGACATTGTCCACCCAGCCGACCAGGGTGACCACCTCTTCCAGGCCCAGGGAGCGGATCAGGGCCTGCAGGTTCGCCTTTTCCGGCCCGTCCCCCCCCAGCAGCAGCCGAAGTTTTATCCCCCTGGCGTGGAGCTGGCCGACGCTTTTGATCAGTACCTGAAACCCCTTGTTCTGAACAAGGCGGCCGTAGGCGATCAGGGTGGGCGGGGTGTCCGGCCGCCGGTCGACGGCGGCCACCGGGGTTACATTGGTGAAATGGGGGACCACGGTGATCATCTCCGGCTTGATCCCGTTGCCGATCAGGTATTGCCGCTGATCCTCGGTGCCGGGAAAAAAGTGATCGATACTGCGATAATACTTCATTTTCGCGTAGTCATGCATGTTGGCGGCCACCGGGATCCCCAGGGCGGTGGCGGCATCGCCGGCGATGGCCGCCCCTCGGGCCAGATGGGTATGGACCACCTGGGGCTTAAAGGCGGTAAAAATTTTTCTCAATCGGTAACGGCTCAGGGGGCTCCAGTCCCAGCTGGCCTTGAGGTGGGCGATGGTCACGCGCTCATGGCTCAGCAGGTCCATTCTTTGGAAGTGGGGATGGCACACCGCCAGGACCTCATGCCCCGCCGCGGCCAGACTCTGGCAGAGATCGACAAAAAGGCGCTCGGCCCCGCCGAAGCCGACGGTGAGCATCACTTGGCTTATCCGCATCTTATTGCTCATCGGACCATACCTCGATGATCGGTGGTCCGGGCGGCGTAGCCCGCTGCGGCGCAGAACAGGGCGGTCAGCCAAAAACAGACGGCCGACCAGTCGGAAGCGTACAGGGCGTGGTGGGAGTTGAG
>OMKS01003453.1_pt1 | contig 12529 bp, 9 predicted proteins | sample 1674721 | NCBI WGS metagenome assembly OMKS01 (sample SAMN06264996, study PRJEB25208) | sediment metagenome | isolation source: hot spring sediment | place: USA: California | collected 2014-09-02 | reverse complement strand
CTAGTACGGTCTCGTGGGCTCGGAGATGTGTATAAGAGACAGATTTTGGGTACCGTATCGGTAGTCATAATAGCTTCGGCGGCGTCGGCGAAGGCGGTGGGAGATTGTTGCGGCTTGCAGTGTTTCTCAATGGCCCGGCACATATCATCAATGGGCAGCGGTACGCCGATGACGCCGGTGGAGGCTAAAAAGATTTTTTTCGGATCGCTTTCCAAGCAACGGGCTAAGGTTTGTGCCAGACGCAGCGAATCTTCCTGGCCGCGGCTGCCGGTGCAGGCGTTGGCGTTGCCGCTGTTTATCAGAATACCGCGCACATCCTGCCCCAAGAGCTCGCGGTTCCAGTCGACACAGGCCGCCCGTACCCTGTTGCTGGTTAGCATGCCGGCGGAAGAGACCGGATGGGTGCTATGCAGTATCGCCGTGTCGAGGCCCCGTTTCTTTACCGCGCCGTGGAAACCCTGCGCCAGAAAACCTTTTGGTGTTTGAATGCTCTCCATGTTCAGCCTCCTTTGGCTCCTTGGATTGTTTTTAAAACTTTAGGGAAAAAGAGGCGGGCTTTCCAGTCCCATAGCCTCGGGCAGCTTGAAGCGAATATTCATGTTCTGCACCGCCTGCCCCGCGGCGCCTTTTACCAAATTGTCGATGGCTCCCAGGACCATAATGTTTCCGGTCCGCTGATCCCATCTGATACCGATGTCGATGTAGTTCGATCCTCGGACCCAGCGGGTTTCGGGGTAGACCTTCGGGGGAAGTATCCTGACAAAAGGCTCTCCCGGATAGAAAGAGCGGTAGAGTTCCTGGAGTTTGGAGTCGTCATAGCCAGAGGCCCTTCCGGACTCCGGCCGCAGGTAGGCGCTGGTGAGGATCCCCCGGTTCATCGGTACCAGGTGGGGGGTGAACTGCACGGTGACTTTTGTCGACGCTACTTCTCCGAGGTACGTCTCGATCTCCGGAGTGTGTCGGTGGTCACCGACCTTGTACGCCTTGATGGACTCGTTGACCTCCGCAAAGTGAAGGGCCTGTACGGCCTTTCTCCCGGCCCCGGAGACGCCCGACTTGGCGTCGATGATGATAGGATACAAAGGCTCTCCCGTATCGCTGAGGGGCGGAATGCCTTCGGCTATGATCGGTGCCAGTGAGAGTATTGAGCAGGTGGTGTAGCAGCCCGGGTTGGCGATGAGATTGGTCTTGGCGATTTTGTCGCGATAGAGCTCGGGAAGTCCGTAGACCGCCTGCTTCATGAGATCGGGGGAGCGGTGCTCCACCTCGTACCATTTCTGGTAAGTTTCGACATCGGGGAGACGGAAATCCGCCCCCAGGTCGATGATGACCGTCTTGCTGAGTATTTCTTGGGTCAGCTGCCCGGAAGCGATACCGTGGGGCAAGGCCAGGAAGACGACGTCACAGCTTGCGGCGACCTCCTCAATGTGCTTGTTTTCACAAATCTGGTCGAAGGCGGCATTTCGAAAAGAGCCGGTGATCTCGCTGTATCGTTGTCCCTGGTAACTTCTTGATCCCAGGTACACCAGTTCTACTTCCGGGTGGCTCGAGAGTATCCTCAACAGTTCGACTCCTCCGTAACCGGTGGCGCCGATTATGCCTGCTTTTATCATTGATCGATCTCCTTGACGGCTGTATTTCGTTCCGCCCCGGGGGCGGGATGGAATGTATAAAATTACACAAATAGTGTATAATTTTACATAAAAAAATGCAAGCAGGGATGGACAAGAATGGGCGTCGAGAGACTATTTGACAGATCAGGACAATTAGATATAGTAGATACAAGTACGAATATGTGGAGAGGCGTATTTTGAAAATCGGCAAAATGGATTTTGATATCGGAAACAGAACCTACATCATGGGAATCCTCAACGTCACCCCGGACTCTTTCTCCGACGGGGGAGAGTACGATACGGTCCAGCGGGCCGTGGAACGGGCTCTGCGGATGGAGGCCGAAGGAGCGGACATCATCGACGTGGGGGGAGAGTCGACACGTCCGGGGCATGTACCCATTAGCAGCAGCGAGGAGTTGTCCCGAATACTGCCGGTTCTGGAGGCTCTCCGAGAGAAGCTGGAGGTGCCCATCTCGGTGGATACCTACAAGGCCGATGTGGCTGCGGCGGCGGTAGACGCCGGGGCCGGAATGATCAACGACGTGTGGGGGCTGAAAAAAGACCCGCGGATGGCCGCGGTGGTGGCGGAGAAGGGGGTGGCTCTATGCGCGATGCACAATCAGGACGGAACGGAGTATCGTGACTTGATGGGCGACCTGATCGCCGCGCTGGAGGAGTCGGTGAATATGGCCCGAGAAGCCGGGGTGGACGAGGATAGAATAGTCGTCGACCCGGGGATAGGCTTCGGCAAGACGGTGGAGCAGAACATAGAGGTCATGCGCAAGATCGATCTGCTCGGTAAAACCGGCCGGCCCTGGCTGCTCGGGACTTCCCGAAAGTCATTGATCGGTAAAACCTTGAATCTCCCAATGGACCAGCGCATGGAGGCGACCATCGCCACCAACGTACTGGGGATCCGCGGAGGGGCGGACTTCATCCGGGTTCACGACGTCTTGGCCCATAGAAGAGCAGCCGCAATGACCGACCGGATAGTCCGCCCGCTCCTCCGAAAGACTCACTACGCCTACATCGCGATGGGTTCGAACCTCGGAAAGCGCTTGGAGCACTTGAGAGCGGCCTTAGCCCATCTCGAAGAAATTCCGTCTCTCCAGCTCCTCCGGGTCTCGAATCTCTACGAGACGAGCCCGGTGGGCTACACCGAACAGGAGAGTTTCTTGAACGCCGTGGTGGTATGCAAAACCGAATTGAACTCGCATGAATTGCTGCGGAAGCTCCTGGCTATCGAAACAAAGATGGGACGAAAAAGGGAGCTGAAGTGGGGACCGCGGAACATCGATTTGGACCTGCTGATTTACGATGACGAGCAGAGATCCGATCCTTCGCTGGAACTGCCCCATCCTCGAATGCACGAAAGGCTCTTTGTCTTGAAGCCCCTGTGCGATGTGGCTCCGCTGCTCGTCCATCCTTCGCTCAACCGCCGCATTTTCGAACTGCTGCGTTCCCTGGATTTCCAGGATCAGAAACTCAGCCTCTACGCGGAGAACTGGGCCAGCTAGAATTGAGAATCGCCGCGCCGTCTAAGCCGTGCCTAAGCGCCCCGCTCGCTTCCATCGAAGCAGGGCAGGTAGAGGGTGAAACAGGTTCCCTCTCCGACCCGGCTCTCTACACGGATGCCGCCGCCGTGTTTTCGTAGGATTGAGTAGACGACGGTCAGCCCCAGACCGGTACCCTCCTCCTTGGTGCTGTAGTAGGGGTCGAAAAGAAAGGGGAGTTTTGATTCCTCGATACCGGTTCCCGAATCTTCGACCTTGACCCTGATGTGCTCTCCCGGGCTTATGCCCAGAAGCTCCTCCTGTTGCCGTCGAGAACTTCCAGAATCGAAGGGCTCCGCCTGTACAAACAGCCGGCCTCCCTGGGGCATGGCCTGTTGAGCGTTGATGAAAAGGTTGTTGAAGACCTGCTGCAGTTGTATCTCGTCGCCAAATACCGGTTTGAGCTCCTCGGTGAACGCCGTTTTTATCGTGATCTTGTCGCTGCGGATGCTCAGTTGCAGACATTCACGGATCACCTTCGTGATATCCAGGCTGCTGCGTTGGGGGGTACTGTATTTTGAGAAAGAGAGTAGTTTCGAGGTCAGCTCCGAGGCGTGGTTGCAGGCCTGCTCGGCACTGGAGAGCAGTTCCCGGGGCTCCTTTGCCGCGGTGCTCAGAATCTGTTTGGTCAGATTGATGTTGCCCTGGATCGAGGTGAGCATGTTGTTGAAGTCGTGGGCGATCCCCCCGGCCATCAGGGCCACGGTCTCGAATTTCTGCATGCTGATCAGCTCCGACTCCATCTGCTTCATATAGGTATGGTCCAGGAAATAGAGGAGATAGTAGCTGCTGTCCGCGGTGCTGATTCTATCGGCGGAGAGGATGATATCGGCGGTTGCTCTATTAGCCCGGATTATTTGGGTGGGGAAGGCCTCCACGCGCCCCTTCTCCCGCAGCTGGCGAAAAAAGGCGTGGTGTCTCTCCTCTTCTGCCCAGCGCAGGCGGGGATAGTCATGAATGCCGCGTACCCGGAACAGCTCTTTTCCACTGCTGTTGAGCATCTCGAAGTTTTCCGTCTCCGGGTCGACCAGCGCCATCCCCAGGGGGTTCTGCAAAAAGGCGGTCATGAATTTCTGCTCGGAGCTCTTCAGAGCCAGGGATGTCTTCTCGTGCAGTTCCTTCTCCTTTTCCAGTTTGAGCATGGTGCGGCGGTCGTGAGCGGTGCAGAGATAACCGACCAAATCCCGATGTCGGTCTCTTAGGGGGGAGAAAATGAGTTCTACTGGAATGTATTCTTTGGTTCTGGTTTTGAGTACCGTTTGGTACTGGGTGCCTTTTTCCATACCAATATTCGGGGAGGATGTTCTCTCCCTGAGCAGGGGAAAAAGATGGGCGAGGTTTAGCCTATGAAAGTCAGATCCCTGGTATCCGCTCATATCCTCGAAACTCCGATTCCCATAGATGAGCTTGCCGTCGATATTGAACAGGAGGACCATGTCGTGGATGTGCTGGAGAATTCGCAAGGAGGTGATATCCGGTTCGGGGTGCAGTAGTTGGTATTTGAACATCGAGTAGGCGACCCCGGATATCCAGACCAGCATGCAGACCGGAGCAAGCGGAGGAAGGTGGTAGACGCCGAAAAAGGGAGCCAAGGTGCCGAAAAGGCTGCTGAGCAAGAAGCCGATGGCCAGGGTGAGCATAATGACCAAGGATTTTCTTCTCTCCCTTTCGCTGGGAGTATGTCTGAACCACCATAGATAGCCCGCCAGGCTAAGGGCAATGTACGAGCTGTAGTAGATGATGTTGATGTAATACCAAGGCGATTGTCTATTGTACTGGATTATCCACCCGTAGTCGGTCATAGTGAAGTCGGCTATCAGCAGGACCCCAAAGCCGGAAGACAGGTAGATCAGCAGCCCCGGCAGATAGAAGAGTACCACTTTCCATCCCCTGATCTGCGAACAGCAGTTGCTGATACGCAGGGCGAAGTGTAGAAAGGGCGCCGGGAAGAGAACAAAGACCCAGGCGAAATAGTGGTAGGTCCGCCACACGGCTTCCCGGCTCGGGGCGGCTATGGCTATGCTGTTGGCCAGCGCCCAGAGAAAAAACACAACGCTCAGGGAGAAAAAAAGTCTGTTGATAAAGACCCTAGGTCCTCGAAGGAGGGCAAAAGCTCCAATCAGTAGGTAGAGCACCGCGGCGGTGAAGCTAAGATGAGAAAAAAGGTTCATCTCCTTGTGCTATGTGCTCCTCTCTATCGGGCCGTACTCTTGGTGGACGATCTTGCTAAAGCTCTCCACCTCCTCGTCTATTTGAGAGACCAAGTCGGCCAATTCTTGCGCATCACCCTCTCGGTTTTCAGAGAGCTCTTTGGCCAACGTTTCGATTTTCTGGGCCAACTCGCTGAGTCTGGCGGCGCTGACGGTGCCGCTGGTTCCCTTCAAGGCGTGGGCGGTGCGGTTCAGGTGGTAGTAGTCAGCCTCGGATAGTGCCTTCTTTACTTTCTCGCCGTGAGCCAATAAATCGGGAAGGCTGCCCTTGATGATTTCCCGCTCCAACTCGGTATCGTGGAGACAACGGTTGCGAAAAGATTCTTGATCAAATACCTTATTCATGCGAGCTCTCCTTTAAGCTATTTGGCAACCCCAGGTATCGTTCCCAAGAGCTCTGAGATGGTGTCAAAGGGTGCGCTGTCACGGTTGAGAATCGAGTAGACCGCCTGTATTATCGGTGTCTTGAGTTTTTTCTCCTTGACTATTGTTTTGGCGTATTTGCACGCGGCGACTCCCTCCGGAAGGTAGCCGATCGAATCTATACTCTCGATCAGGTCGTCGATGTTGCGGAAAGGCTCTATCTTTCTCTCATGGATGATCTCGCGCCCGAAGCGTCGGTTGCGCCCGTAGACGCTGCGGCAGGTAACGTCGAGGTCGCCCACCGCGGCGATGGAGGTGAAGGTTTCGGGATGGGTGGAGCCGAGGGCGATGCCGATCTGCTGAATCTCGCTCAAACCGGCGGCCAGCAACAGGGATTCGGTGTTGTCGCCGACTATAGGGCTTATCTCTTTGAGGGCGTCCAGCATGCCGAAGGCAAGGGCGATTACGTTCTTCACCGCTGCCGCCGTTTGTACCCCCGCCACGTCCAGGGAGGAGAAGACCAGCAGGGTCTTGCCGGAGAGCAGCTCCCGGAAACGGATGGAGTTCTTTGGGTTCTTCGACGCGCTGATCAGTCCGGTGATTTTTCCCCGAGCAACCTCTTCGGCGTGGCTGGGGCCTGAAATATAGACCATATTGTCCTTGTAGACCCCGGGGAGGTACTTTTCCGCCGCCTCTACCACGGTCAGTGGAGTCTGCCCGGTGTCTATGAAGCCTTTGGTCAGGAAACCAATGGGAATCTCGCCCTCAATAATCGATGGGGCCGTAACGATCTCTTTTATAGTCTTGAGAAAGTAGAGAGAGGGGACGGCGATAATTAAAAAATCCTTCTCCTCCACCAGATCACGGAGATTAACCGAAGCTTGAATAGACGACGGGAGCTGGACTCCCAGAAGATAGTCACGGTTCATATGTTCTTTGTTGATAGAGTCGACCACTGACTGTTCGTAGGCCCACAGCTGGACCCGGTGACCGTTCTCCGCCAAGACCTTGGCTACCGCGGTACCCCATGCACCGGCACCGATAATACCTACACGTTGCTCTTCCATGTTTCCCCCGTTTTCATTGAATACTCTATCACAGAATCGGCGTATTGCAACTAGACCGACTTTCTTGTAGTATCCTACCTGCCTAATATATATAAAGGAAGGGAAGCCGTATGGGAATACGCGGAGAGGTTTTTTCTGCAAAAACCACAGTAGGGAAACGGACCTATTTTTTTAATGTCAAAGAGAACCGCACCGGAGATCTTTTTCTCAATATTGTGGAGAGCAAGAAACACGATGTCAGTGGATTCGAGCGACACTCGGTGATTGTCTTCGACGAGGACCTGGAAGAGTTCCTGTCACAGTTCCAAAAGGCGGTCGACTTTATCAAAAAGCGATCCTGAGCCTTCGGGGCAGCACGGCGTTAGAGTACAAGTTTCTCCTGCCGCTTCGCTGCAAACCTAACAAAGAAAAATAACCGAATACGGCTATTTGTATAATGAGATATTGAAACTTCGACGATGGATGGGACTGAGCCCGTGGAGCTTGCAGAGACGGAGGTGTTCCTTGGTGGGGTACCCTTTGTGAGTGTCGAAACTCCAGGAAGGCTCGATCCAAGAGTAGCGTTCCATCCAACGGTCACGGCTTACTTTGGCGATGATCGAAGCTGCGGATATCTCCGCTACTTTGGCGTCTCCCCCCACGATGGCTCGCGCGGGGTAGGAAGAGGAGAGCGGGGGGATGAACTTTCCGTCCACCAGGATCTCCATATCCAACGGAGTTGTTGACGCTCCAGCCGCTAGTAGCAGCTCATCGACGGCTCTGCTCATCGCCAGCAGGGAGGCGTGGTGAATGTTCATCCGATCGATCTCTTCCGGCCAAGCCCAGCCGACGCCAATGAGCGAGTCGCTCTCCCAAAGTGAGGCCGCGATACGGCTCCTGGCTTTGGGAGAGAGTCTTTTTGAGTCCCTCAGATTCTTTCTCTCGCAGTCGGAGCCGAGCAGTACCGCCGCCGCACAAACCGGGCCGGCGATCGGCCCGCGTCCCGCTTCGTCGACACCGCACACCGGTGCCGGGTTACGACTTTCCATGGCACCATTTTAAGGGAAAACGGCATGGCTGTATATCGAGCGTGTATATATTCCATTGAAGATGCTTCTATGTTATAGTTTCTTGTGCCGCGTTACGGCAACGAGACGGTGGGAATTGCAGTTTCTGCAATTTTCAAATTGGTGTTTCCTACTGGTGGCACGGAAAAAATGGGAAGGTTATAGGTGTTTTTAAAAAGCGTAGAACTGTTTGGATTTAAATCCTTCGCCGAGAGGACTAAAATCGAGTTTCGAGACGGCATCAGCGCGCTGCTGGGCCCCAACGGCTGCGGCAAGAGCAACGTAGTCGACGCGGTGAAGTGGGTCCTGGGGGAGCAGTCCACCAAGTCCCTTCGGGCCGATCGGATGGAAGATATTATCTTCAACGGTACCGAAGGACGCAAAGCTCTGAATGTAGCGGAAGTGACCCTGACTCTGAGCAACGACGAGGGCTTTCTCTCCATCGATATGCCCGAAATAGCGGTGAAGCGGCGTCTACACCGCTCCGGCGAGAGCGAATATTTCATCAACAACACGCCGGTCAAGCTCAAAGAGATACGGGAGCTTTTTTTCGATACAGGAATAGGCAAGTCAGCCTATTCGATTATGGAGCAGGGCAAAATCGACCAGATCCTGTCGAACAGACCGGAGGAGCGGCGTTTCATCTTCGAAGAGGCCGCCGGAATAACCAAGTATAAGTTCCGTGGCGCCGAGGCGGAGAGAAAGCTGCAGCGCACCGAAGAGAATATGCAGCAGGTGGAGAACATTCTGCGGGAGGTCAAGCGCTCCTACACGACCCTCAAAAACCAGTCGGAGAAAACCGTCCTCTATCGTGAATACAACGAGTCCGTCTTTCAGCTTGAGCTGGACCTCCAGTTGCTCAAGCTCAAAGATCTGTTGCACCGGCAGCAGGAGAAGGAGGAGCTTCTCGAGCAGAAGAGCAAGGCCCGAGACGAGATGCGAACGAGCATCGACGGCATCAACAAGTTCTTGGAGAAGAACCTCGATCAGGTCAACGACATGGAGTCGAAGCTCATCGACGGACAGAAGAGACTCTACGGCTTGGATATTGAGAAAAACAATCTGGACAATCAAATATCCTTCCTCAACGAACGGGGTGAAGAGGTCCAGCGGCAGATCCAGGCCGCGGAACAGCGCGAATCGGGCATAAAAACTAAGATCCAGGAGCTGAAGGAGCAGGAAGCCGACAAGAAGCGGCAGATCGAAGAGTTCGAGAAAAGGCTCGAGCAGATCGACCAGAACATCACCTCCTTCGAGCAGAATATAGAAACCGCTCGCGGTCGGATAGGAACCAATAAGGATGAGATTTCTCGGCTCGAAAAACTCAACCGGGAGATCGAAGAGAAGATCCAGCAGCATCAGCGTGAGCTGCACACCATCACCGACGACATAGTCGCCCAATTGGACAGCAAGCTCCGGGAGAGCGGCTACTCCTCCTCTCGGCGGCAAGAGCTGGAGACGAAAATCCGTACATTGCTGAACGAAATGCGGATCCAGCTCAGTGGTAGGGCGGAACTCCTGGAAGATGTGCAAGGGACCGCTGGAGAAAGCGTTGAAGAGCTGAAGAAAGGAATAAAGAAGGCTCTCGATTCGATTGAAGACCTAAAAGAGAAAGAGTCGGAGCTGGAAGAGCTCTTCCAGAGTTACCACAACTCTATTCCCGCCTTTATCGATGAGTTTCTCGCCCCCGAGGGTATTATCACCAAGAAGAGAGATATCGAGCAGGCGGTGGAGGAGGGAAGAGCCGAGCAGGAGACGAACAAGGAGCTGCTGGAGACGAGAAAGAGCGAGAACCAGCAGCTCGAAGAGAAGATCGATGAGTATCGCAAGACCCTGGAGGAGCTGCGACTGAACCGAGTTCAAGCGCAGACCCAGCGTAAGGCCTTGGAGGAGAGCCTCCAGGCACTGGAGACCCAGACCAGGGAGCAGCAAAGCACCCTCCAAGAGAACAGCAAGACCATCATCGAAAGCCGGGAAAAAATTCAGGAGCTGGAGCGGAAGAAAACCGAACTCCGAGAACGGAGCAAGGAACTGGGGCTGCGTGAGGAGAAACTGCGTAAGGAACTAAGTCAGCTGGAGAGCGGCATCTCGAAGCACAACCACGATTTGTCCGCCCAGGAAGCGGCGTTGAAAAAAAGCATGCAGGCCTTGGGCAAGCTGCAAGATCAGCTGGAGAAAATACAGATGGAAGCGGCTTCCATCAAGACCGAGGTCAAATCCATCTACAGCGCTTTTTCGGATCGGCACGGACGGGAGCTCAGCGAGTTCGAGTCAAGAATGTTCGACATTCAAACCCCCGCGGAGGAGATAAAGAAGGAGCTGCAGGATCAGCGTCAGAAGCTCAAAGAGCTGGGGCAGGTGAACTTGATGGCTCCGGAAGAGTTCGCCGAGGTGAAGGAACGTTACGACTTTCTCACCGGGCAGCTGGACGATCTCTACCAGGCCCGGGAGGATCTGCAAAAAATAACCCGCGAGATTAGGACCGAATCCACCGAACTCTTCCTCGAGACCTACGATCAGATCAGGAAAAATTTTCACTCCCTTTTTCGACGTCTTTTCGGCGGCGGACGGGGAGAGCTGCGTCTCACCGACCCCGAGAACGTTTTGGAGTCGGGGATTGAAATCTTTGCCCAGCCTCCGGGCAAGAACCTGGAGAACATCGCCCTTCTCTCCGGAGGTGAACGCTCCCTCACCGCGGTGGGGCTTCTTTTTGCCACCTATATGGTCAAACCTTCGCCCTTTTGTATCCTCGATGAAATTGATGCGGCATTGGACGAGGCTAACGTTGGGCGTTTTGTCAATTTGTTGGTGGAGTTTGGAAAAAAGAGCCAGTTCGTGATTATCACCCACAACAAAAAGACCGTCGCCGGTGCGAAAACTCTGTTGGGGGTGACCATGGAAGAGTCGGGCGTATCAAAAACAATCACCGTACGTTTTGCCGACGGGGAGGATTCCGCCGTGGAAGAGGAGGAGCTGGATCAGTTGATAGGGGAGGAGCAAAATGATGGCGTTTCTTTCAGGGAGAGGAATTAGAGCCTACCTTTTGATTGTCGGAGTTCTCGGTATTCTGGCGGTGCTGGGAACGGTTGTTTTCTTTCTGCTCCAAGATGGACGGCGAGGCGCAGAAACGGAGGCTCCCGGTCCTATGCCCGAATACGATAGCCTCCTAGATCCATCGGCCAGGGTGACCGTGGACCTGGTCGTCCCCGAAGAGATGGCCCTGCTCAAAAATCCGAGTTGGCGACACTACCGGGAGCGAATGGATCGCTGGAGCCAACAGCAGATAGCTCCTTTCTGGTCGGAACCGGAAGATTTGATCAGAGAAACGCTGGTGGAGCGAACCGATGAGGAAGTGGGGAACTTTTTCAAGGACGTTCCATGAAGTTTCATAGTTTTGTCGGACTGCTCGGTCTGGTGCTCTTGACGGTGCTCCTTCTCTCCTGTCTCAGTCGTCCACCCTCAGAATCCGTATCGACGGAGAGAGACGGAGGGACCTCCCCCGCGGCGGCTGCGAAGGAGGAAGATATTGGAAAGATCCCGCAACGGAACGACGAAATCCTGCTTGATCCCATCGAAGCGCCTCGGAGCGAGCCTTTGCCGTTGATCAGCGACCTTCCCCTCACCGATTCCTCCACCGAAGAGCCGCTGGCGCTGCTCCATGTTCCACCGCTGCCCGATACTCTTTCCCCGGCTACTCGAGCCGGCGAGGAAGTCTCGGAAGCAGAAGTTCGGGAGAGTGCCGACAAAGCACGCCCAGAAGACTCCGACGCCGCGGTTGACCGGGAGCGAAGCCCCTCTTCCCGTCGGCGGGAAGAGAAAGGCCAAGAAACCGAGCCTGAAGGGCCCGCCGCTGCTACGGCGGCTTCGAAACCCGCTGAACCGGCAGAATCCGCGGAGCCCGCGGAGGCTTCGGAGCCCGAAGCGGCACGGAGCTCTATTAGCGCTCCCGACGCGAAAGCCGCACCGGAGACGATCGAGGTCGATCAGCGGATCGATCCGGAGATGACCGTTCGGGCTCAAAGGGGTGAGGAGATTCGGGTCTCCATGCCTGGGCAGGGCTGGTTCTACGACGAACAGGCGTCGCGGCTCTCCGGGATCCACTTCGAGGAGGTGGAGTATCTCAGTCAGGGCAAAGACTTCATCTTTTCGGCCAGCGAAACGGGGGAGTCGGTTTTGAGCTTCAGCCGCCAAGATATATACAGCGGTCGTGGTGAGATAAAAAAGGTACTGGTGAGGGTCGTGTCGGAGCGGGTGATCGAAGAAAATTCGGCGGGTGCAGGTACTGCGGAGGGGCGGAGCGATACCGGAGGTAGGGAGGCCGAGGCCTTTGATCCCGAGGAGCTAAATCGAGGTCTGGCTGCCGATGACCCACGGGCCGTGATGCTGCAGCTGAGGAAGCTGGTGGAGAGTATCAATGGAACAAAAAGGCTGCCCCTAGAGAATGCATCTTCCGGCGTGGTGGACTGGAACACAGTGCTCGACGCCGCTCAGAGCCTCTTGGAAAGCGGCTACGAGAATGTGGCACTTGAAGCGATCGAGCTGGGTGAAGACCGCACCGAGGAGCTTGATCCTCCCCTCAGAGCCAGGGTTTACTATCTTCTGGGGCGGATATACGAGACTCCTCCCCCGCCTCGGGACGAGAGGAAGGCGGTTCAATACTATCGGCGGGTCTTGGGT
>OMKS01003451.1_pt1 | contig 12529 bp, 12 predicted proteins | sample 1674721 | NCBI WGS metagenome assembly OMKS01 (sample SAMN06264996, study PRJEB25208) | sediment metagenome | isolation source: hot spring sediment | place: USA: California | collected 2014-09-02 | reverse complement strand
GTACCATAGGTTATGTCGGCTTCATATTGAGCTTTTCTAGCAACTTCATCATGCAAATCTGAAGTGATGCATCCAACACTATACCCAAGCCATTTGTAGAGTTTGCCCATCTCATCTGAGTCTCTTTTTGCAAGATAGTCGTTAACTGTGATGACATGTACCCCTTTGCCTAACATTGCATTGAGGATAACAGCAAGGGTTGCAACAAGTGTTTTGCCTTCACCTGTTTTCATCTCTGCTATGTTCCCCTCGTGCAGCACCATACCACCTACTAATTGGACATCAAAATGTCGCAAGCCAAGCACTCTTTTACTAGCTTCTCTTGTGATAGCAAAAGAGTCCGGTAGTGCATCGTTTAGGCTTTTTTTTCCTTCTTGGACCTCTTGTTTGAGATTTGTAAATGCACGCTTAAGCACCTCATCACTCATAACTTGATAGATAAGTTCGAGTTGGTTTATCTTGTGTGCTTTTTTTAAAAGTTTTTTTACAATTTTGTCATTTTTGGTGGTAAAAAGAGAGCTAAGAAGTTTTGTCATTTGTGGTTGCCTATTGTTTTGAAAGTTATCTAAAATAAAATATGTTATTCTATCAAAAATAAGTGTAAAGAATCTTTAGAGCACTTTTAATTTGTATTTTTACACGATTTTTTGCCATTATTTTACTTAACTCTCAAGCAAGTTCTTGTTGAGGTATAGTTTAAACTTAAAAAAGGTTACAAAATGATAAAAAGATTACTTTTAGTTGTGATTTTATCACTTTTTGGTTTCGGGGGAGAGATTTCGCTTCCTGATGGTTTTAGTGCCAATTTTTCTCAAGAGATTACAACACCAGAAAAAAACAAGATAACTTATAGCGGAGAGGTTCGTTTTTTAAGTCCTGGTATACTCAAATGGAGTTATAAGACTCCTACATCCAAAGAGGTTTGTACAGATGGAGTGGAGTTGATGGTGGTTGATCACGATTTGGAGCAAGTTTCATTTTTTCTCATCGACAAAGGTTTGAATCTTCCTGAAGTTATTGCTAATGCAAAGCCGGTAAGACCAAGTGTGTATATAGCCAAATATGAAAAAAAAGAGTACACCTTGCAAGTTGACCCAAAAGGGAGACTTAGTCGTATCGCATACTTTGATGACCTTGAAAATACTGTTTTAATAATCTTTAGTAATGTAAAAGAGGGTAAACCAACAAGCAAATCTCTAGAGTGTACATACCCTACACGATATGATATTATAGAAGGGTGATGGGGTTGTGGTAGAGCTGCAAAATGATACCTAGCTTTTGTTTTTTTGTCATTTTGCTTGCCACTTTTTTGATCGCTCTTGCTGTTGCACCCGGGTTTCTGATAAAACTAAAGGAATCACACCAAAGAGAGATTTTGCTCAAAAAGCCAGCGAGCAGTAATACAATAAAATAGCTAATCTTGAAGAGCAAATTCTCTCTTTAGAAGAGCAACACAAAATTGATATAACTTCTATAGTTTTGCTTTTAGAGGCACAAGCAGAACTCCTTGAAGTTGAACAAAAGAATACCGATTTGACTCAACAAAAGATAATCTCAATCAATCATATGGTGAGATAAATAGATGCAGGTTAGTTTTAGCCCTTTATGATAAAATTCGATTATTACTGCATGCTAATGTGTGTAACTACGATTTTCTCTCTCCAAAAGGATTTTTTGTGTTATCTACTGTTAATCTTACACAACGATACGGTAAAAGAGTGCTATTTGATAAGATTAATATCACCCTTGATATGGGTAAAAGGTATGGGCTTATTGGCGCTAATGGTGCTGGTAAATCTACATTTATCAAGATACTTTCAGGTGAAATTGAACAAAGTGAAGGCGAAGTGCAACTTCAGCCAGGTGTGCGTATGGGTGTTTTAGGGCAAAATCAATATGCATTTGAAGACTATACGCTAAAAGATGCTGTTCTTTATGGCAACAAGAGACTTTTTGATGCTCAAAAAGAGAAAGAGCGACTCTATATGGAGGGTAATTTCGATAGCGACGAGGTGAACAATCGCCTAGCAGAACTTGAGATGATTTGTGCTGATGAGGACCCAACTTATGAGAGTGAAGTAAAGATTGAAAAACTTTTAGAGGCACTAGGATTCCCAGCTTCCCAACATGATGATCTTATGAGCACACTTACAGGTAGCGATAAATTCAAGATTTTACTTGCACAAGTACTGTTTTTAAAGCCTGATGTTTTACTTCTTGATGAGCCTACAAACAACCTTGATATCGAAACGATTGGTTGGCTCGAAGAGGAGCTTAAAAGACATGAAGGCACCATGGTGATCATCTCTCACGATAGACACTTTTTAAATAGTGTGGTCACCCACATACTTGACCTTGATTTTCAAAACATAAGAGAGTTTAGTGGCAATTATGATGATTGGTATATTGCAGCAAATCTATTAGCTAAGCAGGCTCAAGCAGATAGAGAAAAAAGGCTCAAAGAAAAAGCAGATTTAGAAAAATTTATAGCAAGATTTTCAGCCAATGCATCCAAGGCAAAACAAGCGACAAGTCGTCAAAAACTGCTAGAAAAACTTGATATTCCTGAGGTAAAACTCTCTAGCAGAAGAGACCCCTCAATAGTTTTTAAATCACATAGAGATATAGGCAATGAAGTTTTAGATGTTGTCGGCATTTCCCATAGCTATGATGACCTTGAAGTTCTTAAAAATTTGAACTTTAAAGTCAAAAAAGGGGATAAGATAGCACTCATTGGCGGCAATGGTGTAGGCAAAAGTACACTCCTTGAGATTTTGATGGGCAAGATAAATCCAACTGCAGGCAAATTTGTTTGGGGACAAACGATATCTCACACATACTTTCCGCAAAATACAACCGATTTAATACAGGGCGGTGATATCTTGCCACAATGGATACAGAATTTTGATCCAAAATGGCACATAGATGAGATTCGAAAATGTTTAGGAAGGATGCTTTTTACAGGTGAGGAGCAAACAAAAAAAGTGAGTGCATGCAGTGGTGGCGAGAAGCACCGCTTGATGCTTAGCAAGATGATGATGGATAGTGCAAATTTTTTGGTGCTTGATGAGCCAAACAACCATCTTGATCTTGAAGCAATTATTGCTCTTGGTGAGGCATTACATCAGTATCAAGGTGGGGTTATCTGTGTGACTCATGACCGCGAGCTTATCGATGCATTTGCAAATCGCATCATCAAGCTCAATGAGGATGGTAGCTTGATTGATTTTGAGGGTGATTATGAAGCTTTTGCTGAGGCTTACGGACATTAGTCTTAAAGTGCCAAAGTTACTTTAGATACAATATTTTGTACGAATGGTTTTAGTGTTTGCTTATCATTCGTGCAACTTGATGACATCGACTTAATAAGCTTTTTGTTAGTCGCTCTTTCTTGAATTTTTATCCAAATAAGCACAAAATATAGTATAAGTTAAAAATCACGCCAAATTGGTATAGACTACTTGTACATCATCGTCATCTTCTAGTTTTTCTATGAGTATCTCTACTTCATTCATTTGTTCTTCTGTGATTTCTATAGGCGTGTTTGGTATATATTCAAGTGTAGCTTTGGTTACTTCTATCCCTTTTTCTTCTAATGCATGACTAAGCTCACCAAAAGAGGTAAAGTCTCCATAGATTCGTACTATTTCTTTGTCATCACCAGTCTCTTGAGCCTCTTTATCTTCTTCTATCTCTTCAAGTCCAAAGTCTATAAGATCAAGTTCAAGCTCTTCAAGGTCAATACTATCTAACTTGTCAAATGTAAACACAGCTTTTCTAGTAAACATAAAATCAAGTGCTCCACTTGTGAGCATCTCTGCTTTGTTTCTTGCCAAGATAGCTTTTACGTTTGCAACTGTTCTTGTGTGATTATCTGTCGCACACTCTATGATGAGCTGAACACCATAAGGACCTTTGGCTTCGTATCGTATCTCTTTTATGTCTGCTGTATCTTTGCCAATAGCTTTTTTGATAGCATTTTCTATCACATCTTTAGGTACATTTTCAGCTTTAGCATTTTGGATGACAGTTCTTAATTTTGCATTTTGTTCAGGGTCTGGTAAGCCATCTTTTGCCGCCATTGTGATGAGTTTGCTATATTTTGGAAATATTTTGGACATATTGCCCCATCGTTTCAATTTGGCTGCTTTTCGATATTCAAACGCTCGTCCCATATCTCTATCCTCGATATTTAATTTGGCGTATTATACAGTTTTGGTATTTATGAATCGCTTTTGTTTTTGCTCTTTGGTGTTAGTCCTATGTTACGATAGTAATCGTGTAAAAAGTATCATAAAATAACACACTTTATGAATAGCACTCAATACTCTTTTGCTATAATAAGGTTTATTTCAAAGAGGATAAGATGGATAGAGAAGATTTAGAAGAGATAATCGGACAAAATACAGGTGTTATGGTCTATTTTTCAGGTGAGGATTGTGGTGTGTGCAATGCGCTAAGACCAAAGATAGAAGAGCTTTTAAAAAGTAAGTTTCCTTTTATTAAGCAAATATTTTTAGACACCAAAGAGCATCTTGAGATAGCTTCAGAGGTGGGGGTGTTTAGTGTTCCTACACTCATTATATATATAGATGGCAGAGAGTTCATAAGAGAAGGTCGCAATATGAGTTTAGCTATACTTGAGGATAAACTAAGAAGGATCAATGAACTACTAGCTAGATAGAGTCATTGTGGAATCGTGACAATCTCTAGTTTTTCAAAGTTTTTTGCTTTGAGTATATCTACAACACTCACAAAGGCATCAAAAGTTGTTTTCTCATCAGTATGTAAAGAGATAGCATCTTTTTGTGGATCAAGAGCTACTAGCCTCTCTTTGAGTTGTTTTAACTCTAAAGGCTCTTTTTCGTAAAAATATTCACCTTTTGCATTGATAACGATAGTTATGTTTTTTGGATCCTCATTTGTTGTTGCACTTGAAGCAGTAGGGAGGTTGATATCTATGGTTTGCTTAGTCATAAAACTTGCTGTTGCAAGTACAATTACAAGTAGTACAAGTACAATATCGATAAATGGAATAACATTCATTTTATCGAATCGTTCACGTCTCATATTAACTCTTCTTTGTTTTTATCTTGGAGTATTTCCCATCTTGCTAAAAGCGTTTCAACGCGCGTTATCAGGGCATTATAGATGACAGTTGCAGGAATAGCAACAAGTAATCCAGCAGCAGTAGCTTTGAGAGCTAATGCCAAGTGCTTCATGATTTCTCCAGCTTCAACACTGTCGGCTTTATCCCCGATAACATAAAACGTGATAATGATAGCCAAAACAGTCCCAAGTAGCCCAATGTAAGGTGCATTTGAACCAATCGAAGCTATCATATTTAGGTGCTTTGAGAGATCGAGTTCAAGCTCTAGCTTGTGGTTGTATCTATCTAGCTTGATAGATCGAAAATACATGATTCTCTCAATCGCAAGGGCAAAAGTGATAAAGCTCAAAAATACCAAAAATCCTATTATCCCATAATCAATTACATTTTTTAGCTCTTCTATAGGCAATCTCTACTCCTTGCTTTGGATATAGGGCGTATTATAATACAATTGTATTAAATGTGTGTTAATCGTAAAATTGTATCATCACTATAAGGTGATGAGCCGAGTATAATGCAAAAACAATTACAAAAGTAGCGAGCCCGGGATTTTATCGTGCTAGCTAATTTGCATGCCATGCAAGTATTGACAGCAATAAATGTTTTCATATCAACAATACGATTTTAACACCCCTTTTCATCTCCACTTAGACAGGCCCAATATCTGACTAAATAGTTTTAGCAAAACAACATCAAGCTCACTCTTGAAGGACACCTTGAACCTATCTTGCATTGTAGAGCAACAAGAAGCTCGCTTTTATCTCAAACCATACGAGAGAACCATAAACAAGCCTTTAAGTCTCTCTTGGATATAATAATCTCACTATTTATGCTAAGCCAAGGAGTCTCATGAGTAATCTGTTTAAAAACAACACTGAAGAGGTGCTGATAGAAGATAGTATAAAAGGTAGCTACTTAGACTATTCGATGAGTGTTATCATCGGTCGTGCATTACCTGATGCAAGAGATGGACTCAAGCCTGTACATCGCCGTATATTGTATGCCATGAATGAACTCAACTTGGGATATAGAAGCCCTTATAAAAAATCGGCTCGTATCGTCGGAGATGTGATAGGTAAATATCATCCTCATGGTGACAATGCAGTTTATGATGCACTTGTCCGTATGGCGCAAGATTTTTCTATGCAAGCACCTCTCGTAGATGGGCAAGGGAACTTTGGTTCAGTAGATGGAGATAGTGCTGCTGCTATGCGTTATACAGAAGCTCGTATGACAAAAATAGCAGAAGAGTTATTGGCCGATTTAGACAAAGATACAGTAGACTTCGTCCCTAATTATGACGATAGTATGAGTGAGCCAGATGTTTTGCCATGTCGTATCCCAAATCTTCTTCTAAATGGAAGCTCAGGGATTGCTGTAGGTATGGCAACGAATATTCCTCCTCATAGACTACAAGAGCTTATAGAGGCACTTGTATTTCGTATAGACAATCCTCAAAGTACAATTGAGGATATCGCTGGCATCGTAAAAGGTCCTGATTTTCCAACTGGCGGTATCATATTTGGCCGAAAAGGGATTACCGAAGCGTATGAGACAGGCAGAGGTAGGATAAAAGTTAGAGCAAAAACCCATGTAGAGCAAAAAGGGAGCAAAGAGGCTATCGTCATCGACGAGCTTCCATATCAAGTAAACAAATCAAGACTCATAGAAAATATCGCCCAACTTGTAAGAGATAAACAAATAGAGGGGATAAGTGAGCTTAGAGATGAGAGTGATAGAGAGGGCATAAGGGTTGTTGTCGAATTAAAAAGAGATGCTATGAGCGACATAGTACTCAATAACCTTTTTAAATCTACTCAAATGCAAGTTACATTTGGGATCATCATGCTTGCTATTGTCAACAAAGAGCCAAAAGTTTTCAATCTTTTGGAGCTTTTTGATTTGTTTTTGAAACATAGAAAAACAGTAATTATTAGACGAACGATATTTGATCTTGAAAAAGCTAGAGCAAGAGCCCATATACTAGAGGGTCTCAAAATTGCTGTGGATAATATCGATGAGGTTATCCGTATCATTAGAGCAAGTAGCGATGATAATGAGGCAAGAGAAAACCTCATGAGCCGTTTCTCTCTCTCAGAGATTCAAGCAAAAGCTATCTTAGAGATGAGACTTAGACGCTTGACAGGCCTTGAGATTGAGAAGATAGAGACTGAACTAGCAGAGCTTCGAAAAACTATCGCTTATCTTGAAAGTGTCCTAAAAAGTGAAGAGATGATTAGCGCTATTATCCGTGAAGAGCTTGTGGAGATAGGTTCAACTTATAGCACACCTAGACGCACAGAGATAGTAGATGATTATGATGATATCGATATAGAAGATTTGATACCAGATGAACCTATGGTAATTACAATTACCCATAGAGGATATGTCAAAAGAGTACCAGTTAAACAGTACGAAAAACAAAATCGTGGTGGCAAAGGGAAGATTGCCCTTACCACTTATGAAGACGATTTCATAGAGAGATTTTTCATATCAAATACTCATGATACACTTATGTTTGTTACAGACAAAGGACAACTATATTGGCTCAAAGTATATCGTATTCCAGAAGGTAGTCGTACTGCAAAAGGGAAAGCGGTCGTAAACCTCATCAACCTTCAAGCTGATGAGAAAATTATGGCCATCATCCCGACGACCGATTTTGCCAAAGAGAAGAGTTTAGTATTTTTTACCCATAACGGTATAGTGAAGCGAACTAACCTCTCTGAATATTCAAATATCAGAAGCAATGGAGTTAGGGCTATCAATCTAGACAAGGATGATGCGCTTGTCGAAGCCAAAGTGATCACGCAAGCTACTAAATGGCTCTTTTTAGCAACCAAAAAAGGGATGTGTATCCGATTTAAAGTCGATGAGCTTAGGGAGATAGGAAGGGTAGCTAGAGGGGTTACAGGTATCAAGTTTAAAATAGCAGATGATTTTGTGTGTGGGGCTACTACTGTCGAAGATGAGTCAAATGAGATTCTCATGGTAAGCGAAAAAGGGTTTGGTAAGCAAACACCAGTGAGTGAGTATCGTGAGCAAAGTAGAGCAGGCAAGGGTGTGATATCTATGAAGCTTACACCAAAAACAGGTGATGTTGTAGGTGTGGTATTTGTCGAAGAGGATAAAGATTTGATGTGTCTTACAAGTATAGGAAAAATGATAAGAGTAGATATGGGGAGTATTCGCAAGACTGGTCGTGCCGCTTCTGGAGTGACTATCGTAAAAGTTGAAAAACAAGATACAGTAGTTAGTATCGCTAAATGTCCAAAAGAGGATGAAAATATTATACCTGATCATATAGATGACTTAGAAGACTAAAGGGAAAAAGTTTGAAAAGATATAATGTAGCAGTTGTTGGTGCTAGTGGAGCTGTAGGGGAAGAGCTCTTTAGAATCCTTGAGGAGAGAGAGTTTCCAGTAGCAAATCTCTTGCCACTTGCAAGCGCTAGAAGTGCTGGAGAAGAGATAGAGTTTAATAGCAAAAAATATCGTATAGAAGAGTTGACTCCAACGGTATTTGATGGAAGAGATATAGATATTGCATTTTTTTCTGCAGGGGGTAGCATATCGGCTCAATTTGCCAAGTATGCAGTCCAAAGTGGTGCAGTAGTGATAGACAATACTAGCCATTTCCGTATGGATCCACAAGTACCGCTTGTGGTACCTGAAGTCAATCCAGAAGATATTGAGCTTTGGGAAGAGAGTGGTGTGATAGCAAATCCAAATTGTTCAACTATACAGATGGTGCACGCACTCAAACCTTTGGATGACTTATATGGTATAAAAAGGGTCGATGTAAGTACTTACCAGGCAGTAAGTGGAGCTGGTAAGCAGGGGATGGAGGAGTTGGTGCGACAAATGCAAGATTTTTTTGCATTTAAATTAGATGAGAGTGAAGCAAAGGCTTTTCCATATCGTATAGCACTCAATGTAATTCCTCAGATTGACATACCACAGCCTAATGGATATACAAAAGAAGAGATGAAAATGGTCAATGAGACAGCTAAAATCATGCACACAAACTTTGCCGTTAGCGCAACTTGTGTTCGTGTACCTGTTCTTAGAAGCCATAGCGAATCTATCACTATCACATTCAAAGATGGTGTTGACGTGAGTGTTCAAGATGCAAGAGAGGCTTTGGCAAATTTTGAAAATGTCAAAGTGATTGACGATATCGAACATGGAGAATATCCGATGCCAACAATCGCTACTGATACTGACTATACTTATGTTGGTAGAATTCGCAAAGATACCTTCTCGCCAAACATATTACACCTTTGGGTTGTAGCTGATCAAGTACGCGTTGGAGCTGCTACAAATTCAGTAAGGATTGCACAAAAATGGATAAGGTTACATAATGAAAAGTAGTGATATTCAAAAGATATTCGGTACGACACTTTGGAAGAGTCGATTTATCGTACTCCTCGCAGTGTTTTTTGGTTTTGTGGGTGCTATTATACTTTTTGTAGTTGCAAGTGCTGATATACTAGAAGTTGCAACCTATACTTTTGAGGTGATTACTACAGGAGCCCATCCTGAGCATTTTCATGAAGATATTGTATCAGGGATTATTGGTGCGGTTGATCTCTATCTTATCGCTGTAGTGATGCTCATATTTTCATTTGGTATCTATGAGCTATTTATCGCAGACATCGAAGATGCTTGTGATACAGACGCTGAAAATTGCGATACCATACTCTCTGTAACTTCGCTTGACCAACTCAAAGACAAGATAGCAAAAGTTGTTGTCATGGTGCTTGTAGTCAACTACTTTCAAAGGGTGCTTCATATGACTTATGAGACACCGCTGGAGTTGTTGTATTTTGCATTGGCAATCACAGCTCTTGCTGTTGGTTTGTACTTTTTGGGTAAAGTTGGAAAAAAATAAAAAGGTTTTTATGTGTCAAAAATATTTGTAGATGCGTGTTTTGGTAAAAGTACGCCTTATACTCCTGTGTGGATGATGAGACAAGCGGGGCGTTATCTACCTGAATATATGGAGGTCAGAGCAAAGGCTGGAAATTTTCTCAATCTTTGTCACAACCCAGCTCTTGCTTGCGAGGTGACATTGCAACCTATCGATATAGTTGGCGTGGATGCTGCTATACTTTTTAGTGATATTTTGGTTGTCCCAAATGAGATGGGTATGAAGTTAGACTTTATCAAAGGCGAAGGGCCGGTATTTGACAAGCCTATCGTCACAGAAGATGATATAGATGCACTTTTAGGTGGCAAAGAGGTTGCTGAAAGACTCACTTATGTATATGATACCATCAAGCTAGTAAGGGCAAAACTAGCAGACGATAAAGCCCTTATTGGCTTTACTGGAGCTCCATGGACATTGGCAACTTATATGATAGAAGGTCAAGGAACAAAAACATATAATATTTGCAAAAAGATGATGTATTCAAATCCAGCTCTCCTTCATAAGATACTTGCTAAAGTAACCGAAGTGGTCAAGTACTATTTAGAGAAGCAAATTCTCTCTGGAGTTGATGTGGTACAAATCTTTGATAGTTGGGCAGCAGCTATTGAGCCTAGTAAATATGATGAGTTTTCATGGAGATATATGGTACAAATAAGCGACTTTATAAAAGCAAAATATCCTCATATCCCTATCATTATGTTTCCAAAAGGTATCCCTGCTTTTTTGGATAATATATATGGCAACTTTGATGTATTTGGTGTCGATTGGAGTACTCCTATGGCGTTAGCCAAAGAGAAGTTAGGGGAGCGATATGTACTTCAAGGCAATATGGAGCCTTGTCGTTTATATTCCAAAGAAGCTACAAAAGCTTGTGTAGAATCTCTAGCAGATACAATGCGTGATGGAAGACATATATTTAACTTAGGTCACGGGATACTCCCTGATGTACCAGTAGAAAATGCTAAGTATTTTGTCAAACTTTGCCAAGAGGTGAGCAAAAGGTAGTTTTTTTGAATTACAGATAGATTTGAAAGGTGATTGTTAATATGGCAAAAATTTATATAATTTTCGTAATGATTAGCTTATGATTGCAAAACACAATTTCAAAAAAGTATTAGAGTTTTTAGGTTTTAGTGAAGCAAAAAAAATTATCTGTTATACAAAAGAACAAAAAGAACGGACAACAGATATACTAAAAAACTACACCCAAGCGGTATTTGCTTTTGGTAAGCTTGAGGTTAAGCAAACTTATATTTTTAGGGCAATCAATGAGTAGCATCGTCTTTGGTCCAGTACTATCGCGTCGGTTTGGTAAATCTTTGGGTATCGACTTAAGCCCATCAAAAAAACAGTGTAATTTTGATTGCCTCTATTGTGAGTTAAAACCTGCAAAAACGATGGATAGATATGATGCTGTAGTGCCAGTATCAAAGATAATTGCCGCACTAAAAGAGGCTCTAGAATACCACAAAGATATAGATGTCATCACTCTTACAGCCAATGGTGAGCCGACACTCTACCCACATTTAGATGAGTTAATCGATGAGATAGATAAGATAAAGGGCGACAAGCAAACTCTCATCTTAAGTAACGGCTCAACCATAGGCGATAGTAGTGTTCGTGCCGCTCTTTGTAAACTTGATAGCGTCAAACTCTCTCTTGATTGTGCCGATGATAAGTGTCTTAAGAAGCTTGATAGAAGTCATAGTGGCATAACGATAGCAGATATTACAAATGGTATGCTTGAATTCAAGCAGATATACCACAAGCCACTTATCATCGAAGTGCTTTTTGTCAAAACACTCAACGATAGCAAGGAGCATATAGAGAAACTTAGTCAATTTCTCTTGCGACTGAAACCAACGCGTATTGATATAGGGACTATAGATAGACCTCCAGCTTATAATGTCAAAGAGCTTAGCTTTGATGAGTTGCGTGATATTGCTTGCATGTTTGATAGCTCATTGCCTATCTATATAGCTAGTCGTAAAACGTCCCAAATAAGGGCCGAAAAGTATAGCGATGATGAGATACTTTCTACTCTTGCTAACAGACCTTTGAGTAGCGATGATGTAGATATTTTGTTTGATGAGGGGACAAAAACTAGATTAAATAGCTTGCTGAAAGAGGGAAAAGTCCAACGCACACACCACCACGGTATCTTTTTTTATACTTTGAGGTAAAATCACTTGACATTGAAGTGATTTTTTACTATAATCTTATCCACTTTTAAAGGCATAAACGCCTTTTTTATTCCGGATTAGCTCAGCGGTAGAGTAGGTGACTGTTAATCACTTGGTCGCAGGTTCGAATCCTGCATCCGGAGCCAGTAACTACTTTTATACTTAATCACAAACTACCATCAAATTTTATCAAGTTGAATAACAATAGTACTTTAAGTGTCTTTCGCTATCTTTGTTTAGAGTGTGTTCTGCTCACACGGTCCTTTGTGTTTGCAAATTGACAAAAGATGATTTGTGTCATCTC
>OMKS01003450.1_pt1 | contig 12532 bp, 17 predicted proteins | sample 1674721 | NCBI WGS metagenome assembly OMKS01 (sample SAMN06264996, study PRJEB25208) | sediment metagenome | isolation source: hot spring sediment | place: USA: California | collected 2014-09-02 | reverse complement strand
CCATTTGCTAACTGCTAAATGTGTAATAAACTAAACAACTTAGATGAATACTCATTTAATTTTCGGGGTAACTCCTGCCTTCTTCACGATTGTCTAATCCTTTCTTTATATTTACTCTTTACAATTTTCTATAAATATGAAACAAAAATACGAATCTGTAATCGGATTAGAAGTACACGCTCAATTGTTGACAAACACAAAATTATTTTGCGGTTGTTCTATTAAGTTTGGTTCACCGCCGAATTCTAATGTTTGTCCCGTCTGTCTTGGTCATCCCGGTGCTTTACCGGTAACAAACAAGCAAGCAATTGAATATGCTGTATTGATGGGATTAGCTGTTAATTGCAAAATAAACGAACAATCAATTTTTGCACGGAAAAATTATTTCTATCCGGATCTTCCCAAAGGCTATCAAATATCTCAATTCGAGAAACCGATTTGTGAGAACGGTTACATTGAGGTTAAAACAGCAGAAGGAGTTGATAAAAAAATTCGGATAAAAAGAATTCATCTTGAAGAGGACGCCGGTAAATCAATCCACGATCAAGGTTCAGATACATTGGTTGATCTTAACCGTTGTGGTACTCCATTGATTGAAATTGTAACTGAGCCGGATATTTCTTCTGCAAAAGAGGCTTATGAATATCTAATTAACTTGAAGCAAATTGTTACATATCTTGGAATCTGTGACGGGAATATGGAAGAGGGCTCACTTCGTTGTGATGCAAATGTCTCTGTTAGAAAATATGGCGAAAAATTAGGTACTAAAACCGAAGTTAAAAATATGAACTCTTTCCGAAATGTTGAACGAGCGATTGATTTTGAAATCAAAAGACAAATAGAAATCTTAGAAGAAGGCGGAACTATTACTCAAGAAACGTTGCTGTGGAATGCTGACTTAAACGAAGCTTTTCCGATGCGAAGCAAAGAAGAATCGCATGACTACCGATACTTTCCCGATCCAGATTTAATGCCCATTGTTGTCGATGAAAAATGGAAATCAAAAATTGCATCCGGTATGCCCGAGTTACCCAAAGTTCGAAGAGAAAGATTTATAAAACAATTTAATCTGCCGGAATATGATGCTGAAATTTTGACAAGCACAAAAGATATGGCTGACTATTATGAAACTGTTCTGAAGTTTACTGATGACTATAAATCTGCAAGTAATTGGGTAATGGGAGATATATTAAAAGTAATTAACGAAAACAAAATTTCGATAAAAGATTTTTCTGTTTCACCAAATAACATCGGTAAGTTAATTGAATTAATAAACAACGATACTATCTCCGGGAAAATTGGTAAAGTAGTTTTTGAAGAATTACTGAAATCGAATGTCGATCCCGAGATAATTATTAAGGAAAAAAATCTTGTTCAAATAACAGATTCTTCTGAACTAGAGAATGTTATTGACAGAATTTTATCATCTAACTCAAAGCAAGTTGAGGAGTACAGGAACGGCAAAGAAAAAGTATTCGGGTTTTTTGTCGGGCAGGTAATGAGAGAAACAAAAGGCAAAGCTAATCCACAGCTTGTAAATGAAATACTAACTAAAAAATTGGAAGGATAATATTGCAGCATCTGCTTGGTGCACATACTTCAATTACTGAAATATAATTCGACCGCCTCTTTTAAATTATTGATCGCTTCTTCAATTGTTTCACCAAAACTTGAAACCTCCACATTTAGACAACGAGCAACAAAATATTTATCTTCCTGCCATATTACATAATTTATTTCCTTCATAAATTACCCCAATTACTTTTAATTAATAATAATGATAAAATTAAACGACATCAAGCGAGAAATAATTATAAAGAAGGTAAAACCCTAGTTACCATTATTCCGGTTTGATTTTTTTTTGATTGTATATATTCAGCCAAAGGCTTTTCCGAAATTTCAATTTTCTTGCCGACATTCGGTGCGTGGAGTAAATGAATCCTTCCGTTATCCAACCTTATTGCAATCCCGGTGTGAGAAATATCTAAACCCTCTATGTTCGTAGTAATTCCCAAAATATCTCCCGATTGAATTTTATCTTCAACAGATTTGATTTTTGTTTGGGGGATGTAAAAATGTTTTCTTGAACTTATTTCTTTTTCAATCTTTTCTATCTCTTTAACAAAATCCGGATTTTGTTCTAATCGTTTGTAAGAATTAGGATGAGTACTCATGAAGTTAACAAAATTATCATAAGGTTCACCGCCGATTTTTTTAGTGATATTTTCAGCAATTCCTCTTCTATTCATATCATATATCCAATCGGAGAAATAATGAAGACGGGAAGGATATTCATCTAGTTTGCCATTTCTGTAACGAATATTTTCTAATTCTTTTTGATAACATCTAAAGGAAGTATCTTCTTTTTGAATACATCTTGCAAAAACAATACAGCTTTCTAAAAATGTGTAGCAATCATGTCCGGTAAGATGAATAACTAATTCTTCTTTATCACCTTTTTCAAGAGTATTAGCTTCGTAGTCAAGTCCGATAAAGCTTTTGCCTAATTCGATGATGATTTCATTGATGGGTTTGTTGTGTAATTCTTTTTCAACTGCTAATTGAAATTTGGAATTACAGATTTCTACATCATCATTTGTAAAGATGGGTTGAGCGATTGTAATTGAAGCACATACCAATAAAAATATAATCCACCGGATCATATCGGAAAATCCTCATCGGGAGTACCGGAAGATGAGGCAATTTCCGGAATTTCTGCCCGGAATACTTCTCGATTCTCAAACCGTGCATAATCTTGAATAAATTGTAATTTAACTTCACCGATGGGACCGTTACGCTGTTTACCGATTATAACTTCTGCAAGTCCTTTAATATCTTCTTCGCCTTGAACTGAATCGAAATAAACTTCAGGTCTGTATAGAAAAAGCACAACGTCCGCATCCTGCTCTATTGAACCGGATTCTCTCAAATGTGAAAGCATAGGTCGTTTATCGGATGACTGCTCAACAGCACGATTTAATTGTGATAAAGCAATAACAGGAATTTCTAATTCTTTTGCCAGCGCTTTTAATGAACGCGAAATAATTGAGATTTCTCTTTCTCGACTTTCGGCTCTAAAACTTGAACTCATTAACTGCAAGTAATCTACAATTACTAACCCGATTTTTTTCTCTGTCTTTAATCTTCGAGCTTTTGCACGAAGTTCAAGAATATTTAGTGCAGGTGTATCATCGATGTAAATCGGAGCTTTACTTAACTTATGAACTGTTCTGCTTATCTTTGCGCCTTCTTCTGCTCTAAATTTTCCGGTTCTAACGCTATGCGCATTAATTCTTGCTTCGGCTGATATCAATCTTGTAGCCAATTGAATTGTCGACATTTCAAGACTGAAAATTGCAATAGGTACTTTATGTTCAATGGCTGCGTTGCGTGCAAGCGAAAGAGCAAATGCCGTCTTACCCATCGAAGGACGAGCGGCAACAATAATTAGATCCGATTTTTGAAATCCACCGAGCATTTCATCCAATTGATAAAAGCCCGAAGGAACCGAGAATGCGGAAATATTCTTGTTGTGGATCGATTCAATTAATTCTAATGCTTCACGAACAGCAACATCCATCGACTTAAAAGTTTCCTTTGTACTTTCTTCTGAAATACTAAAAATTTTAGCTTCAGCTTGATCTAGCAAATCAAATACATCTTCTCTTCCTTGGTAAGCATCAGTGGCAATTTCAAAAGAGGTAGAAATTAATTTTCTGAGTATCCATTTTTCTAAAATTACCCTAGCGTGGTAATCAATGTTTGCAGCAGAGGAAATATCTTCGGCAAGTTTGCTTAGATAAGCAGCGCCACCGACTTCATCTAACCTTCCATCTTTTTTTAGTTCTTCATAAAGAGTAACGGTATCAACCGGTTCGTTAGAGTCATAAAGCGAAAGGATAGAATTAAATATATGCGAATGCTTTTTATCATAGAAGTATTCCGGTTTAAGAATTTCAATAGCTTTAGGAACAGCTTCAACTTCAAGAAGCATTGCGCCTAGTACCTTTTTTTCAACATCAACAGCAGCCGGCGGTTGATTTGAATATTTTTTCAAATTATCTAAATCAATATTTTTTCCGTTTCCTTTTGACATTATTTCTTACCTGTTAACTCGTCATATAACTTACGAAATTTCTTAACATCTTCCCAACAACCTCGTTTCAAACCGGGATTGCGCAGTAAAGCTGCAGGATGATATGTTGCCATTACCTTTACACCATTTAATTCATAGACTTCTTCACGAAGTTTTGTTAACGTTAATTTTTTCCCTAATAATTCAATTGCCGCTATTCTGCCTAAACATAAGATCATTTTGGGTTTAATCAATTCTATTTGCTTCATCAGATGCGGTCTGCATTTTTCCACTTCGGATGGGAGTGGATCACGATTATTCGGCGGACGACATTTTAAAATATTCGCGATATATACTTCGTCGCGGGAAAGATCTATTGCTTTCAAAATATCTGTAAGCAGTTTTCTGCTCGTCCGACAAACGGTTCACCTTGTTTATCTTCTTCTGCTCCCGGTGCTTCGCCAACTAACATAATATCTGCATTCGGATTGCCAGTACCAAAAACAAATTTTGTGCGTGTCTCGCCCAGAGAACATTTTTTACAAGTATGAATAATATTAAATAATTCTTCTAATGATTTTGATTTTTGAAAATCGTCTTCAAATAAATTCGGTGGATTTATTTCCAATTCTGGTTTGGATAAATTCATTATTATGTTCTCATTAGTAGAATTATTTTCAGTAGGCACACTCAAATTAAAGACTTCCAACAGATCGTCACCAAAAATTTCTTTTTGGTCTTTTAGTGCTTCTACTATTAGTTTTTGATAATCCATGGTTAATCAGAAGTGTCATCAATTAGTTCGAAAATAAATAAAAATAATAATAGCTGCATCAAAACGGATTTTGGATAATAATCATTTCATACAAAAATATCGATCAGGTGAAGATAAAATTACTCAAGATTTTAAGGAGCCGCCCAAATTAAATAACACAAATTTGGGCGGGAAAATATTTTTTTTACACGAGGTCTTCTTTATATCTAAATTCTACCTTACCTTCAATCAGTTCATCAATTGCTTGTAAATGAGGTTTTTTGCGATTTTCAAATTCTAAGGAAAGTCTTAATTGATCAGGGTTTTCTTTTTCTTCAAATTCGTCATCAACATTAGGAATCATAGTATTAAGTAGTGTAGTAAATTCAAGCTTAGCTTGATCGTTAATATTTCTTGCTCTTTTTGCAGCAACGATTACTGCTTCATAAACATTCGAAGTTTTAGTTTCCAACTTACGAAGTTCTATTGGTCTGATTGGCATTTTATTGTCTCCTATTTATTTCTTTATCAATAATTTTTTTTACTTGTTCAATAGCATCATTCAATTCATTATTTATAACTATATAATCGAATCTATCTTTATACTCAAGTTCCATTTCGGCGCGGGTAATTCTTTTTAAAAGATCTTCTTTCGATTCGGTATTACGCTTTATTAGTCTTTCCTTTAGTATCTCTTTATTCGGCGGAGCAATAAAAATAAGAATAGAATTAGGATATTTTTCTTTAATCTTTAATGCGCCTTTTACATCAACTTCTAAAAGAACAGAATGACTATTGTTTATCTGAGTTTCGACAAAACTTTTTAAAGTGCCGTAATAATAATCATAAAACTTTTCCCATTCAATAAACTCATCATTGTCTATTTTTTTTTGAAATTCTTCTTCCGAAATAAAAAAATAGTCAACACCATCAACTTCAGCACCTCTTTTGTTTCTTGTTGTAGCCGAAATTGAAAAAACCAATTCACTATAAATTTCTAAAATTTTTCTAATTATTGTTGTCTTACCCGACCCACTTGGTGCAGAGAAGACAAAAAGCTTAGCGGTCTTTTCCAAGTCTACTCTATATTTTGAAGTTGCTCTCTAATCTTTTCTAATTCTTCTTTTATAGTAATTCCGAAAGATGTTATTTCAGCGGAAACCGATTTACTATTAATAGTGTTTGCTTCCCTGTTCATTTCTTGTGAAATGAAATTTAATCGTCTGCCGGATGGTTCATTCAATGTTAATGCATCACGGAACATTTTTATATGGCTTCGCAAACGTACACATTCTTCGGTTACATCATATTTTTCGGAAAGGAAAGCCAATTCCTGCAATAATCTATCCTGGTTATCAATCAAATCCGAAGTTAGTTTTATTGCTCTATCTTTTAATTTATTAAAATATTCCTTAATTGTTGCTGAACTTATTCGTTCAATTTCCGAGATGCTGTTTTCTATAATTTCAAGTCTTTTTTGAAAATCGATAACAAGTTCATCACCTTCTTTTCTTCTCATAATTTCCAAAGCATCTAATGCTTCGTTGACAGATTGAACGATAAGTTTATATTCTTCTTCTTTTGCCTCCTGAGTATCATTCATAAAGAAACTTTGAAAATTAAGAACATGTTCGAGTTTGATTTCTTCAACGATATTAGCATTCTTTTTAATCTGCTCTAAAAGATTAATTGTTGCACTTAATCCCTTCACATCAATATCGGATAACTCTTCATTAACACCTTCATATTTTGCAGAAATCGTTACATAGAGTTTTCCTCTTGAAATTCTTTTCTTTAGTTGCTCTCGTAAATCGAATTCAAACTGATAGAATGGTCGAGGGAGTCTCAGAGATATATCTAAGTATCGGCTATTGATACTTTTTATCTCAGTTTCGACTGAAAAACCGTTATTTTGAATTACGGACTTTCCAAAGCCCGTCATACTACTAAGCATATAAAACCTTGAAAAAGATGACGTGAAATTTAGCCAAAATTCGGATGGTTTACAAAGATTGTTATTAACTAAAAAGCTTCACCAATACCAAAATGAAACTCAAAAGTCTCGCTAAAGAAACCCTTTTTAAAAAAAGATCTTCTATCGAGCGGGTCATAAACCTTAAACCCAAAATCTATTCGAAACGGAGCAAAATCAGAATAATATCGTATACCAAACCCGGCTGCAACAGCAAAATTATTTAATTGAACACTGTTGAAATCGTTCCAAACATTTCCGTAATCGATAAAAACAGAGGTACCAATCCTTTCAAAAATTCTATTTCTTGCTTCAATTGATCCTTCAATAATTACGAATCCACCAGGAATTATATTACGCAGAAGAACAGCTTCAATTTCTTCAGGATCAGGATTTGAACTAATTGTACCAATATTCTGCTCAGGGACAAGTTCTCTTGTTTTCCAACCTCTAACCGAGTTACTTCCACCAGCATAAAATTTTTGATTAAGTGGAATTTCGAATTGATCCCCTTCATAAGTTTGTATTGCGCCAATTCTAAATTTAGCGGCTAATACATCTTGACTTGAACTGAAAATTGGAAAGTATGCGGTTGTTGTTAGAAGTCCTTTAATATATAAAGGAGCATCAAAATTTTTACCGGCAATTTTATTAGCGAGATAACTTAATGAATTTCCGCTTTCCATTAATAACGAAATTGTATAGCCTTCGGTTGGATACAATAAACTATTTGATTTGTTGGCTCCAAGATCTACACTAATAATTGTATTTGTTTTCTGACTCGTAAAATCATCCGATGTGGAAACCAAATCGGTCACCAAGCTATCTATTATCACAGGTGGAAAATCCGGACGATTAAACCGAAAGTAACTGTACAAAATATCATATGTATAGTCTTCGGTAAAAATATATTCGGACTCTTCAACGCTTAACCCAATAACCAATGATGTAAGAAAAGTAAATCTCGGAAGCGCGATATCAAAACTAATTTTACCACCGTAAAGAGTAGCATTATATTCATTTCTTCTTTTTTGAAGAGTATAGTAACCTTCTAATTTAGTATTAATATTTCTTCCCAATAAATACGGCTGCTCTAAAATTGCGCGAACATCCGCATAACCAAAAATATTAGTGTCACTTAATGACGGATTGGAAATTAACTGAGTAATATCTTGTGCGGCAGTTGAGGTACTTAAAGTCAATTTTCTAGCGTCACCTAAAAAGTTTTTTCTTGAAAACGATAACCCAACACCAAGATTAAATGCGTTATCTTCGTTATTTATAATTATTTCAGGTGATAATTCATTCATCAATCCGACATCAGCATTAAGAGCCAGAGGAACATAGTTTTTATTCGTATCCGAAACTATACCCGATAAAAGAACCGAAGAGAAGAGATTAGTCCGATATAACCGGATCTGTGCTCGTTGCAAGTTATAAAAGCTGTAATAATCATTTGGTTTTATATCCGCAATTCTTCGAAGAAGATCATCATCAACTTTATCGGCGCCGGGACCAGTTTTATTAATTCTTACTTCGCTAACCCTATATCGATCACCGGTAACAAAATCCATATGAACATCTACTTTGTTATTTACAGTATCAACTTGAATATCGGGTACTTCGGATGATATTAACATATGACCAAAATCTAAACTAAGTCTTAATATTTGGTTACGGATTCTTGAAACTTCGGAAGCCGAATATTTTTTTGTGGTATCAACGGTTGTTAGTTCTTTGACTTCATCTGCTATCTGCCATGCAATTAGCTCTAAACCGGTTACATTAATGCTTCTAAAATATGCCGGATCATTTTCTTTAATTAAATACTTAAGTTCAGCTGTATAATTTGTAGTATCTAAAGTATAGGAATGAGAGAAAGAAACTTTAAAGAAACCATTATCATAGTAATAATTTTCCAATTGTCGGATATCATTAAAAATAAGAAGTGAATCGAAATAAACCGCCTCACCGCCAAAGCTTGTAAAACTGTGAAGAAATTGGGAAAACCATCCGGGTGATTCTTTTGAAAATATTATGCTTCTGAGTTCATCACTTGATATATTATTGTTGCCTTCAAACAGAATACTTTTTAGTTCGAATCTTTCATCCGATTGCGCAGAAATTGTTAGTGAGAATAATATTAGGAAGATTATTTTTTTCAAGTCTTTAATCTCTTATTTCAACTTTGGTATCAACCTTAACAACCGAGATTAGCTCATCAATATTTTCATTACTAACCGCTATAGAACCATTTGTCCAATTAAAAGCAAATGGAAGGTTTTTAAAAATGAAATTATATTCACCTATTCCGTGAATTCCTATATCTGCTCCAAGTCGAGTTTGATTCGATGGGCATTTGGATTTAGATGAAACAATGATATCATATTCAGCTTTCGTAATTATATTATTTCTAAGTGCTTCGGCAGCATCTTTTTTGTTGGGATAATTAATAAACATTTTTTTATAGTAATAATTATTCGTATCAATGCTGCATATTTGATAATTTCCTCTCGGTGTTACATTATCAAATCGCGATGTTTTTATTCTTCCTGTTCCTTGCCCGAATATTGCTTTATAAGTTTTTACCAAAACAGAATCCGAGTAAAGATTTAATTCATAATTATTTCTTGAAATAACCAATTGAACATTGGACAAAGAAGTCAAGCCTTTTTGTCTCATTGATTCTTCTAAAGTATCTTCCCTTAGATTAAGGACAATACCATACGCAACCATTCCGCAAAAGAATAGAATTATGCTAATACTGAAATAGACAAGATTACGCAGCATGGTAATCTGATTGATCGTTTTTAATTAATGAAGAAATATAACAAAAGAAAAGTTGATGTTGAAGGAGGGAAAAGAGACAAGGGAGAGGGGAAAGAGAAAAAGAATGTATTACTGGATCATAGGATTTTTAGGTGGCAAAAGTCATTTAGCGGAAAAATTGAAAATCTTTAGTTGCTTTATTGCTTGTAACAGAAGATATAAAAGATTTTTAAGCCGCTAATACGCGAATAATTGATTTAAGCGTTCCTTTTAATATTTCATTATGATTGCGAACCGGTATTGTAATAGTAGTATCTTCTGTTTCCCTTTGCATTATAACATAGCTTTCTTTTTGCCGAACTTCAACGAAACTATATATTGCGAGGATCTTACAAACTTCTGAACCGGATAAAACTTTTAATTTACCCAACGGTCACATCCAAACGGGTGATAAAAACTTCATTGTTAACACGCTCAAGAATTTCTTTATCTGAAGCTTCTTCAAAAAATAGCTACAGTGCCTCAAGCAGATTATACCGAGCTTTTTCTACGGTTTCACCTTGACTTGCTGTATCAAGCTCAGGACACAACGCAACAAATTGATTGCCCTCCTTTTCTATTATTGCTGTAAATTGTTTTAGGTTATTCATTTTTTGTCAGATTGTTAATGATATGACTAAGGTTAGCAAACTTTTTAGAGTAAAACAAGATTAGCTTTTCGGTATGTAATATTAACTTGATTCCGAAAATGCATTTTCAGCTTTTTGGGGAAGAGATATAGGCACAAAAAGATTTTGTGGAAAGAGATAGTCCTCACCAGTTTCATCAGCTACGCGTATTAAACCGCTGGGCGTTTGTTTGTCTTCGACTACTTGATAAACTTTTCGCAACTCTAAAGTAGCTTTGTAGTTATCATTTTTTATGCAGATGACGTATTGTTTGTTCATAGTCACTAATAAAGATTTCATAATCTTCAGCACAATTGGTAAGAAAATAATTTCGCCACTACGTGGCTTTATGTTCTTACTTGAATGGGTTTGTTACCATAATTTCGCTTCTACCGAAGCTGTATGTTTTCAAGATTTGAAAGTGACGTAGTCACGGAATTATGGTAAAACAAAAAGCAAAATGACGCAACAAAGTGCCGTAGGTACGATATTATAAAATTCCGATCACTGTTTTTTTTGCTACACACTCTCAAAGATTGTCGTAAACTAATTTGAAGAATGTTTCTTTTTCTTCTTTTTAGGTTTACCGACTTTACGAACTTTACTAAGCTTTGAACCTTTTTTACCTGCTACTTTACCGCTTTTATGTGTATGACCAGCCATAATTAGCTACTCTTCTTTTTAAATTAACGGGGTCTATTAATTTATTAATAAGAATTACTATCTGCTTCTTTTACTAATAATTTGAATTTCTCTGCATTTGGATACGGAGCAACAAATTTCACCCATCCATCTTGACCACTTTCTAATGTTAGCGGTTTCCATCCCCATAGATTATCAAGAGGTGCTCCATTTCCCTTAAAGAAGTCCATCTTTACCTCTAAAATTAATTCTCCCCAAGTCTTATTCTCTATCTGTACGTTCACCACTTTATTACCGTATGAATTTTTTTCAATAACTATATTGATAACTTCTAATTGCAGATCAAGAAAAAAGTCACCAATATCTGTGTATGCGCCTTCACTTGTACCATGCACGGCATTAATACCTGAACAATTAGTAAAGCTAAAAAAAACTACTAAGCTGCCTATTATGCAAATTACTCTCATTTGCTCGCTCCAAATTAAAATGATGATACAAACAAATACTCATCTCGGTTATCAAATGAGTATTCTTTAGTTAGAGAGAGTTCATCATCTTCATACTTATTTACTTCAAAATTGACAATTCCTGAATTAACATACATAACATCAGCAATAAAATAACCCGGAAGAATAGCACAGTAACGATCCTCAGCTTTTTCACCTCCCAGAAATGCATTTACAATCGAACCACCAAAAGGTATAAATTGTGAAGCAACGTTTTTCATTAGATCTCGAGCAAGCGCAGAACCAACTTCCTTAATTACGCCGGCAGAAAACTTTCCAAAGTCAAATTCAGGATTTACCACATCAAATAACCTTACTTGATGATTTTCAGCGGCATATCTTATTTCAATATTTTCGTCAGAATCTAGTGTTCCCTTTCCTTCAAGCAACACAATGATGGTACATTGATGCTGTTGTGGCTCGGTATATTGAATACCGCAAGAATCACTAAGCATTTGTTTTAAAACATCTCTATTCCCTTCGTCAGGTTCTAATCTTATAGCCAAGTAATATCCAACAGGGCTTTGATGATTTTGTTCAATTATTTTTTTGTAAGCAACTAATGCATTATCTTGTTCTCCAAGTTCTTCATAAGTTAGCCCTCTCATCAAAGCAACCAGAGGAAGCTTTGAATAATTTCCTTCGGCTATATAATCAACTTTCTTAAACTCAACTAAAGCATCAGAATAGTTGCCCAATTTGAAATGTATCATCCCCATATAATAATGCAACAAAGTTTCTTCTCGCTCTGTAAGCTCATAAAGCCGATTACCTTTGGATTTTAAAAAATCGAAGCCCTTTTCCTCCGCTTCTCTGTTGGAACGTTTAAAAACATAGAAATCAACAGTTTGGAAAGCTTTTAAAGCTCCTTGGTAATCATTGCAATTATATCTTGCAAGACCTAAACTTAGCATGTATGTTGGATAACAGTCTCCATCATCTTCAATTTCCATTTCAGATGCTTTTTCGAAATTTTGGACACTATTACAGTCATCTTGCACAAATTGTTTTGTTCCAGCTTCATAATATGTAGCTGCTGTTGGTGCACAGCTAATTAAGAAAAGCAAAAAGCACGTAACAGATATAAAAACTATAATATTTTTCATTCTATTCCCCTATTAAAAAAATTTATCCTTGGAAGTTGAT
>OMKS01003449.1_pt1 | contig 12532 bp, 7 predicted proteins | sample 1674721 | NCBI WGS metagenome assembly OMKS01 (sample SAMN06264996, study PRJEB25208) | sediment metagenome | isolation source: hot spring sediment | place: USA: California | collected 2014-09-02 | reverse complement strand
GGAGAAACCGGCAAAGTGGACAACTGTGTCGTGGGTCAGCATTTGCTTTACGTGGAGACTGACCCGGTAAACCCTTTCGCCTGTGTGGTGGCCAGTGATCTGTTTGTGCCGGAGGAGTGGGCCGACGATTGGGATCGCCGTCGCGAGGCGGGTATCCCGGACGACCTGACGCACCGGCCGAAATGGGCCATCGGACTCGATCAGATCCGGCGAGCCATCAGTCAAGGCATCCGTTTCGCCTTCATCACGGCCGATGAGGACTATGGCAAGGTTCCACAGTTCTGGTCGGAGATGGACCGTCTGGGCCAATGGGCGGTGGCGGAGGTTCCGAAGAACTTCCGGTGCTGGCCCAAGCGACCGACGTATCGTTCGGCCCGTGCGGAATATGCCGCCAAACGAGTCGATGACGTCATTTCTCACAGTCCAGCGTTCTATACCCAACGGTGGCAGACGGTAACGATCAAGGACACGACCCGAGGGGTGATGGTCTGGCAGGCCAAGGCGGCCCAGGTGTACCTGGTGGATACGGAAAAGGCCGATGCCAAAGGTCATTCACGGCCGACGGATCGGACGTACTGGCTGATCGCCGCCCGCAACAAGCAGACCGGTGAGTGGAAGTACTTTGTCAGCAATGCCCCGGCCAATGTCCCGTTGAAGCGGCTGTTGGAAGTGGGCTTTGCCCGTTGGCATATTGAGAAATGGTTTGAACGGGCCAAACAGGAGACGGGCTTTGGGGCCTTTGAGGTCCGCACGTATACGAGTTTGCTGCGACACTGGCTGGCGTCCCGAATTGCGATGTTCTTCCTGGCGACCGAAACCGAGCGGCTCAGGGGGGAAAAATCCGCGGATCACGTTGGAGCAGGTAGCCGATGCGGCCAATGCTTTGGCTTGGACGATGTGGGAGCGTTGGCCCCATTCGCGGCGCAGGTTGATCCGGACGTCCCAGTACTATCAATATCGTAATGAGCAATCCTATCAAAGCCGACTACGAACATTTCGGCGAAATTGCAGACAATTGGATTCCTCATAGCGCTGTCATACTAAGACCGTGCCACCCGCGATTGCGCCAGAAGTCCATTCAGTACCTTTCAATAAGATATGTGCGGCTTCTGCGGCGGTTTTGGTACTGTCGAATGCCAAGGCCAGATGGGATTCAAATGGGCCCTTTCCTTTGATGCCCTTGTACACGTATGCCGCAATCTGAGCGAGAGTGAGTTGATCAACCAAAAGCCTGTGGGTCGCAAGTGAGCGAAGCTCTCGGACCTCTTGGGTGAGGCCTGCGACGCGGGACGGGCCCGAAGATGTTGGCGACCCGAGTCCGTACCATGTGCATGCTGACCGGCTTGCTCCGGAACCAAGTGTGCCAAGGTTCAGATACACGAGAACACAGCTATCGCTCGCTGAACTCGTTGTATATCCCGGGGTGTAAAACCGTTGACTTGGGTCCGCCGTATACGACCAGGTAGCGCCAACAGCCTGTGGCCACCAGCCAAAGACAACCTTGGTGGTTACGCTCCGTTCAAGTGTCCCGACGCCAATCACGGATTGGTCGTTAGGGCGACGCCAAGACCGCCATTCCGTAAACGCGGGCGGCACAAACTGAGCTTCATATGTGTAGTGATTGCCCGCTGCATAAAGGGGCGCACCGTCGTTGTCGTCAACCTGTGTGTCGAACAAGTAACGAGCTTGGACGGAGCGACTGCCACCGCTCACATTGGCGGCCTGGACTTCGCACTTCAGCGCATTTCCTTCGACAACCAGTGTCTGCGTAATTCGCACGCCGTTGACCGTGTTGTACACCCAGACGTTGCCCGTTCGATTGGCTACCGTCAGGCCCCCACCATCATTGGTGTAGATGCTACCATCGACATTGACCGACAGATACGTGGTGCCGGCGTTTGGGTAGAGCAACCACTTACTGTCACTTGCCCGACGTAGCGTGAACTGCCCACGGTCATTCGGCACCAAGATTACCCCCGGTTGGGCCGAAGAACTTTGCATCGCCGCGGATGCCACAGCCTCTTCCAAGTCTACCTGAATGGGCGGAAACTCCTCTGTTTTTGACCTCGCCTGCGCGACACTCACTGATCCGGAATGGGCCCCCAAAAGAGCACAAAGTACCAGTAATGAAACTGATTGAGCCTTTGCACACACCTTCATAATACTACCTCCTTAGCATCAGCCAGAGCTGGGTGAATGATGCGAACGCGCCAAGAAATAATACCTTTCGCTCGCTTGGCACGCTGCATCTGGAGTTGTCCTACCAAGCCTCGCAGATCCTGTTCAATCGACGGTTATTTGCGTAAGGGCAGAAAGCGGCTGAATTTCCGGAATGCTCCTGCCCCACCTGTGGCGAGTAACCATAAAACCATGGAAGATGGTTCTGGGATGACCTGAACATTGCCCAGCGTCACTGTCGTCATCAGCCCATCATCACTGCCGATGAGGTCGAAGTACAGGGCGGCGCGTTGGCCCGCCAGGCCGGTAAGGTTCAGGTTGACGATTACGACACCCGTATTGTCGACGTAGTAGAAGTCGGTCCGGCCGGGACTGGCGGTCAGCGGGTCGAGCGTGACCGGATTCAGCAGCGACGCCGTGAACGCATCCGGCCACGCGAATGGGTCGTCCACGCCGCCGGGGACTGTCGTCATCTTCGCGACGAACGACAGGGATGCATCGCCCCCGGGGATGGTGAACTCCTGCATCAGCGTGCTCAGCAGGCTCGTCTCGTGCTCGGTGAAAACGGCACGGCCCGCGTCCCACGTCACACTGCCCGATACCACGGTCCAGCCGTTGAGCCCGGAACTGAAATCCCCGTTGACCAGCGCATTAAATGGCACTGGGGGTCCGCCTTCCATGAGCCGGGCGGAACTCGCCTCCAGCGCACAAGCCCCATGCGGGGGGCAAAGCCGTGAGACAGGTTCCAGTTGCCAAACGTAAGAGTCCCACGCCTCGCTACCTGAGTCGAGGCTGTTTCCGGAATCCTGTCGTAGTATCTCGTACTGGAGCCATTTTGTGGTCTCGCCCACACGTACCGGTGTTCGTACGCGGATTCGCGCCGGTGGCGTCAATTGAACAACCGGGACTTCCGACGGGACGGAAATAGACAAGACAGCATCCTCCCCGCCCCGCCCGGCCGTCGCCAGAAACACCACAACTGCCACCCCTGCGATCAGAGTCCTCATAGATACACCTCCTTCCTTCAAGCATAGCCGGACGAGTCACGCTACTCGCCGATTTACTTATATCCCATTACCATCCCCCCCCCATTTGTCAAGTATTTCCTTGTCACTTTCAGAGATTTTTTTTGCGGGTTTCTCGCTGTGCTTCTTCGGTCACGCTTGCCGCCACGGCCGGCTCGGACCTGGCGATACGTGGCAAATACGTACTTTTCACCCATTTTCATGCGATCGGCCGGTTCGCCGCCCCCACTGTATACGTGGGAAATACGTATTTCCCGCCATCGCCGGTCGCAGCCGTCCGTCCACCGCCCCAGTTTGCCCCCGGCCACCGGGTGAGCATCCCGCCACGGCCATCTCCGTACTTTTTCCACCAGGCCCTGACCCACCTCAGGGGTGCTGCGTTATGGGTTTGGCGAACCCGTCCGACCTATCAGTCCGCCCTGCGGCGTAGATCCGGCGTCCGCCGCGGCGATTTCCATGCCTATTGACTTACCGGTTCGGCCCTGACATAATCATTGGTTTAGCCTGGTCGCGGCTTGGCCTACGCCGGTCCAAACGACACTGAAGAACCCTTAACGAGCAGCGCAAGACACGGAGTACCCCATGAAAGCAGCAGAAATGCGAAAAGGCCAGTGCATCAAGATCGACGAAAAGCTCTACATTATCGTCGATTACCAGCACGTTAAGCTGGGCAAGGGCGGCGCCGTCTATCAGACCAAGCTCAAGAGCCTCACCGACGGTTCTATCCAGAACATCCGGCTGCGGTCGGAAGAGACCATCGAAGAGGCCTACCTCGACAAGCGCACGTTCGAGTATCTCTACTCGGCCGGCAGCGACCATATCCTCATGGACACCGTTTCCTACGACCAGATTACCCTCGACGACGATGCCTTCGGCGACGGCCCCAAGTACCTCAAGCCCAACACCCAGCTCCAGGTCAGCATGTACGAGAACAAGCCGGTCGTCATCGAGCTGCCCAACACCGTTGACCTCGAAGTAACCGATACCCCTCCGGAAATCAAAGGCGCCACCGCCACGAACCAGAACAAGCCGGCCACCCTCGAGACCGGCCTCATCGTCCAAGTTCCTCCATTTGTCAAAGTGGGCGAGATGATCCGAATCGACACCCGAACCGGCCTCTACGTAACCCGCGTCAAGGACTGAATCCGCCTGGCCTGATGCCGACGCCCATGCCTTGTGCCACCATCCAGCGAACTGTACTGTCCATCCTCCTACTACTGTTTGCATGCGGCCCGGCCCGCCCGGCCGCTTATGATGTTGTCATCACCTCCGGCCGCGTCTACGACGGCTCCGGGAACCCGCCGCGCATCGCCGATATTGCCGTAAAGGGCGACCGCATCGCCGCCATCGGCCGCCTTGAACCCGATGCGCCGCTCGTTATCGACGCCAACGGACTGGCTGTCGCGCCCGGGTTCATCAACATGCTCAGTTGGGCCGGCGAGTCGCTTCTCCACGACGGCAACTCCCAGAGTGATATCCGCCAGGGGGTGACCCTGGAGGTCCTCGGCGAGGGCACATCCATGGGACCCCTGACGCCCGCCATGCGTCAGGACCTGCTCACCTCTCAGACCCATCTGCGCTACGCCGTCGACTGGACGACGCTCGGCCAGTTCCTCGACCACATCGAGCGCAAAGGCATCGCCACGAATGTTGCCTCGTTCGTCGGCGCCGCAACCGTCCGCGTCCACACCCTGGGTTACGAAGACCGCCGCCCCACGCCCGCCGAACTCGACCGTATGTGCTCCCTGGTCGAACAGGCCATGCTCGAAGGCGCCGTCGGGGTCAGCTCCGCCCTCATCTACGCCCCCGGCTGCTACGCCGACACCGACGAGCTGATCGCCCTGGCCCGCGCCGCCGCCAAATACGACGGGCTATACATCTCCCACATCCGCAGCGAAGGCGACAAGCTCCTTGAGGCCCTCGACGAATGCCTTGCGATCGCCCGTGCCGCCGATACCCGCACCGAGATATACCACCTCAAGGCGGCCGGCCGGGCCAACTGGCACAAGCTGCCCGACCTCATTGGGACTATCGAGCAGGCCCGGGCCACGGGGCTGCGCATCACCGCCAACATGTACACCTACACTGCCGCCGCCTCCGGCTTGGATGCCGCATTCCCAAACTGGGTCCAGGCCGGTGGCCACCGGGCGTGGATCAGCCGCCTCCGCGACCCGGCGATCCGCCGGCGGGTCGCCCGCGAGATCGAGACCGGCGGTCCAGATTGGGAGAGCCTTTACCTGCTCTCCGGCGGCCCTGAGAACGTCATCCTCACCGACCTGCACAACCCGGCCCTGCGCCCGCTCATCGGCCTGACCCTCGCCCAGGCGGCCCAACGTCGCGACCAATCTGCCACGGAGACCATCATCGACTTGGTCATCGAAGACGGCAGCCAGGTGGGAGTGGTCTACTTCCTTATGTCGGAAGAGAACGTCCGCCGCCAGATTGCCCTGCCCTGGGTCTCGTTCTGCTCCGACGCCCGCAGCATGGCCACTGAGGGCGTTTTTCTCAAATCCAGCACGCACCCCAGGGCCTACGGCTCATTTGCCCGGCTTCTGGGCCGATACGTCCGCGAGCGACAGGTGATTCCGTTGGAGCAGGCCATAAGACGGTTGACGGCCCTGCCAGCCGAGAACCTGAGGCTGGACCGCCGCGGCCGACTGCAAGAGGGCCATTTTGCGGACATTGTCGTCTTCGACCCCGATACGATCATCGACCACGCCACCTACGAGCAACCCCACCAGTACGCCACCGGTGTGCTCCACGTCCTGGTCAATGGCGCGCCTGTGCTCAAAGACACCCGGCACACCAGTGCCAAGCCCGGCCGGTCCGTCCGAGGCCCCGCCTTCAGACCCTGAAGACACTGCCCCCAAATGAGGCCCATCCAACAATGGAAACAAAAAAAGAAAACACCGAGAAGCGTCATGCTGCTCGATGTTTTCCGGAGGGGAGAAAAAAACCGTTCAATGCTATATCAGTGGTTCTCGCAGCCTTCACATGTGTGGCGAGATGCCTTCTTCTGTCTTCTTCTAACAGGCAATACGCCTAGGTTCCCAGAGTGTTCGATGCACGGATGCCGGGATCAGCACCTTGGGGCAATCCGCCTACACAAATTGCCCATTTTGACGGATCGTGGACGAACACTCGCCTGTAGGGTAGGCCCCCTGGCCAATTTTTTGCATTTTTTTGACTTGACCAAGTCCCATCCGATGTCCTAACATAGAATTAGTAATGCCGATGTGGAATAGGAATGTGGGTGGCCTCGCATCCTTGGCCTTATGACTGCTTGACGTTCGCGGGGCCCTCAGAGGAAAGAGCTTTTCATAAGCCTTTTCCCCATAGGCAGTTAAGTTGCAAAGACACTCTCAGCCTGGACCGACAGTTGGACGGGTGAGCATGGTTATGAAGGCATCTTTGGCCGGCTGGGAAGTGAGTTCAGCGTGAAATTGAGATTGCGAAGCTCCGAGCGTATCACCGTAGATTACAAGGCTATCACAGAGGCTCAGATGAATCGGCTGATTCCGTATGGCAACGACCGGTCGACATTCCAAAAGACCGGACAAAACCGCGTTTTAGCGGGCTCATAGCCGATTTCCCGGCCCTCTGGCTTCGTTCATCGCTTCTCACGCGCGAGTCTTCGCAGTTTCTCTGCCCTCATCCCGACCTGTCAGTCGCCTCGGCGGCGGGCGGTTCGGCTTACCTGGCATTCCTCCGCATCCGTGGCTTTTTGCTCGATTCACTGCAATTGCGTAGGAAAGGTGTGGGATATGGACGCCGTAACGCTTGCTCTCAGCACACCCGTAGCCGCAGCGGCCGTCATTGTCGCGTTTCTGGCCGGTATCGCAGGCACAACCGTGTTCGTCCTCGGACGCGCTGCCGCCAAGAAGAAGACCTTCCAGGAAGACCTCCAGCGACAGATCGATGGCGCCAAAAAGGAAGCGGAGAACATCATCAAATCGGCCCAGCTTGACGCCGCGGCCGAGGCCATCAAGAAACGCGAAGAATTCACCCGCGAAGCCAACCAGACCCGCAGCGAACTGCGCGAGGCCGAATCCCGCCTAGGCAAGCGAGAGGACCTTCTCGAACGCCAGGCCGAATCGCTCCAACAGAAGGAGAAGGGCCTTGAAAAGCAGGAGGCGGAGGTCGAACGCCGCCTCCAGAACCTCGCCGAAAAGGACCGCCAGGTCTCAAATATCATGGCCCAACAGAAAAACCAGCTCCTCAAAATCACCGCCATGAGCGAGGAAGAGGCCCGAAACCTCCTGCTCAAACGCCTGGAAGACGAATGCGAGCACGACATGTCCGCCCTCATCCAGCGGAAGGTCAACGAAGCCAATGAGGCCGCCGAAGAAAAGAGCCGTCATATCATTAGCGCCGCTATCCAGCGCTATGCCGCCGAGCAGACCTGCGAAGCGACGGTCTCAACCGTCGAAATCCCCAACGATGACATGAAGGGCCGCATCATCGGCCGCGAGGGCCGCAACATCCGGGCCTTCGAGAAGGCTACCGGCGTGGACGTTATCGTCGACGATACGCCCGGGATGATCGTGGTCAGCGGCTTTAGCCCCGTCCGGCGCGAGGTCGCGCGTCTGAGCATGGAGCGGCTGATCCAGGACGGCCGCATCCACCCCTCCCGTATCGAGGAACTCGTCGCCCAGGTCCGCAAGGAGGTCAACCACAAGATCCTCCAGATCGGCAAGGACGTTGCCGTCGAGACCAACATCCGCGGCCTCAATAACAAGATCCTCAGTATGCTCGGGGCACTGAACTTCCGCACCAGTTACGGCCAGAACGTGCTGCGGCATAGCGTCGAGGTCGCCTTCCTTGCCCAGGTCATGGCGGACGAACTCGGCCTGGACGGGACGCTCGCCCGGCGTGCCGGCCTGCTCCACGACATTGGCAAGGCCATCGACCACGAGGTCGAGGGCAGCCATTCGGCCATCGGGGCCAACTACCTCAAGCGATTCAGCGAATCGCCGGTTGTTCTCAACGCCGTCGAGGGCCACCACGGCGATGTTCCGCCGGACAATCCGTACACGCCGCTGGTCGCCGCCGCCGACGCCATCAGCGCGTCGCGCCCCGGCGCCCGCCGCGAGACGCTGGAACGCTACATCAAACGGCTTGAAACGCTGGAGGAAATCGCCAGCAGTTTCAAGGGCGTCGAGGGGGCCTACGCCATCCAGGCCGGCCGTGAAATCCGCGTCATCGTCGACGCCAAACAGCTCGATGATGCAAACGCCATGAAGATCGCCCGCGACATCGCCAACAAGGTCGAGGCCGAAATGACCTACCCCGGCGAAATTCAGGTCACCCTCCTGCGAGAGGTCCGCTGCATCGAATACGCAAAGTAACCGACGAGGGGGTGCATGGAACCAGGCATGGGCATCCGGCCCATGAATCGCCGGTAAACGCTACCACGGAAAAGGGTGGGGCTGTTCGGCCTCTGGCAAAGGGTACGGCATGCGTGATGTGTGCGGGGTTCGGCCCACGCTAGTGGGACCGGCCCATAAGGTACGCGAGGGTAAAACTAACGGCGGTGCCGGCGATGATGATGGCGGTCCAGGGGAATGTGATGACCTTGTACTGGTTCAGGAGCATCAGGGTAAGGGATACGGCCGTGGCGGCGATCATGGCGGGGATGTTGGCGCGGTTGACGCGGCGTTTGGTGAGCAGACCCAGGAGGAATACGCCCAGCGTTGCTCCGCCGGTGACGGAGAAAATACCGTAGGCGAACCAGAGGATCTGCTCAACCGGCTCGCAGGCCAGGGCGATGGCCATGAGGATCAGGCCGAAGGCGACAACACTGATCCGCGAGACCATCAGATAATGTCTTTCACCCGCCCTGGAGCCCGTCAGCGGACGGTAGATGTCGGTCACGAAGGACGACGCCAGGGAGCTGAGCGGCGAGTCGATGCTCGCCATGACAATCGCCGCCAGCAGCAGGCCCTTAAGGCCCGTCGGCAGGCAGTGGGCGACGAAATGCGAGAGGACCTCCTTGGCCTTATCCGGCTCCGCGATAGACGGGTTCTGGCGGTAGAAGACAAACAGCAGCGTGCCGATGGCCAGGTACAGGCATGTGATCGCTACGTACATCAGAATAGTCGAGAGCATCGTGCGCTGGCTCTTGCGGCGGGTCTCGACGGTCAACAGCCGCTGCATCATCTCCTGGTCCGTGCCAAACGAGGCCAGGCCGATGAAGAAGGCGTTGACCGACAGGGCCCAGAACGTGCCGGGATCGGTCAGGTCGAGGCGGAAGCGGAAGAACTCCAGACGGTTCTCGGCCCCGGCGGTTCGCCATATCTCGGTCAGGCCGCCGTCGATGTGCTGATAGAGGTAGACCAGCAGGAGCAGCCCGGCCACAATGAACGTGATCGCCTGGTACGCTCCGGCCCAGACGACGGCCTTGATGCCGCCGAACGCGATGAAAACGATACTCACGACGGTGAACAGCAGCAGGCTCTGCAAGAGCGTCCAGCCCATGATGAGTTGGACACCGAGGCAGGCGGCATAAAGGCGGACACCCGATGCGATCAGGCGGGTGATGAAGAAGAAGACCGAGCCGGCGGTCTGTGTCTGGCGGCCGAAGCGGTGGCCCAGGAATTCGTAGATGCTCGTGCAGTTGTATTTGTAGAAGGCGGGGATGAAGAGATAGGCAACGCTGATGCGGGCAACGGCCGAGCCGATGAAGAACTGGACGTACAGCCAGTTCTCCGAGTAGGCCGTCGCCGGAAAGCCCACGATAGTCAGCGCGCTGATCTCGGCGGCGACGAAAGACAGGCAGGCGATGACCGCCGGAATCCGACGGCCGCCCAGGAAGTAGTCGTTCGTGTCCTTCTCCCGCCGGCCGAAGACCCACGAAATCACGAACAGCAGCAGCACCCCGACCGCGACGATGGCGGCGTCGGTCCGGCCCAGCGCGGCGGCGAGGATATGTCCGGTCATCCAAAACCTTTCCAGGCCCGGCGTCCCGGCGCGGCCGCGCCGACGTCGGACGACGCGACGGCCCTGTCGGAGCGCCTGAATCGGCCCTTTGGCGTCCTTGTCCCGCCATTATACGCATCCGGCGGTCGAAAGCAACGCAGGCACGCCGGGCCATGCGGCCTCTTGATCGTTTCGTCCGGATCGTCTATCTTCTCGGGCATACTTCAGGAGACGCCATGACGCCGACCGACACGCCCGAATCATCGGGCAATGAATCGAAGCCGTACAAGCGACGGCCGCGATACGCCGGCACGCACCCTAAACGTTACGAGGACAAGTACAAAGAGCACGATATCGAGTCGCACCCGGACATGGCGGCCCATCTGCGGGCCAAGGGCATTACGCCGGCCGGCTCGCATGTGTCGGTGCTTGTGGAGGAGGCGCTCGCCTGTCTGCGCCCGGGGCCGGGCGAGATTGTCGTCGACGGCACGCTGGGCCATGGCGGCCACGCCCGGCGGTTCCTTGAGGCCCTCGGCCCATCCGGACGGCTGATCGGCCTCGATGTCGATGGCGTGCAATTGGAGCGAACCGGCCGGCGTCTGACGGCCGAGTATCCCAATGTGAGCCTGCATCGCGGCAACTTCGCGGGGATTGCGGGCGTCCTGGGCAAGGAGGGACTGTCCGCCTGCGACATTATCTTCGTCGATCTTGGCATATCGAGCATGCAGATCGACGACCCGCAGCGCGGCATGAGCTACAAGCACGACGGGCCGCTGGATATGCGGATGGACGACCGGCTCAAGCGGACGGCCGCCGACCTGCTGGCCGCCCTTACCGAGCGGGAGATTGCCGAGGCCCTGCGAGACCTGGCGGACGAACCGGATCATGCCGCCATCGCCCGGCGGATCGTGGCCGAGCGCGCGATCCGGCCGATTACACGGACCGTGCAACTGGTGGACCTGGTCTTCGAGGTCCGCGGCCTGACGCGGCAGGTATGGCGACACCAGCAACGTAGTTCCAAATCGCCGCCGCCGCACCCGGCCGCTCGCACGTTTCAGACCCTGCGGATGCTCGTCAATGATGAACTCGGCTGCCTCCGAGAGCTGCTGCGCATCGCGCCGTACTGCCTGCGGCCGGGCGGACGCATCGGCGTCATCAGCTTCCACAGTGGCGAGGACCGCCTCGTCAAGCAGTCCTTCCGCGAGGGCCTCCACACCGGCGTCTACGAATCCGCCGCCGAAGACCCCATCACCCCCACCCACGAAGAACGCCGCCAAAACCCCCGCAGCGCCCCAGCCAAACTCCGCTGGGCCGCAAAACCACAGACCTCAGACCATAGACCGTGTGCGCGTGGGCGCCGGACATCCACTGGTCGTCAGTCGCTCACCGACACTCGGTGGCTTGCGGCCTTGGTGCACCATGCGGCCGTCGACGGAGTAGACACATCAAGCGATACCTGTGGGGATTACCAGAGAATGTACCGTAGATTAGGGTGCAATGATGCTGCGGATGGAGTAGAATAACGGGCCGATGGTTCTCATGTGATTGCTGGGGTCTTGGTTCATGCGTTGGATTCTATGCGTATCTGTTGGGTTAGCGATGCTGGGGGGCTTTACGCGGGCGGTGCACGGGCAAGTGCGGCTGGATCGCGACAAGCGGCGGAATACGAACGACGAAATACAAGCGGCTATCGCCCAGGTGGTCTGGCGGGAGATTCGGGCGGGCAGTTTCCCTGGGGCGGTGGTGCTGGTGGGCCGGGGCAACCGGATCGTGTATTTCGATGCGTTCGGCGACCGCTGCGTCCAGCCCCGGCGGCTGATGCAGAAGAACACGCTATTCGACCTGGCGTCGCTGACTAAGCCGCTTGCGACGGCCCCGGCCGTGCTGCTGCTGGCTGAACGGGGGCAACTCGACCTCGACGACCACGTCCGCGTCTATCTGCCGACCTTCGCCTGCGGCGGCAAGCAGGACGTGCGAATCCGCCACCTCCTGACCCACACCTCCGGCCTGCCCGCCTACACGAGTGCGGCCCCGCTGGAGAAGCGGTTCGGGCCGGGCTGCCGCGATGCAGTCCTGGGCAAAATCTGCGGCCTGCGGGCGATGAACCGGCCGGGCGAGACATTCCGTTACAGTTGTCTGGGCTATATCACCCTGGCCCGAATCGTCGAGATCGTAACCGGCCGGCCCTTCGACGCCTTCATCGAGCATGAACTGTACCGACCCCTCGGCATGCACCAGACGCAGTTCACTCCCCTTGAGGACTCCGTCGCCGAAGGCCAGTCCAGACCTTCTGCCTCTTTACCTTCTGCCTTCTACTTTCCTCCTGTCACTCCACACATCGACCCCTATGTCACCCCACACTTGATGCGGGGCCCGGAGGACGCGGGATCGGCGTGGGCAGCGGCATTGTC
>OMKS01003448.1_pt1 | contig 12537 bp, 13 predicted proteins | sample 1674721 | NCBI WGS metagenome assembly OMKS01 (sample SAMN06264996, study PRJEB25208) | sediment metagenome | isolation source: hot spring sediment | place: USA: California | collected 2014-09-02 | reverse complement strand
TTTTCAAGCAGAAGACGGCATACGAGATCTAGTACGGTCTCGTGGGCTCGGAGATGTGTATAAGAGACAGAAAAGAAGTCCTCCACATAAAGCAATCACCGTGCGGTTAATCTTTTCCAGGCTAACAAATACAAGAGTAGTTATAAATATTATTAGGGCTATAAACGTTTGATTCATTGATTATTCCTTTCCTGATCTAATTTTCTTCCATTGCATTTTTACACAAACAAGAAGGGGTCAATATTCCAACTAATTTCCCCCCCCTTACTACCGGGACTATTCTCAGATGTTTTCTAAATAATAAATCTGCTGCCTGGGTCCTGCTGGTATCTTCTTCTACCGAATAGACCATGGTAGTCATAAAATCTCTTACCGGTAGATGGGCAATCTTTTTAGCTTGTTGGGAAAACTGGTCGAAATCAGGAATAAAAGATGGATTTTGTAATTCTTTATAATAGCCCGGTAAGCTGGCTTTGGTAATATCGCTTTCCGTGATTATTCCAATGACATTTTGTTCATTGTCTACTACCGGTAAACCTGCCATACGCTGTTGGCTCATAATCTTAACCACTTCTTTTATCGGAGTATCGGCAGACACGGAAGTTAGATCTGGGATCATAACTTCTTTTATTTTCAAGGTTATCCCCTCCTCTTAATTGGCAATTTTACTTAATTATATTCCTTTTTGTATTTTTAGCAAGCCCGAACAGTTGTTAATACGTATCTTGTATCTCGTGAATTGTATCTCGTACCGAGAAGAATGGAGAAGTCAGAAGATTCAGAAGATAAGAAATTATCTATTATAATAATGAAGAAAAAAGAGAAAGAAGAAGAAAGATAAGATCGTATCGTAAGGTACAAGTAGGGGCAGACCTTGTGTCTGCCCGAAATAAGTAATGTGAATCTTAATTTCTTTAACGCGATACTCGATACACAATTCGCGATACGAATTACCATTCACTAACGACTAATAATAGTGTTCAATAAAAAATAAAAATTTTTTATCTTATTTTGATAAAAAAAGAGGATTTTCAAAAAATTTGTAGAATTAATTATATATAAAGATAATATACATCTAAATTCAAACTCAAAGAAAGAAAGGAGGGGCAAAAAAAGTGAAAGTGTTGTTGTTTGGCGAAATTCTCTGGGATATTATAGATGATAAATCTTATATTGGCGGCGCCCCTTTTAATCTTGCTGCCCATCTGACCAAAATGGGACTTAAATCAACACTTATTTCTTCTGTGGGCAAAGATGCTCTGGGCAGAAAAGCTCTAAAAGAAGTAGAAAAAAGGAATATTGATTCTACTTTTATCCGGATCCATCCCTATTTGCCCACCGGGATTGTGGAAGTAAGTCTGGATGAAAGAGGTCATCCTACCTATCTAATAAAAGAAAATGTTGCCTGGGATAATATTGCTTTAGATCAAGATTTAGCCGATAGTTCAGCCAAAAATAAATGGGAGGTATTCTGTTTTGGAACTCTCGCTCAACGGACTAAAGAAAATCGGGAAGTGCTCAACCAAATCATCTCTCAAGTACGCCCTCACCAGGTATTTTACGATGTAAATTTGAGACAAAATTATTACGAAAAGGAATGGATTGAAAAATCCTTATGTCAGTGCTCAATAGTAAAACTGAACGATAGAGAGGCTCTTGTTATTTCTGAGCTTCTCTTCGGGCAAACATTAAAACAAGAAAAGCTTGCAGAGCTTATTTGCCGGGAATATGACCTTTCTATTGTCTGTATCACCCATGGAAAGAATGGCTCATCTGTTTATCGTAATGGCAAGTTGGAAAAAGTGCCAGGAATAAATGGGCCAGTAGCCGATACTGTAGGAGGTGGTGACAGCTATAGCGCAGGTTTTCTGTTTTCTTATTTATGCGGAACCAGTATATATGAGGCGGCAGAGTTTGCGGAAATAGTAGGTAATTTTGTGGTTTCCCAATCCGGCGCAGTGCCTAAATATCCCAAATGGCTGGAAAAAGAGATAGAAAATTTAAAATATAAAATAAAAAAATGGCAGGGCGAAAAAATGACAGAGAACCGTCCCCTGTCATGAAAAAAAGGAGGAAAAACTATGAAATTAGAAAGCCTTGAATTTGAAAACAATGGATTTATTCCGGAAAAATTTACCTGTGATGGTGAAGACATCAACCCCGGCTTGATTATTGAGGACATACCGGAAGACACTAAAAGATTAGCCCTGATTGTGGAAGACCCTGATGCCCCGATGGGGACCTGGGTACATTGGCTGGTATTTAATATCCACGTTACCGATGTTATAGAGGAAAATACCGTTCCGGGTACTCAAGGAACCAATGATTTCAGGAAATTAGAGTATGGAGGCCCTTGCCCGCCTTCGGGGACTCACCGTTATTTCTTTAAATTGTATGCTCTCGATGAAAAACTTCATATAGAAGAGGGCTGCAAGAAGAAAGAATTGGAAGAAGCCATGGAAGGACATATTTTAGCTACAGCGGAACTGGTTGGCCTATACGAGAGAGCGAAAAATAAAGAATAAAGGGAGTTGAGGATGAATAAAATAATAAAAATTATGATATTTTTGGGGTTGATTTTGTTCATTGGTGTCAATATCTATGCCACCGAAATTGAAGTGAAATCAGAGATTAGTGAAATTTGTGTCTATACTGATTCTGCTTTGATAAATAGGGTTGCTCATCTTGAACTTGATAAGGGAACTTATACAGCAATTTTCTCAAATATCATTCCCGAGGTTGACGAGAATTCTTTAAGGGTTTCGGCAGAAGGAACAGCAATAATTAAACTTTTTGGAGCACAGGTTAAAAGAGAGTATTTAGAAGAAGTACCTTCTGAAAGAATTAAGCAATTAAAAGAGGAAATTCAAAAATTAGAAGATGAGATAACCCGAATGCAAAACCTAAAAACCATACTTACGGAGAAGAAGAAATTTCTAAACTCAATAACTCTATTTTCCAGTGAACAGATTCCTCAAGATTTAATTACCAGGATGCCGCAAATAAGTGATTTAGAAAATATACTTAATTTTTTAGATTTAGAACTGAAAGAGAACTACTCACAGGCTTTAGATTGTGAACTTGAAATTAGGGACCTAAGAAATAAAGTAGAAACTTTAAAAAGAGAGTTGTCCCAAATATCCGGAGTGCAGAGGAAACTAAAAAGATCAATTATGGTAGAGCTGGAAATTTTAAAAGAAGGGACCACAGATTTGAAAGTATCTTATCTGGTAAAAGGTGCTTCCTGGAATCCGATATATGATGCCCGGGCAAATTTTGAAAAATCCGAGGTTGAATTAGTCTCTTACGGAGGAATCAAACAGGTTACCGGTGAAGATTGGCTGGAGGTAGACTGCTCTCTATCAACAGCCAAGCCAAGAATCGGGGGAAGTATGCCCTATGTAGCTTCCTGGTTTTTAAGACCATATCAACACGAAGTTTTATCAGATAAAGTATCAGCACCATTGGCAACTGCTTATCAAACCGAAGCATTTAAAAAAGAGGCGGGAACGTTAGAAGAACGAGCAGAATCAGAGATGAAGTATGCCACTGCCGAAGAAAAAGGTATCGCTATCATCTATAATCTCCCTTCTAAGGTAAGTGTAAAATCTGATAAATCGGAGCATAAATTTCCCGTTTCTTCGCAAATTTTATCAGCTGAATTTGAGTATTCGAGCTACCCCCGGGTTAGCCCATTTGCTTATCTTGGTTCCCGTGTTACCAACAGTAAAGGCCTTCAATTACTTGCTGGCCGGGTAAATATATTCTTGGAAGGAGATTTTGTGGGATTTTCCAGTATCGGTAATATTGCACCCAGCGAGGAGTTTGATCTGTATTTAGGCATCGACGAGAATGTTAAGGTAAAAAGAGAACTTGTAGAAAAGAAAGTTGATGAAACCCTGATAGCCGGAATCCCCTCACGAACCAAGAAAACGACTTACAAATATAAACTTACTGTGGAGAATTACAAATCTAAGAAAATTAAAGTAAAACTATTTGAAGCCATACCGGTTTCCGAAGATGACCGCATTAAAATTAAGATAAATGAAATAAGTCTTGAGCCAAACAAAGAAGACTGGGAAGACCGGAAGGGAATATGGTTATGGGAGCTGGAATTAGACACTCAGCAAAAGCAGGAAATATTTTATACCTTTACCGTTGAACATCCCCGGGACATGTTGGTAGAAGGATTGTAAGGGGAGGCGATGATGTAAATAAATATATTTTGAGTGGAGCTTATAGTTTGAATTAAAATTAAAAAAAGCAGTCTAAGGAGAAGTCAAATGTTAAGAGTAAATAAAAAAATATTAATAGGGATGATAATTGTGTGCTTAATATTATTCCTTAGCAGTACTTGTGTGGCTGGGATGAGCGTACAGGAAGTGATTAGCAATATGCAAAAAACTTATGAAAAACAGATGAAAGGAATTAATGATTATACTATCGTTCAAAAGGGTACTGGAGGAGTGGCCGCCCTGGCCGGAGAGACAACTACCTATTATAAGAAAGCAGAAATTAAAGGGGAAGTTATCTATAAAACTCGTACTGAATCAGTAGTCATGGGGATGGCTATGGTTTCGATTTATGATGGAAATTATAATTGGTCAAACAATCCGATGACCGGGGAGATAGAGAAAAAAATAGCTGAATATAATCCAGGGCAAATATGGAAAAATATAGATCTTGCCAAGAGCCAGTATCTAGGAGAAGAAGGGATTGATGGAGAAAAAACTTATATTTTACAAATTGATAATGCTCTTCAAGTGATGGGAAACCAACAAGCTATGTATCAACAAGGAAGTGAATCGGGAGGGTTTGCTGAAGCTTGGGGGAAGTTATGGATTAGCAGTAAGAGCTGGATGCCTCTGCGGATGCTTATGGAATTTAAAGCAAAATCAATGGAAGAAGCAGGGGGGATGACTATGATTATGAAAATGACTACAGATTTGAAAGACTATCGACAAGTTGGTACCATGCTTCATCCCCATCAGATGGTTATGAGTACTACAATGGAATTAGATACCACCGGTTTAAGCGAGGAAGAAAAAGAAGAACGAGAAAAAATGATGCAGATGATGTCGGCAATGATGTCCGGGATGGGTTCTTTTACCATAGAAACCATTGATATAAAAGTTAATACCGGTCTTTCTGATGACCTTTTCGATGGGAGTAAATTGGAATAAAGTGTAAAGGGGAACCACTTTCCCCTCTTACACTATCCAGGAAACCATATCCTTCATAGTTGCCAAGGCGTAGCTTCACGCAACCGATGTCAGAACAATAGAAATCAAGGCTACTTACGAAAGCTGCGGGGTAGAAGCTTATAAGAACATTATCAATGAAACCGAGATAGTCCATGTCGGACTATGGGTTCGTATCGACTACACCTACAAAATCGATCCGTTAGGTACTAGGAAAAAGAATCTACAGAGGGGTAAATATAAACCATATGTTGAAAAAGAAAAGATAACGCACTTTTTAATAAAACTGAAGGTCAGATAAATAAAAAAATAAAAAGAAGAAAGAAAAAACGAAAAAATATAATACCATTTTTTAATATGTATCTGCTTACTGATAGTGATCATAATCACAATGACGGGAATTGCTTCAGCCGCTGATTTTACCGGGAAATTCAAATCGAAACTGGATGACGAAATTTATGAAGGTGACGTCTTTGTTTCCGGCCCAAAATACTGCCTGATTTTGGAGTAATTGGAGCAAGATGGAGAAAAAGGGAAGGTTATTGTCGATAGCGAGAAAAATGAAACAACGATATAAAGGTAGGGGCGGCTTATAGAGATAGAAAAGTTGTCAGGAGGGGTATTTATAGGTTTAGAAAAGAAGCAAATTGAAGTAATAGAATTATTAGCCGAACATGAGAAAGCAATTAGTCAGCTTTATAAAGAATATGCCCGGAAATTCCCGGAGCAGAAAGATTTTTGGTCCAAAATAGCAGAAGAGGAGATAGAGCATGCGAGCTGGATATTTAAGCTTCGCTCTCAAGCAGAGAAAGGTTCATTATATTTCAAAGAAGGAAGATTCAAAACAGAGGCGATAAAAACCTCTTTGGAATACGTGAAAAGTCAAATAGCTGAAGCGCAAAATAGTAAAATATCAGCTAAAAATGCTTTATCGGTGGCTCGGGACCTGGAAAGCGGATTAATAGAGAAGAAGTTTTTCGAAATCTTTGAGCCTGATTGCCGAGAAATAAAACAGGTTTTACTTAATTTGGCCGCTGCTACCAGGGAGCATTATAATAGGATAGAGAAAGCCTGGAACAATAAAATTAAATTTTAGGTATTTTAGAAATGTGAAGAGAATTATTTATTCTAATAAAATTCTTTAAGGCAACCATTTAGGCTATATAGGTAATAAAAAATTTAAAAAGGTGATTCTGTGAAGATTGATAAATTCTGGGAAGAGAAAGAAAAAGAGGTTCAGGGGAAAATAATCCACAAATGTTTAGCCCAATATCTGAGTGGATATAGAAATTTTTTCGGACCGTTGTGGGGTTTATTCTTTTTCACTAAGCAAGCAATCTATTTTCAAACTTTTCCTAAGAAAAATTGGCTTTCATCTATTTGGAAAACAGAGACAGAAGATTTAGGGGAGTCATCTCTTAATTTTTGTATTCCCTGGAAGGAAATTACAAAAATAACTTTCCCTGAAGAGAAGTCAAAAATAAAGAAGCTCTTCTCTGCCCCAGGTAATTTGGTAATATTGGATTATCTCAGTAAAAATGAAAAATTCAGTCTAAAATTATTATTTAATAATGGTATAGATATATTGAAAGAAAGTTCCTCCTCTTTGCGTATAAATAAGTGAATGACAAAAAAATTGTCAACAAACAAAAATATTAAGGAGGAACGAATAGAATGAAAAGTTCAAGAAATTTAAAAGTTGGGATAACTCTGCTGGTCATAGCGCTGGCAGTAGGAGTTTTTGCCCTCGTCGTTTGGGCAGACGGTAATGGAACATACGGAATGAGAGGGGGCTCCAAGGGAAATATTGAAACCCCCAGATATGGTATGCAAAATAAAGAGGTTTCTAACCAGATGCAAAACCAGGATTGTGAGGGGTGTGAAGACTGTGTAGAAGGCCAGGGGAACGGAATGGATCGAAAAGCAAATGCACCCGATGATGATGGAGACGGTATCCCCAACGGACAAGATTCGGATTATGTATCTGAATGTGATGATGAATGTGACGGCACCTGTGACAGCGAACCTAAAGGCAGCGGCATGAGAATGAATTCTTCTGATAATGTTACTGGATTACAGGCTCATGTAAGCGGAATGGAAATGAAGACTATGACCATTGCAGATATTGCTGCCCTTTGGGGGATAAATGCTGGGGAATTATTAAGTGGAATTCAAAATGAATTCGAACTTTCTCAAGAATATTCTTATAACAACACCATAGATGACTTAAGAGGAGAATATAGATTTTCACCTTATCAGATAATGGAGATTGCCCAGAGAATTAAAACAGCATCAGCAGAATAAATTCTTAACCATCAAAGTAAAGTAGATAATTTTTATCAATAAGAGATAGCTCCCTTGATGATAAGAGTAAGGGAGCTATTTTTTTTGAGTGGAAAAATTTTTAAAAACAAAAATAAAGATAAAGTGTTAGTTACATTTCAAAAGTGCACTCTTTTACATTTCAAAAGTGCACTTTTGATTTGTAAATGACAAAAAATAAAGATAAAGTGTTAGTTACATTTCAAAAGTGCACTCTTTTACATTTCAAAAGTGCACTTTTTAAAGACTAAAAATATACTATTTTTTTACGATTATTTAGATGTAAATAATTTATTAATTAAAGATTAAAACTGTACTAAACTAAGGTCAGAATTATTAACTTTTTGGCTACCTAAAAACTCATCTTCATGCCAGAACCGGACTTCAGATAGACCAGATTCTTTGTCTGGCACTATCCGAAGTTGTATTCTCTCATGTAGTGGTGCACTAGGTACTCTTAATTCTAAATTATTTATAGAAACTTTGCGATAAGAATTTACCATTCTATCCACCCTTAAGCAGAAGATATCATTTATTGATTTATAAGGTGGTCTTACAGCAAATTCTCTAAATAAGGATTTATTTTCGGCATAAGCTCTTTGAAATCTCATATAAGGTATTTCCCCGACAGTAGAATGAATCCATTGGTGATTATATTCCTGGATAAGACTATTTAATACTAATTGTGCCTGGTTGATATCAGAAATTCTTTTTCTGTAGCAAGCCCTTACCAGCCTATCCTGAATCCATCCATAGGGTCTTTCTATCTTTCCCTTGGCCTGGGGAGAGAGCGCATAGATTGCCTTTATCCCACAATCATTAAGTACCTGTTTCCATTGTGGTTCAACCTCATCGGTAAGCTTATAATGGTTTCTCCAGTTGCTGTCTCTCCCTTGTACAAAGCGGTAGATAGAATGGCTATCTACATAGTAAGAATAGGGTATACCATACCCTAAGATCACTACCTTTAAAGCGATAATATTAGTCCAGGTAGTCTCTCTTTCTACCAAGCAAGCATAGAGGATAAGCCTGCTGTAATCATCAAGTGAGGTAATCAGATACCATTTTCTGTCAGCATAAGGGGCAAACAGGTGATGAGAAGAATCGTGTTGGATCAGCTCCCCGGGATAGTTAGTGATTACTTCTCTATCGTGTACCTTTCTCTCAGGCTTGGTAAGGTAAAAGCCATTTGTCTTTGCCCGGTTGATGATAGTAGAAAGAGATACCTTCTGGTGATAATCATTTTCTAGGATATCTTTTATATAACTGTAATTATACCATCTAATCGGTACCTCTTTTGCTTGGATTAAATCTTTTTCTGTATTTAGTTCTTTTATAATATTTGTTTCAATATCCGGATCTATTTTTCGATTAATTGTTTTTCTTTCATATTGGATAGAAAAGTTATCCGGGTCTTTTTTATATCTGGCCAGTAATTCAAAGAATCTTCTTCTCTTGATTCTAAGAATCTGCAAGATATAATTAAGTTTGATTTCTCCTTTCGAATATTTTTCTAAAAGTGATTTAACCTGATCATCGGTAAAGTTTTTGTGTAATTGTTTAGTCATAATTTAGAACCTCTTTTCTTAAAATTTAGTTCTAGATTACATCTTTTTTATTTCTTTTGTTAGTGCACTTTTGAAATGTAAATCATCAAGAAAATAGTGCACTTTTGATTTGTAAATGACAAATACGAAAAATTAGTTGATAATTTAGCAATATTTAGGTATAATATCTGAGACAAAATAATTGCGGGAATAGCTCAGGCGGTAGAGCGTTGGCTTCCCAAGCCAAAGGTCGCGGGTTCGAACCCCGTTTCCCGCTCCATTTTTTTATTACTACTACCAACCATATTTTCCCACCAAGGGGACAAAAACACATCCACCATAATTTGATATTTTTAATTTGCCTTTTTCTTTGGTCCCCAGCAGTAGATCCTGAGAAAAGGAATTGCCCACAGGTATTATTATCCTACCCTTTTCATTTAATTGTTCTATTAAACTTTTCGGTATTTCCGGAGCCCCCGCAGTGACAATAATGCCATCAAAAGGAGAATATTCTTCTAACCCCTTACTCCCGTCCCCTACGATTACTTTAACGTTTTTTATCTCTAATTCTTTAAATACTTTTTCCGCTCTATCTGCCAGAGAATTAAAGCGTTCTATAGTATAAACCATTTTAGCTAATTTAGATAATATCGCTGCTTGGTAACCCGAACCGGTTCCCACTTCCAAAACAGTTTCCGAACCCTTAAGAGAAAGGCACTGAGTCATTAAGGCAACTATAAAGGGTTGAGAGATGGTCTGCCCCATCCCTATGGGCAAAGGGCAATCCAGATAGGCATTATCTTTTTCTCCCTCCAAGACAAATTTTTCCCTGGGGATACTGCTCATAGCCAAAAGAACCCTTTTGTCTCTAATACCTCTTCCCCTTATCTGATACCTTATCATCTCTTCCCGTGCTTTTTCAAAATCCATAAAAACCACTTCTTTTTTTTATTAGTATCCGCGGTTTACGTCTACCCACCGAAAAAACGCTCTAAAATGTTATTGCCCCTTATCGCTTCTACTATAACAAAAACAAGCATAGCTATCAGGAATCCGAGCAGCATACGGAAAAAAAAGATTGCTCCCCCGGCTTTCGGGTTATCAGTATTGTACAGCCTTACTATAAATCTGGAAAGCACTAAAATTATAAAAACTAAAATTAAAATTAAGTATATCTGATCATTCATCTTATCAAATTTCTCCGAACTATAATTTTTCTATTCAAAATTCCATTTTTCCGCCCAATCTTTAACTTTTGGCATCATATTGTAATTGGTCAAATCCAAAGAAAGCGGGGTTATAGACACCTTATTATTATGAATTGCTTCGAAATCAGTATCGGGTTCTATCTTTCCATCAGGCAGCTCTCCCCCCAGCCAGTAATGGGTAGTCCCCTGAGGGTCATGTATTATCTTCACTTCATCCTGATATACTCTTTTCCCGTGTCTGGTTATCTCTACCCCTTTAATTTCTTCATAATCAATATTGGGAAAATTAATGTTTAAGACCAAATTTGAGGGTAAATTATTTTTCATCAGATTAGCAGCTATTTTTTTAGTAAATAAGGCTGCCGATTTAAATTTAAAATCCTCAAAACCGGCTATAGAAAGAGCTAAAGATGGAACATTCCTCATCGCTCCCTCCACTGCGGCCGAAACTGTACCCGAATAAAAAATATCATCTCCCAGGTTAGGTCCCCGGTTAATCCCCGATACTACCAGATCAGGCTTTTCGTCTTTCAGAATTTCCAGTAAGCCAATAATAACGCAATCCGCCGGCGTACCGTCTAAGGAGAATCCCCAAAAATCACCGTGTATCTTTACTTTCCTGATTCTCAGAGGTTTACGCAGAGTCATAGCATGGCCTATAGTGCTTCTTTCCCTATCGGGAGCAATTACCGTAACCTCTGCAATGTTATCCAGCTGCTTTTTTAAAATTTGAATCCCTTCCGAATATATTCCATCATCATTAGTTAAAAGAATTTTCATAATTTAATTATTTTTATTTCTCCTTTTCAATATTTCGTCGGCTACTATAATCCCCGAGGTAGAAGCCTGAATAAGCCCCCGGGTTATACCAGCACCATCACCGGCAGCAAACAGGTTGGCAACTTTTGTTTCCAAACAGCCGGAAAGTTCCAAACGTGAAGAATAAAATTTTACTTCTACTCCATACAACAGGGTATGTTTGGAATAGATCCCGGGTGCAATTTTATCCATAGCCTTTAGCATTTCCAGGATATCGGAAAGTATTCTATAAGGCAGGACAAAACTTAAGTCCCCCGGAGTAGCTTCTCTTAAAGTGGGGTTGACTATAGAGTGTGTGAGTCTGTCCGGTGTAGATCTCCTGCCTAACTCCAAATCCCCCAATCTTTGCACAATAACCCCTCCGCTTAAAATATTAGCCAGATGCGCAATGTATTTTCCGTAGGCAATCGGTTCTTTAAAAGGTTCGGTAAAATTGGTGCTTACCAACACGGCAAAATTAGTATTATCCGTCCGGTGTTCCTGATAGCTGTGTCCATTTACCGAAGCGATACCATCATTAAATTCAGTTACCACTTCACCATAAGGACACATGCAAAAAGTACGAACTCTATCATCAAACATCTGAGTGTAATAGACTAATTTTGATTCGTATATCGCATCGGTTAAGCGCTTCATGACAACAGCCGGAACCTCAACCCTTACTCCGACATCTACCGGATTATTATCAATTTTTATATCCAAAACTTCTGCCTGCTCTTTCAGCCACTCAGAACCGGCCCTCCCCGGCATGGCCACTATATATTTTCCTTTTATTATTTCACCTTTTTCTGTCTCAATCCCTATTGCTCTTCCTTTGTCTACCAATATTTTTTTAACCCTGGTGCCGGTCTTAATATCAATCTTGGTCTTTAAATAATCCTGCATCTTCTTTAAAATTTCTACACATTTTTCTGTCCCTAAATGCCTGATCCTGGTGGGTATCAGTTTCAATTTTGCCAGAGAAGCTTCTTTTTTGAGAATATCTATCCCTTCTTCGTCTGTACCGTAAACATTTTTAGCCGCACCGAATTCAAGATAAATATCATCAGTAAATTTAATTAATTCGGCTACCCTATCTTTATTAATATAATTGTCCAACTGCCCCCCGATTTCGGTAGATAAATTTAATTTACCGTCACTAAAGGCACCGGCTCCTCCCCATCCGGAAATTATTGCACAGGGAGAACAATGGAAACATCCGCCGTTTTTACTTCTCATCAGGCACTCTCTCTGGTCGATATCTTTACCTTTTTCCAATATTAATACTGAAATATTATTTTTCCTGGTCAACTCAAGAGCGGTAAAAATTCCGGCCGGCCCTGCACCAATAATGATGACATCATATTCTTTTTTCTTCATATTACTGCACCTCTAATTAGTCGTTAGTGAATAGTGAATAGTCGTTAGCATTAAATACAATATACATTAGTCGTTATACTG
>OMKS01003445.1_pt1 | contig 12543 bp, 11 predicted proteins | sample 1674721 | NCBI WGS metagenome assembly OMKS01 (sample SAMN06264996, study PRJEB25208) | sediment metagenome | isolation source: hot spring sediment | place: USA: California | collected 2014-09-02 | reverse complement strand
CACATTGTGATCGCTTCGCGGGAATCCGCTCGACCCGGTGTCAGAGACATTGTGAGATTAAAATTAATGCGCGGTTTTAAACCGTGCGTCCCTAAATGAAAACAAGCTTCATACATGACTATCTCTTTGAGGAAATCCGTAACCCTGTAAAGATATGTTGGGAGGTTGTTTTTAACTGTATGCCGATATAAGGTTCCTCAAAAAATGTTGCAAAACATTCTGAATAAATGAAATAAAAAACACCATTTTAAACGAAAATGATGTACTTTTAAAACCTGTTATGAAACCTATACTATAAAACAGGACATTTTCAATAAAATGAGGACTACCAAAAACATCAGATTGTTAACTGTAAACTTTGACCTGGAACTGAATTACAGCGACATTTACCGTTTCCGAAGTGCAGTCATTGAAACCACCCGGCGAAAAAACGATTTGTTTCATAACCATTCGCCAAACGGAACTATTTACCGGTACCCGCTCATTCAATACAAACGTTTAAATAAAAAAGCTGCCCTTTTATGCATTGAAGAAGGCATAGAAGGAATCCAGGATTTTTTTACCGAAACAAACTGGCAACTCAATATTGGTCACAACACTCATCCGGTGAAGGTGGAAAATTTACGCGTACGGCAACACCGCATTGGGGTGTGGGATAAATCTTTTCAATATACTTTAACACGCTGGCTACCACTCAATCAGGAAAATTACCGGAAATACCACAATCTGGAAAATTTCGGACAAAAAATAGTGCTGCTCGAAAAAATTTTACTGGCCAACATCCTCAGTTTTTTGCAGGGGATAAATCTGTATGTGGAAGAAAAAATAGAGATTAAAATTAAGCACATTCTGAACCAGCGCCTGGAAAATTATAAAGGACAGGAAATGGAAGCGTTTTCACTGCGTTTCGTAACCAATGTTTCGCTGCCTAACTACATTGGCTTAGGCAAAGGCAGCAGCAGCGGGTTTGGAACCATAAAAGAATCAAGCGAGGAAAAACAACAAAACGAATCAAAATAATACCCATGAACAGAGATACATTACGCGATAAAGTTTATCTGGCTGCCTTGTTGCATGATATTGGAAAATTTTATCAGAGGGCTGATACAGCAGGTGTGGCAAAAAGCAAATTGCTGAGTGATTCCGTAAAAAACAGCGAGTCGGTTTTTTGCCCTGAATACAAGGGAAATTATTCGCACAAGCATGTTCTGTGGACCGTGCAGTTTATTGAAGATATGGGCATGCATTTGAAAAAGATTTCAGGAGAATCAGAATTTTCGTTGGAACATTTGGCTGCCAAACACCACAAGCCCTCGAATTTGTACGAACAAATCATTCAAATGGCCGATCATTTTTCGTCGGGTATGGACAGGGTTGATGGAACACCTTACAAGGTAGAGACAAAAAACTGGGATAGCTTTAAAAAGGTCAGGATGTTGTCGATTTTTGAAAACCTGATGAAAACAGGTGAAACAATTCCTGAATTTCAATTGCCGGTGAAAGACATCGACTTGACTGAAACATTTTTTCCGAAAAGCAATTTTAATGCTAACCCGGATTACAAAACATTGTGGGGCAATTTTGAAAAAGAGGTTAAGTTTATTCAAACAGATTCTTATATTGTTTTTGCAGAGTCGCTATATGCATTGCTGTACAAATATACCTGCAACATCGTATCAAGTACCATAAACCTGCCCGATGTTTCGTTGTTCGACCACCTGAAAACATCTGCCGCTATTGCCGCTTGTTTATACGATGTAACCAAACAAAACGAATTTCAGTCGGTTCAGGAAATAAGAAAACACGGTAATCCCCTGTTGCTGGTAGGCGGCGATGTTTCTGGAATTCAGAATTACATTTACGACATCCTCTCAAAATCAGCCGCCAAGAACCTAAAAGGCCGGTCGTTTTATGTACAATTGCTGGTGGATACCATTATTCAAAAATTATTGAACGAGCTCAATCTTTTCTCTTCCAATGTGATTTACAGTTCAGGCGGTGGGTTCTACATGTTGGCAGCAAACACTTCAGATACCAAAGAAAAACTGGAAAAGGCGGTTCGTGAAATCAGTGAAAAGATACTGGATAAACACGGTACTGGTCTTTACCTGGCTTTGGAAACCGAAGAGGTAAGCATCGATTCAGTTAAAAATAAAACCATTCATGAAAACTGGAAAAACCTTACAGAAAAATTAAAACGGCAAAAACGGCAGCGGTTTAAAAACCAATTAGCAGAAAAGTACGATTATTTCTTTGAACCTTCAGGCGAAGGTGCCGACCTTGAAAGAGACGCGTTTACCGGAGAAGAGTTTTTACTCAATGAAAAAAGAATAACCTACAAAGATGATAATTTTGGAGAACTGGTAATAAAGCCATACACAAAGCAGCAAATCAGGCTGGGACAGTTACTGAAAAGAGCTTCTTACTGGATTTCGGCTGACGAGGAACTGAAATTTATTGACAGGAAATACGAGGTTGAGGTTTGTGAACTGGGCATTTATCACTACTTCCTGACTGAAACGGATTTGAAAAACTACCGGAGCCGGTTACGTGATTACAAAGGAAAAGTGAGGATTTTAAACGTCAACAACACCAATTTTCTTGATCCGGAAAACGGCATCAATAATATTTTTGGATTCAACCTGTATGGTGGAAACAAATATCCTGTTGATGATAAAGGAGAACCGCTTGGTTTTGATAAACTTGCAGGTGAGGGGGACCTCAAAAGGCTGGGGTTTCTACGTATGGACGTGGACAACCTGGGTGCAGTTTTTGCTTCAGGTTTTACCGATGAAAAACGAACGTTCTCGCGCTACAGTACCCTTAGCCGGAGCCTCGATTACTTTTTCAAAGGATTTATCAATACCATCTGGGAAAAAGAAAAATACAACCAGTCAACCTTTATCATTTATTCGGGCGGCGACGACCTTTTTCTGGTTGGCCGGTGGGATGTGCTTATGGAAATGGCTGAGGAAATCCGCGAAAAGTTCAGGGGATGGACCTGCTATAACCCCAAATTGACTATTTCTGGCGGGATTGCAGTTGTTGATGAAAAATTCCCTGTGCTGAAAGCTGCACAAATGGCAGGGAATGCAGAAGAAGAAGCAAAAGAACATGCGATTCCCAATTCATCAGGAAAGCCTAAAAATGCCTTCTCGGTGTTAGGTATGCCGTTAAACTGGGACACAGAGTATTTCTGGGTAAAAAAAATGAAAGAAACGATAAAAGATTACCTGGAAGGTGAAAGACTACCGCGTAGTTTTGCCTCGAAGCTGCACAGCCATTTTGCCAATGCACAGGTTGAAAACCATAAAATAACCCGATTGAATGTGTTGTGGCTCATGGCTTACGATTTTTCACGCCTTGCCAGTTCTGTGAAAAAATCGGATATGGAAGCTAAAGAATTTATCCACAATGTAAAAAACTGGATTTTTACAAATGAACATCCTGAACTAAAAAAAACAAATTACCACATATTTGAATTGATAAACCTGGCTACCCGCTGGGCTGAACTTGAATTAAGAACCAATAAAAAATAAAAGTTATGCAACATCAAAGACGTGATTTCAAAAAACAGGGAGGACATTTCGACCGTCCTGACTGGTCTTCTCAGGTAAAATCAGATTGGGTGACCTACAAAATTGATGAAGACGCTGTAAAGTTTTCTGAGAAATTTGGGAATTATCTGGCAAATAACAGATTAACAACCTCTCAAATCAGGAATATTTATGGTGAATTAAAGAGAATTCAGATGAAAGGATTCGATGAAGAAAGAACTTCATTTTTATTGCTTTTGCCCAAAATGGCTTATGCAGCAAAAAGAAACAGCAACGAAGGATTAAATGCATTAAAAAAGGTTTTTGATATTCTACACAAAAACGTAAAAACAGCAGAACAATACAACAACATGATGAATTTAATGGAAGCTATTTTGGCTTATCATAAAGCTTTTGGAGGAAAAGAAAACTAATAAAACAAAAATATCATGGCAAAATTAACAAAGAAATACATCATTACAGGTAAAATAGAATGCCTCACCGGGTTGCACATTGGAGGTACCAACTCGGCAATGGGAATTGGCGGACCCGATTCCATGGTTATACGTAACCCGTTAAACAACAAACCCATTATTCCGGGCAGTAGTTTGAAAGGAAAAATGCGCAGCCTGCTGGAACTCTCGCTGGGAGAACTGGGAGGTTCAATCGGAAGTAAAATAAAAAACGGACCAACGCAGAACAAAAATCACCTGGCAGTTAAACTGTTTGGTTCTGCCGACAGCAGGGGCGATAACCAATTGCCGTCGCGGATAATTGTTCGCGATGCTTCGCTGCTAACTCCTGATGAAAAATTCTCCAATACCGATATGCCCTACACCGAAACCAAAACCGAAGTAGTTATCGACCGGATAACTTCCGGCGCTATGCCCCGGCAAATCGAGCGTGTACCGGCAGGTGCTGAGTTCAGCCTGAATATGGTATTGAATATTTTTGATTCGGATAACAACGAAGATGAATTAATTGCAGCGCTTAAAAGTTCAATGAGGTTGCTTGAAGATGATTACCTGGGCGGAAATGGTTCGCGCGGTTACGGACAAATTGCATTTAGCGAGGTAGTTTGGACAGAAAAGAAACTCGAAGATTATTTAACTAACTAATAATGAAAACTTTTCATTGCGTAAAGCTAAATTTTTCTTCGCCGTTGCATTTAGGCCGTGGTATTGGCGAAACGTATGATACCGGAAGTAAACTGCTTCATTCCGACACGCTTTCGGCAGCCCTGGCCAGCGCAAGGGTGCAACTATTCGGAGATAAAAACCTGAAAGATTATCTGGAATCGCTGCGGGTGAGTTCTGCTTTTCCGTTTTTTGAAAACCATTTTTTCTTTCCCAAACCCATGCTGAAATTGAACCTCGAAATTGAAGGACAGGATGAGCATTTGCAAAACAAAAGTCTTAAAAAGCTGGAGTATCTGGAACAACCGCTGTTTGAACAGGTTATTTCAGGCAAACTGGTTGCAGTACCCGAAAACCGGTTCTCTGAAAATAAAAAATACCTATGGGCCGATAAGCCGGTTGTGAAAAACATCCTGAAAACGGAAGTTCAGCAGCGGGTTACCGTTCCGCGCGACGGACAGGGAGACAGCGTTCCCTATTATGTGGAACGCTTGTTTTTTAGCGACGGAGCCGGCCTTTTTTTCCTGATGGAAACAGAAAACGAACAAATTCTGCATGAAACCGAAGTGGCGTTAAAATACCTGGAAGATACAGGACTGGGAACCGACCGGACTGTGGGCAATGGTTTTTTTAACGCTGAGGTTACCACTTTGCAACTGTCTGTACCTTCAACCAGCAATCATTCCATGACCTTGTCGCTGTTTTGCCCTGCAAAAGAAGAGTTATCCGGATTATTAAAAGGAGATGCCGCTTATTTAATGGAAAAACGCGGAGGTTTTATTGCCGGCGCATCGGAAGAACAGTTCAGGCACCTGCGTAAAAAATCGGTTTTTATGTTTTCCGAAGGAGCGGTGTTCCATGGGAACACGTTAAGTGGGAAAGTACTAAATCTCCGTCCTCAGTGGGACGATGAAAAGTTGCATCCGGTTTATCGCTCGGGCAAGCCTGTTTTTATACCAGTGGTTAACCAATAAGTAAACGATTATGATTTCTGTAAAACTAAAAACACTCACCCCTCTGCATATTGGCTCGGGCCGCGAACTGGCCCGCGATGTGGAATTTATTGAAATGAAGAAAGAAATTGGGGTGATAGACGAAAGAAAAATTCTTGAGCTAATTGGTGAAGAAAATATTGGTACCTGGGTAGCTAAAATTGAAAAGCAGGAACCGCTGCTTGACTATCTGAAAATCAGGAAGCCGGATGTAACACTGCGCGATGTCAGCAAATACACTATGCCACTGTTTGCCAATAATTTCAGAATGGTAAAAACATTAAAGGAACAGTTGCACGACGGAATGGGCAGACCGCTTATTCCCGGTTCTTCCATCAAAGGAGCCATTCGCACTGTAATTTTAAACATTGTGCTTAAAGAGCTAAACCATAACTGGAAAGAATATGAATTAAAAGGTATTAGGGAAAATAATTTACAGTATACAAGTGAAAAGAAATTAAATAGTTTAAGATTCACGGACAAATCAATTCAGTCAACAATTTTTGGCAGAGACCCCAATCACGATTTTATGCGTTTTGTAAAGTTGGGAGATGCTCTCTTTTCGAATGAGGACTTGATTACACTGTCGGTTTTAAGTTTAAATTACTTGAATGGCAAAACCAAACGCGATGAAAAGCTTCTGCAATTGACTGAAGCCATTGGTGCAGATGCCGAAACAACCTTCCGCATGAAACTCGATTTAGACCTATGGCAGAAAAATATTGATTTTAAGGAGATTCGGAAAAACATACCTGGGTTTTTAAAAGATTTACCATCGCTTTTTAAAGCATTGAACAGTTTTACTATTGATTTACTTAAGGGTGAAATCGAATTCTGGAAAGAAGATAAAAACCTTAAACCTGTGGAAGATTACATGCAGGAGTGCGAAAAATTATTGCAAACATGTAAAAATTGCAACGATAATGAAGCTGTTTTACGTTTAGGGCATGGTTCAGGTTGGCTCTTTATGACCGGGGGTTGGATTAAAAATCCTGATTTTATTAACGACCAGGGGAAAGATAATCTATATGATAAAATCATTGATAAAACACGTCCTGCAAATTTTCGGTATAAAGAACATTTTTTTCCAAAAACCCGGCGAATGGATGAAGATGGCGAATTAATGGGATTTGTGAAATTAACGTTGGAATAATGAACGGTTTCAACCTTTCAGGGTGGTTGCACATAAGGGCGCATTAACACCAGGGGCGATGCCCCCGGTTATGTTGCCGGAGGCTTTCAGCCTCGTTTCGTTAGTTACAATGTCCTGCAGGAATTACCACAACAGGCTGAACGCCTGTTACATCATAACTTGGGGTAGCGCCCCAGGCCTTAAGGAACAAAGTCCCTGCTAAGACTGAAAGGCTGAACCAATAAAAATAACAATCATGGGAAAAATTCTTATCAGCAACATCGGTAACCGGAACCTAAAAGTAAATGGGAAATTTATTTCAAACTTTTTTAGTGGCGGTAATAAGGTTTCATTCAGAGAAAAGACTCAAAAAATTTGGGAGCAAATTCAAAATAAAACATTCAAGGGGGAGCTGGAGCCTGTTATTCTCAACGAAGTAATTGAAAAAGAAAAAAATGAGATCCGGAAAGTTTTCTTATTTTCGAGCAATATGCCTGAAACTTTAAGAAATGACCAGGACACGGTTTATGAAGGCGAAATCCTTTGTTATTTATTAAAACAAAAATATCCTCAAATTGAGTTTGAGAATGTATCCTTCAATGCAAGTGTATTTGTTCACGATGAATTGTTTCAACAATACAGAACATTTTTACTTGATTTGAAGAAACATGAAGCCAATAAAAAAATTATTTACTGCGATGCCGGAGGTACATCGCAGCAAAAATTTGCCGTAAAAATAGCTTTGGAATTTCTATTTGACCCAAAGCAGTTCATAGTTTATTATGTAGCCCAGGAACAAACCGAAAAAAGCAAACTGATGCGGGGCGAGAGTTATGAATACCGTAAAATTATTGATTTGGAACATGTTATTCAGGCAATAAAGTCCTCATCGTACAATGTTGCAACTGAATTATTATCAAGTCACCATATAAAATCTTTCTCGGCCAAAGGAAAATTGTTATCGTTCTTAGACAACAGGTTGCGGTTATTTTTTCATGCAGCAGAAATAGATGCAAAACAACTCCAACAAACCAATAAGTTTGAAGTACCTGCCTTTATCGATCAATACTTAAAAAAAGAGCCAACAGGTAAATATGTAGGATGGGAAAACATTTTAAGCAAAAATGATTTTTTCCAGTTGTGTGAAATATTGATTGCAGCCCAATGGAAATATTTGAACAACCAAATTGAGCAGGCAGTACACTTTTTTGCCATGTTTTATGAAAATTACCTCCTGATGATTATTCAAAAACATTTTGGCTACAAAGTAAGAAAGAGTTATGATTTTTACATGGAAAAATTGATTCAGGATATTCAGGAAGGAATGTTTGAATTACCGGAAGGAGTATTGCCAGTAAAAGGAATTCCGCTCCAAATTGTTTTTACAGAGCAACTGAATGAAGAAAAACATATTCAATTGTTGCAATCGCTTAAAAAGCTTAATTCCATATTATCAGGTAATAAAGATGGAATAGATAAAATTAGGAATGATTATGCACACAAAGGGAAAGCAATAACAAAAGAGAAATTTGAAAATAAACCTTTTTTTAATGATTTTATTAATTGTTTTAGTTTAATGGGAATTGATTTTAACCGGAACTATTACGACGAAATGCACCAAAAAGCATGTGAAATAATCAGAAATTAACCTAACCATGTCCATCACCACCTACATGCCCTACACCCCAACCACCGGCCAGTGGGTGGCCATCCAAAAGCTCGGTGTGTTTTTCGAGAGCGATGAATTTCAGGTTTTTGTACTGAAAGGCTATGCCGGTACCGGTAAAACTACCTTGCTGAAAGGTGTGCTCGATTACCTCGATTCCATAAAACGCCCCAGCCGGCTGATGGCTTACACCGGCAGGGCTGCCCGCGTTATGACGCAAAAAACAGGCAGAAACGCCTCCACAATTCACAGCACTATTTACGAACTCGACGGACAAAAAAGCGTAGTGGATGAAAACACCAAAACCCTTGCGTTTAAACTGCGCCCCAACCCCGACCACCCCGATACCATTTATTTTATTGATGAAGCCTCGATGATTTCCGACAAATACGAGCATAGCCAGCAACTGCTGTTCGACGACGGCCGGTTTCTCGACCACATTTTCCGTTATATTGGCAGCCGGAAACTGATTTTTCTTGGAGACGATGCCCAACTCCCACCTTTCAACAGCAATGTTATACCAGCACTTTCGCCGGAGTACCTTCAGCAAGTTTATAAAAAGCAAGTGATTGAAACTACGCTTACCGAAGTAAAACGCCAGATCGATGCGTGGGGAATTATTGGCAATGCCACTTCGCTGCGTGAAAAACTGTTTGCAGATAGACTTCCGCCTCTGGGTATCGATAAAAAGCTGGGAAGCGATATAAGAATAGAGAACAACATCTGGACATCGGTAGGAAAGTATGCACGGTTAATCCAAAACCAAAATGAAGAACGTGCTGTGCTCATTGTTCTTTCTAACGGATCGGCCCACTACCTGAACGGCCAGGTGCGCAACCGACTCTATAAAAAACCGGATGTTCCGCTTCAACCTGGCGAATGGCTGATGGTTATACAGAACAATTACTACACCGGCTACAACAACGGGCAGCACCTTCGGCTGAAATCATTTTCCGATACCGGAGAAAAAGTAGGAACCGTAACGCTGCTGGATGCAGTTACGACAGACCCGCATACAGGGAAAGACAAAGAGGTAAAAATTGTAAAAGACCTGCTTTTCAGGGCATCGCCCTATTTGGAACCCGATGAAGAAAAAGCATTTACCATCGACTTTGCCCGCCGGATGAAAAAAAAGGGAATCAGGCCCAAAACCGAAAATTTTATCCGCGCCATGCAAATGGATAAACGTTTTAACGCCTTAAAAGTGAAATTCGGCTACGCCATTACATGCCACAAAGCCCAGGGCGGAGAATGGAACAATGTGTTCCTGAATATTGAGCCGGCGCTGATGAACCAGTCGCGCGAAAACCAGTACCGCTGGATGTACACCGCCATTACCCGCGCAGCTAAAAAGCTGGTAATACCGCAACACCCCATTTTATACTGAAACTTTAAACTCGAAACTTTAAACTCGAAACTGATATATGGAACTTGTACTCAACACTTACGGAACCAGCCTGGTAAAAGACAACGACACTTTTCTGGTGGTGCACAAAGACGGAAAGCAACGCGTTCACCCGTCGGGGATTAAAAGCATTGTTATTTCGCGGGGTGCACAAATTACCAGCGATGCCGCACTGCTGGCCATCGAACACGAAATTGAAGTATTGTTTGTGGACAAAGCCGGAAACCCCAAAGGCCGCATCTGGAGCCATAAATACGGCTCGGTGTCCACCATCAGGAAAGGGCAGATTGAATTTACCTTTTCGAAAAACGCAATGGCATGGATAAAATCCATAGTGATGCAAAAAATGGAAAACCAGCAGGCCCTTTTGCTCTCTTTACAACCCGATTCCGATGCATTTACTGCCCTGATTAAAACAGCCATTGCCCGCATTGAGGACTACCGTACTAAAACAAGTCTTCTGGAGGGAGAGGTGATGCCCGACATAGCAGCGGCTCTGAGAGGCTGGGAAGGCGCTGCCTCGCGTGTCTATTTTGATGCAGTAAATCGGTTTTTACCCGACACATATAAAATGTCCGGGCGACAGCAGCACCCTGCAACCGATCTCTGTAACTGCCTACTAAATTACGCTTACGGCATATTGTACGGAAAAATTGAAGGCGCGCTCATTAAAGCCGGAATTGACCCTTATGTGGGCGTTTTTCACCGCGACGATTACAACCGCCCGGTGTTGGTTTTCGATGTGATTGAACGGTTTCGCGTGTGGGCCGATTACGTGGTATTCGCACTGGCCATGCAGGAAGTAATAAACGAAGATTGCTACAGCATACGCGACGATGGTTCCTTCTGGCTCGAAGGCCTCGGCAAACGTATCCTTATTCAAAGCATGAACGACTACCTCGACGAGGTGGTTAAAGAAAAAGGAATCAGCCGTACACGCCTTTCCCATATCGATTTATTTGCCCAAAACCTGGCCCAGGAATTTAAAAAATTTGCCTGATAACTTTAAACTCGAAACTCGGAACTTTAAACTCGGAACTACCATGTTACAAGCCGGAAAATGCATTTACCAAACCAACGACCCCCTGGTGAAAGTTACACCCGAATACCTGTTTCATGCCGTAAAAAACCCAAAACCCGGGGTGGCATCTGCCATAAGGCAACTCAGGCTGGTAAAAAATATAGATACCAAACGCTACCAGGTATTAAAGCGCGATTTGCCCTACGTGGTTACCGGTATTTTTCATCCGCCGGTACGCCGTACTGAAAATTTTGCCTGGGTCAGCCATTTTATGCTCGATATCGACCACCTTTCAGTGAAAGAAACCACACCCGAACAACTAAAAACAAAACTTTTATCCGATAACCGTATTCTGCTCATGTTTATTTCACCCGGAGAAGACGGATTAAAAATACTGTTCAGGTTAAACGAAAAAATGTACGATGCCGCCCGCTATTCGCTTTTTTACCGGGCTTTTGTCGATAAATTTTCAACCCAATACGAACTTCAGCAGGTAGCCGATACCCGCACCAGCGACGTAACCCGCGCCTGTTTTATTTCGCACGATGCCGATGCTTTTTATAACCCCAATGCTGAACCCGTAGTGCCTGAAGATTTTATCGATTTCAATAATTTTCTTGAAATTAAACAGTTAAAAGCTGATTTGAAAGAAAAAGAACAAGAGAACAAAGAAAAGAATCCGCCTGAACCTAAACCGGAGTTAGACGATGAAGCGCTTGAAAAAATAAAGAAAACACTCAACCCCAATTTTAAAACCAAACGCGAAAAACAAATATTTGTACCCGAAGAAATTGAACAGGTTTCGGAAACAATTGTGGCGCAAATGCTTAAACAGGATATAGCTACAACTGAAATTACCGGAATTCATTACGGTAAAAAATTTAAATTTGCATTGGGGCGAAAACAGGCCGAAATAAATCTGTTTTACGGAAAAAAAGGATATTCAGTAGTTATTTCGCCCCGTAATGGTACCGACTCTGAACTGAACAAAATTTGCCAGCAACTAATGGCAGAATGGCTTTTGTAATGGCTAAAAAGAAAAAAGAACTCTCGTTTGCCGAAAAGCTTCGGAAAATAAAAAATGCCGGACTTCAGGAGGCTTCCTTGATTACAGGAAAAGCCGAAGATGACCCGTTAGCCCCATTGGAAGACCGCATGGAAAAAATACTGGGAATTATTAAAAAATTCGATAAAAACAGCAATAAAATGATTTATTTTGTGATGTACGATATCGAAAACAACAAAGTGCGCACTCAGGTAGCTAAATATTTAATAAAAAAAGGGTGCACCCGCGTTCAAAAGTCCATTTTTCTGGCCAATACCAATCGGGCGGTTTACAGCCAAATAAAAACCGACCTGAAAGAAGTGCAGGAGTGCTACGAAAATAACGACAGCATATTGCTGGTGCCCGTTTCAACCGACGAAATAAAAGCCATGAGTATGATAGGGCAGAATGTGGATTTTGATTTGATTTTACAAAACAGAAACACCCTCTTTTTTTGAGCGTATTCTGATTTATGTTCTTTGACATGTTGCATGTATAAAAAAGATTGTAACTTTGCACCCGCTAAAAAAGCACTGTTTTTTAGTTAAAATTTGTTAAACTTGCGAAATTTTAGCCTTTAACAAACTGAATGAATGTGAATTACAAAAAG
>OMKS01003443.1_pt1 | contig 12546 bp, 10 predicted proteins | sample 1674721 | NCBI WGS metagenome assembly OMKS01 (sample SAMN06264996, study PRJEB25208) | sediment metagenome | isolation source: hot spring sediment | place: USA: California | collected 2014-09-02 | reverse complement strand
AATCTACGACGAGCTCTTTGGAGAATTCAAGAATATCTATTCAAAAAACAGACGGATCTATGCCAGGCTGAACAGATGAGAAGAAAAACATGTACCAGGCCGGGCCGGGCAAGAAAACAGGATATGGGGTTAAACCTACCTTTTGCACAGAAAAATGAATGAACTCTGATGAATGAACTCTGATGAATGAACTCTGTGGGAGCGGCTTCAGCCGCGATTACGAGACAACACAGGAAAAACCAATCGCGGCTGAAGCCGCTCCCACAGAGCAGGAATTTATTCGGATATTATAGACCATTAACTTATTCAACTGCTAAATGCTGTTTTTAGGTCAAAGATGTACGGTACAGGTAAAAACCGAGGAGACAATAATGTATGTGAAAAGAAATATCAGAACCCTGGCAGGCCTGGCCGGAGCAGGAATTGTCCGTTCGGCACTTAAAAAACTGAAGAATATCCCGTTCATAAAGAAACGCATTGAAAGGGAATATGCCGGAATCATGGAAAGACTTGAAACCACGCTCAAACCCTACAGAAACGATTACGAAACCTATGCGGCAATGCCTGAACAGGGCGTGAGCAGGCAGGAGATCATCTCGGACATGGAAAGGCTCAAATCCGCTGAAGAGGCGAGATGGAAAGACGGCTATGTATCGGGCGCTGTCTACCATGGCGATCAGGGGCATATTGACTTTCTCAATACCGTCTATGCCATCAGCTCGCAGAGCAATCCCCTGCACAGCGATATCTGGCCTTCCATAACCAAGTTCGAGTCCGAGATCGTCTCCATGACTGCATGCATGCTCGGTGCACTCAATACCGAAGATCCCTGTGAGATATGCGGAACGGTATCGTCGGGCGGGACAGAGAGCATCCTGCTGGCCATGAAGACCTACCGGGACCGTGCCAGAGAAGAATTCAGGATCACAAGACCCGAGATAATAGCCCCGGTAACCGCCCATGCAGCCTTTGACAAGGCAGCTCAGTATTTCGGGATAAGACTCATCCATATCCCGGTGGACTCAGAATTCCGGGCGGACGTAAAGGCAGCGCAAAAGGCCATCACAAAAAACACCATCGCCCTTGTCGGGTCTGCACCGAGCTTTCCCCACGGCGTGGTGGACCCCATAGAGAAGCTCTCCGAACTGGCTCGCAGCCGAGGTATCGGGTTCCACACGGATGCCTGCCTGGGCGGCTTTATCCTGCCATGGGCAAAAAGGCTGGGCTACGATGTCCCTGCCTTCGACTTCTCACTGCCCGGGGTTACCTCTATCTCCGCGGATACCCACAAATACGGATATGCGGCAAAGGGAACCTCGGTTATCCTGTACCGCGGAAAGGATCTGCGCCGCTACCAGTACTTTACCACAACCGACTGGCCGGGAGGCCTCTACTTCTCGCCCACCTTTGCCGGGAGCAGGCCCGGAGCGCTCAGTGCAGCGTGCTGGGCAGCCATGGTCTCGATGGGAGAAAAGGGATACCTTGACGCTGCAAAGCGCATATTGAAAACAGCGCAGACCATAAAAGACGGTATCGGGCAGATACCGGAACTCAGAATCTTCGGCGATCCGCTGTGGGTCATCGCCTTCGGCTCCGACAGGCTGAACATATACCGTGTCATGGATTACATGACCGGCAGGAACTGGGGCCTCAACGGCCTTCACAAGCCGTCGTGCATCCATATCTGCGTGACGCTTAGGCACACGCAAAGAGGCGTTGCCGGGCGGTTCCTTGAAGACCTGCGCTCAGCGGTGAATTACGTGAAGGCCCACCCCGATGAAAAGGGCTCCATGGCCCCTGTATACGGTATGGCTGCAACAATGCCTGACAGGAGCATCGTGGGCGACATGCTCAAAGGATATATCGACCTGCTCTACAAGGTATAACAATGGCTGTTCATCCTACACTATGTGTCATAGAAGGAGTTTCTTAAAATGGAGAATCGAGAGATCAAAGATGCCCCTGCACCGTGGGCGCTCATGGGATCGGGATACATTATCCTTTTGAGATTACCGAAAGGTCTTGTGGAAACCGGCGGCTTTGTGCCGGAACCCCTCATAGGATCGTTCGCCGGGGGCTTCGGCACTGTAATGTATGTCGACTACAGCTATAGCGATGCGGGCCCGTATCGGGAACTTCTGTTCATACCGGGCATGTTCTCCTTTACGCAAGGAAGGTTTTTCTCCATCACAAAGATCTTCGTCTCAACCATGGACAGTGTCGTCAACGGTCAGAAGAACTGGGGCATCCCCAAAGAGCTTGCAGGCTTTGAACATGAAGTAAAGGATAAATCGACCGAATGCATCCGCATCGTCAAGGACGGCGCGACAGCTGCCGAGTTTACCTTCCGCTCAAGTGCCATGAGCTTGCCCGTGACAACGGGCATTATTCCTCGTTCCTGGCATACGCTTGCACACATTCATGATGAAAAGACATATCTCACTTTGCTGATGGCAAGGGGTTTCATTTCACCTGCGCGCCTTGTGGATTTCAAGTCAACAGAGTCGCTGTTTCCGGATCTCACAAAGGGCAGGATAATATCCGCCTTCAGGGTGCCCCGATTCTTTATGGTCTTTCCCAAGGCACGGATTATCCAGACTTCAACAACAGGAGAATAAGGGACTAATAAAGCACCTCGCCGCAAGCAGCTTGCGTATCACCCGAACGAACCCATATTATGCAAAATATAAGACATAATCCCTGTGGGAGCGGCTTTAAGCCGCGATTTTCCGCAACTCATACGAAATAATATCGCGGCTGAAAGCCGCTCCCACAATTCGTCAGGGGTTGACGAATTGGACAATCGCAGATTGCCCGAAGGGCGAGGGGCATGGATGGCCCGAGTCACAAAATAAGCGATGTACATCAATTAGATCAAAGAAAATGCTTCTACCGCAAAATATGGGGATAAAACACGGAAAGGGTGGTATCTTTGCCGCACACAATTACCATATACAATAATGAGGAGGTTATCAGAAATGGAGATCCCCATTTATCAGATCGACGCCTTTACACAGAGTGTTTTCACGGGAAACCCCGCAGCGGTGTGCCCTCTCGAGGCATGGCTCGATGATGCGACCCTGAAGTCCATAGCCCGGGAAAACAATCTTTTTGAGACTGCATTTTTTCTCAGCAAGGAAAATGGATATCATATACGCTGGTTCACCCCGGAAGCAGAGGTTGACCTGTGCGGTCATGCAACCCTTGCCAGTGCGTTTGTTCTCTTTACACAGATTGACCCGTCATGCGGTTTTGTCACCTTCGAATCCAAAAGCGGGCCCTTGAGTGTGGAGAAGAAAGCAGACAGACTGTGCATGAATTTTCCGTCCCAGCCCCCGGTTCCTTGTGCTGCACCGGAAGAGCTGATCGCGGGACTGGGAAAGATCCCGTCTTCGGTTCTTAAAAGCGAGGATTATTTCGTTGTTTTTGAAACCGAAGCAGATATAACAGGCCTGAAGCCGAAGATGGACCTGCTGAAAAATCTTGACCTGCGGGGAGTAATCGTCACAGCGCCGGGCAGCAGCGTTGATTTTGTATCCCGTTTCTTTGCCCCGGCCCTCGGCATAGACGAAGACCCTGTTACCGGATCGGCCCACTGTGCGCTCATACCCTACTGGTCGAAAAGGCTGAACAAAAAGAATCTCCATGCGTATCAGGTATCCAGCCGGGGCGGTGAACTGTTCTGCGAGGATCTCAATGACAGGGTCGAGATTTCCGGGACAGCCGTGCAGTACATGCATGGCAAAATCATTCTACAGGAGGAATCATGAAACCAACCGGGCATTATGATCATCGACTGTGGTCAGTTTCTCTTCTGTGCGCCTTGATCGTCCTGAGCGGATGCACCGGGATGCTCGACCGTCACTTTGCAGATACCCTCTGCCCCATGGAAGGAGAGATCGTCATACATGGGCTGAAAGAGGATGTGACTGTCAGGCGCGATGACATGGGCATCCCTTATATCGATGCCCGGTCCATGGAAGACCTCGCCTTTGCCATCGGATATGTGCATGCATCGGACAGGCTGAACCAGATGATCGGCCTGAAAATGATATCCCGCGGCAGGCTCTCCGAAATGGCGGGCAGGACAACTATTGACCTCGACACCTACATCCGCACCTTGAACCTTGTCAGGGCGGCCGACATCCTGTACAGCGAGATCTCCGAAGAGAGAAAGGCCCTGCTGGGACATTACTGCAACGGGGTCAATGCCTATATGGAACAGTATCAAGACGCACTCCCGCCCGGCCTTGCGCTCAGCGGATATGTACCTGAACGGTGGGAACCCATCGATTCCATTTCCATCTTCGTATTCGTAAATCTGGCGCTTTCATTCAACCTCCATGAGGAGGTCAATGTCCTCAATATAGCTCAGGCAGCAGGGCATGAAAAAACGGCATGGTTCTTCCCCGTCCATCCTGATGAAGATGTACCCCTGGCAGAGGCGCGCAAGCTTGCAGGCATTGACCTGAAAGACACGGTCCCTTCCCTTGCCCTTACGCTCAGAGTGCATGAGACCCTCAAGGACCTGGGCATGATCAGTGTGGCTGCGTCGAACAACTGGGCCGTATCAGGACAGCGTACCGTCAGCGGAAAAAGCATCCTGGCCAATGATACGCATCTCATGCTCGGCCTGCCTTCGCTGTGGAACCTGATGCACATACGATGCAACGACCTCGAGGCCGCAGGTGTGTGTGTCGCGGGAGTGCCGAGCATCGTCGCCGGGTACAACGGTCATATCGCATGGGGAATGACCATGGTCATGGCGGACAACCAGGACATCTTTCTCGAAAAGCTTCAGAGAAGACACAACGGACTTCACTATCTGTACAAGGGGGAATGGATACCGGCCGTAAAAAGAGAAGAGGTCTTGAGGATCAGGGGAGAAGAACCGCTCACAATCACCGTATACGAGACCATACATGGCCCACTGCTCAACGAGGTGTTATCGGAATCGCCAAAGAACATCTTCCAGCCTCCAAAAACAGATCTTCCTGTGGGGCTGTCCCTGAGCTGGGCTGTGTTCGAGCCCGGAGACAAGAGCATAGACGCATTCTTCAATCTCAACACAAGCCGCAGCGTTGAGGAGGCGCTTTTCAATGCCAGGCAGATACGCGGCATTTCTCTCAATATGGTGATCGCAGACCGCGACAATATCGCCTGGCAGGTGACCGGCAGATATCCCTTGAGGAAAAAAGGCCGCGGTCTCATGCCTTCACCCGGATGGGACGGCGAGTATGACTGGACAGGGTTCCTCGATGCCTCCTTGCACCCCTGGTCACTGAATCCTCCCGAAGGGTTCATCGGTACGGCAAACAACCGCACCGTGCCTGCAGATTTCCCCCACATCCTCTCGTCGTCGTGGTACTGGCCCGAAAGAGCTGAACGCATAGAGCAGATCATCACCTCGACAGACAGGGTTTCACTGGAGACCTGCATGGACATGCAGCGTGACATCTTCTCCCTGTACGTCCCTGAGCTGCACGACACCATGAATGATACGGATCTGAGAAAAGGGATCGAAGATGAGATAGACTCCTGGAAAGACAGCTCGCGGCAGATAAAAGCCAGGGAGGCACTGGAAATGCTCATGAGTCTTGACGGCATCATGAGCGTTGAATCAACCAAGGCATGTATTTCAGGCGCTCTTCTTCATGCTGTAACACACAATGCATTTTACGACGAGCTTGGCCCGGGAGATTCCGCCGCATGGAAAAGCCTCCTGTCAGATGCTGTTCACGGCTACTGCGCTCCATCGGACCACCTGAGCGTACGCGGCGACGAGAGCCCGTTGTGGGACAACATCGAAACCCCACAGAAGGAGACAAAGGCCCGGATACTGGCCAAGTCGCTAGCAGACTCCATAGAACTTCTAGAAAAAGATCTGGGCAAAGACCGTGAAAAATGGAACTGGGGAAGACTCCACACCTATTATTTTGAGACTGAGGAATCAAAGATGGCCTCGAACATGGGATTTGTCCAGAGAACAGGCATGAAGCTCCTGTCTCCCTACTTCAACAGGGGTCCTTTCCCGGCCCCGGGGGACCACACAACGCTCAATGTCTCCGCATACAGCATGGCAAAAGACTTTGACACCTGGCTGATCCCTGCGATGCGCATGATCGTGGATTTCAGCCTGGCTGAACCCCTGTTCCTTGTAAACAGCACCGGCCAGTCAGACAACCCTGCCAGCCCCCACTATGATGACGGCATTCACGAATGGCTCGACGGAAACTACCGGTCCATGCCGTTTCAGAGGAAGAACATCGAAAAACACTATACCAGGGTCCTGGTGCTGAAACCGTCTGAGCAGCCGGCAGAGGATGAGCTGGATCAGTGAAGTGATGCAGGGGCAAGATACTGGAAAAATGTGTATTGGTCGCGACTTTATCGGACACCAAGTGGTAGCCAGGGTTAACCTTTCTGAAGTTCTGCAAAGACTCAAGAAAGGAGGATGGGGGTATGAAAGCCCTCACGGAGAAAAGCAAGCTCATGCCGGACCTTAAGAACCGCATACCTTAAGATGTCGAGGAAGCGATCCTGAACCTCACAGAATCGGGCGCATCTTCGTGCGTCCGATTCGGCTTTCCTGCCGCGATCTTTTTTTAGAACAATGCACAAAAACAATATCGCGCCATACAGCCGCTCTCCTGAGGGACTGTTCTGACTTCAATGCACACTGCGGGATAAAACTACTAATTGACAACTACAGGGAGAAGTCTGGTATAAATAGCCGCTGCACAATAATGCAGGCCATTACGTCACTAAAAAGAGGAGTAAAGCCATGATTCACAAGAATGTCATCACGGATTTCTGTCAGAATGAGTATATGCCGCAGATCGATCCGAGCGCATATATCCATCCGCTTTCAACGGCCATAGGTCATGTCTTCATCGGCCGCAGGGTTCTGGTCTCTCCGTTTGCCTCCATCCGCGGCGATGAAGGCCAGCCTATCAATGTAGGCGACGAATCGAACGTGCAGGACGGGGTTATCCTCCATGCTCTCGAGACGGAACATGACGGCCATCCCATAGAGGCGAACCTTGTCGAGGCTGACGGGAAAAAGTTCTCTGTCTATGTGGGCAAAAGGGTATCTCTCGCCCACCAGGTACAGATCCACGGACCTGCCTATGTGGGTGACGACACCTTTGTGGGCATGAAGACGCTGGTGTTCAGGGCCAAGGTCGCAGACAACTGCGTGGTAGAACCCGGCTGCATAATCATGGGCGTGAGCATACCCACAGGCAGGTATGTACCTGCGGGCACGGTACTCAAGAGCCAGAAAGACGCAGACAATCTTCCCGAGATAACCGATGACTATCCCCTGAAGGATCTCAACAAAGGGGTAGTCCATGTAAATACCCATCTTGCAGACGGATACAACAAGATCGACCTCGGCTGAGGTTGGCCGGGACAATGAAAGAGAAGGCACCTACATCATGAATTATGAAAATATCGCCCTGCACGTCCCTGAGATTCTCCTGCCCGGAAAGGGAACGGATCTGACCAGATGGGCTGTCGTGGCATGCGATCAGTACACCTCGCAGCCCAAGTACTGGGAAAGGGTCAGAGACCTGGTGAACGGCAGTCCTTCCACTCTCAGCCTCATCGTGCCCGAGGCATACCTTGAAGAGATAGACCATGAAAAGACAGCTCACGCAATAAGGACCCGCATGGAAACCTACCTCAGCGATGGGACGCTGTGCCCCATGAAGCCCGGATTCATCCTTGTAGACAGACAGACATCCCGGACACCTTCAAGAAAAGGCCTGATCGTGGCCCTTGATCTTGAAAAATACGATTTCAGTGAAGGCTCAACGAGCCTTATCCGCGCAACCGAGGGAACCGTCATCGACAGACTGCCGCCAAGGGTCAAGATCCGCGCTCATGCACCGCTTGAACTGCCGCACATCATGGTGCTCATCGATGATCCTGACAAGACCGTTATCGAACCATTGTTCCACAAGACCCTCGAAAAGGTCTACGATTTCGAACTGATGATGGGCGGCGGCCATATTAAAGGATACATGATCGACAAGAAAGAGATCATGGACGAGATAGCAATAAACCTTGCAAAACTTGCCGATCCCGAGACCTTTTCGAAAAAATACCGGGTAACCGGCAAAGATGTCCTTCTGTATGCAATGGGAGACGGCAACCATTCTCTTGCAACGGCCAAGTCCGTATGGGAACAGATAAAAAACAGCGCTGAAGACAAGGACTCCGTCATGGAACACCCTGCCAGACACTCTCTCGTGGAGCTCGTGAATGTTCACGATGCAGGCCTCGTATTCGAGCCCATACACAGGGTTGTCTTCAACGTACCGGTCCTCGATCTTCTTGAAAAGATGAATGCATTCCTGAAAAAACAGGGCCAGTCATTCTCATACAGCCAGTGCAGCCTGCAGGAGCTGAACCTCTTTCCAGGCAAGGGCTCTGGTATTCACAAGATCCCCTTTGTCTCGGAGAAGGTCTGCGGAACAATACACATAGACAACCCGTCATTGAACCTCGAAGCAGGGACCCTGCAGACATTTCTGGATGCATTCATCCGCATCAGTCCCGGGGCAAAGATCGACTATATCCACGGGGACGACATCGTCACAGCCCTGGGCACAAAACCGGGCAACATGGGTTTTTTCCTCCCTGCCATATCAAAGCACGACCTGTTCAGGACGATTCTCCTTGACGGGGCCCTGCCGAGAAAGACCTTTTCCATGGGAAATGCCGATGAGAAACGCTTCTATCTGGAGTGCAGAAAGATGTCTCATTGAATTCAGACAATCTTCGATCAGAGAATTCGCCCGCAGGAAAGCTTCGTGGAAGATCATCAAGTTAAGGCATTGGATCTGGCGATTACAGTTTCATGCAAAATGAGGAGCAGAAGATACCTCATGTTCTTAATGCCTGTGAGCGATGACATGATCGATCGGATCCATGCATCCACAGTAAAGATCACAAACCGGGATCCGGCCGATTATACTTCAGAGCAGATTCCTTCCAAACAGGTAAACTCCGGCACGCCGGATACCGATGAGAGGATATACGGAGGTCGATATGCAGGAATCATCATATCTGAAAGACCGTGACGACATCATGGAAAGCATCAAGAAGATCCCGTTTCTCGAGTCCTATGAAGACAGGTTTATCAGGAAGATTCTGGAACTGAGCAAACTGCGCAGGTATGAAAAAGACGAGGTGATCACCCGTGAGGGCGAATATGACTGCTGGCTTTACGTTATCCTCAAAGGCCAGGTAAAGGTCATCAAGGATGAGGAAGAGATAGCCAGGCTCGATGCCCGGGGCGGGACCTTCGGCGAACTGGCTGTGATCGACGGTGAGGCACGATCGGCCTCGGTATATGCCTCCACAGACACCACCTGCCTCGCCATTGACGGGTCATTCCTGGACAGGCTCGAACCAAAGGAAAAGATCGAGTTCGAGGCTGTCTATTACAGGCTTCTCTCAGAGATACTTGCCCACCGCCTGAGAATCACATCAGCCGAACTCTCCCGCATGAAACAGGAGATGGAATTCCTCAACCGGGAATAAATACATATAAGAATGAAAAACTTCTAATAATCTTATCCCGCACAGTCGATGTTTTATAAAGAGAAACATTACAGGCAAGGCTTTATGACAAATACACATGTACATACCGCATCGGCAGAGACCGGGACATACATCGGCAGATCCCGGGGCCTCTTCGTATCTGCGGTCATGTTGCTCCTTTTGGTCACGGTCATCTTCCTTTTTGGTCAATCCTTCCTCTATGCAGCAGAAACACAGGAACAACATACCTTCGAACAGGCAAAACGAGACCTTGAAAACAGGGATTTCGACAAGGCATACCAGGGCCTCTACGAGCTGTTCAAGCATGATCCTGAAAACCCGGATATCAATTTCCTGCTTGGCCGGGCTGCATTCGAAAGCAGAGATTATGAGGCCGCGGTCATGGCATTCGAGCGCGTACTCATTGCCAGGCCCGACGCAATAAGGGTAAAGCTGGAGATGGCACGCAGTCTCTACAATCTCGGTTCTGTCGAGACAGCCAGACAATACTTCGATGAGGTGCTTGCAACCGATCCTCCTGAAAACGTGAAGAAAAACATCGAGCTCTATCTAAACGCCATCAGCTTATCCATAAAGGAGCACTTCTTGTCCGGAAGGATCAGCCTCGGCGTCGACTGGGACGATAATGCAAATATCGCCCCGGCAAGCTCCGAGGTGGAGATATCAACCGCACTGGGAGATCTGATACCGGTCAGTGTAGACCGGGCAGCAAGAGACCAGATACGCAGCAGCCTGTTCAACCTCAACTACCTGTACAAGCCTTCCGAGAGCATCGCCTCATGGAATATTTCTATTCTTGATTACAATGCGGCCTACCGCTACAGTGAAAACCTCGATATCAATCTGCTCGATTTAAAGGCAGGACTGTCTCTTAAGGCCAAGGCCCTGTCCATGGACATCTACGGAACAGCCAATCAGCTGAGCCTGGATTCCAAACGGTATCAACGCTCGTACGGGGCCGGCACATCCATAAGCATGGCACTCAGACCCGAGATCCTTCTGAAGGCTGATGCCAGATACAGGAAAAAGAACTTCGAGAACACCTTTGAGAGGGACTCTATCACAACGAGCCTCGGTTTCGGCCCTGTCTTGACATTCGGTCCCAACCGCGTTACCACCAGCCTGGGCTGGGAATATGAAAATGCAAAAGAGGATATGAATTCCTATACCCGCATCAGCACAGTCGCGAGCTATGATTGCCGGCTTCCCTGGGGATTCATTTTCCTTGCGAACCACTGTTATCAGGGAAGCAACTACAAGGAGACAAACACGCTGTTCAACAAAAAGAGAAGGGACGATGTCCAGTACTACACCCTCGGCATGGCAAAATCCCTGTGGCAATCAGGATCATCAAACACCACCGTCATTCTCAATGCAGGATATACCTATACCAGAGCCCGTTCAAACATAGAACTGTACACCTATACAAAAAACGTCAATTCCTGCAGTGTGTCTTTTGTCTTCTAGGCTTTGCCTTAACTATCCCCCTTAAGTTGAACAAGTTCATAATGTTGCACATAGCCTTGTTCTGCGGGAGAGGTTTCAAGCCGCGGAATTATCTCTTATGGTTGTCGCCAAATCGCGGCATAAAGGCTCTCCCATAGTGTTTGTTCCTTCTCCGGCACAAGATGTTGCATAAGAATCTCCGGGACAATAAGCATGCATGGGATCCTCCCATTACAGTTCAACAAATCTTTTCTTTGTGCCGATCTATCCTGCAGAGACTCGTATAAAAACCGGGGGGCATGACTGATTATGCATACAGGACTTTTTATGAAGCAGAAAATATTTATCGGCATCTTTACCCTGGCATTGTTCATTCTCGGTTCATCTCTGCTTCCGGCACAGGAAACACAGGATCAGGCAGGTTTCGTGGTTGCGATACGCGGCAGAGCAACAGCATTTGACACGCAGGGCGCTACCCGCACCCTTGCCATAAAAAGCCCGGTGTTTATTAATGATGTACTCAAGACAGGACCGAAAGGCCGCCTTCAGATACTCTTTACCGACAACACTATCATCAGTATCGGACGTGCAAGCGAAATCGAGATCACTCAATATCACTGGAATCCCGATGAGAAAACAGGGGCAATGAAGACAAGGGTGAAGGAAGGGGTCTTCAGGGTAATGGGCGGTGCCATCACCAGGGAGAACTCTCAGGAATTCATCACCGAGACCCCGGCGGCCACTATCGGGATCAGGGGATCCATGTATGCGGGCAAGGTTTCAGGGAAACAGCTCATCGTGGTATTTGAAGGCGGAAAGGGTATCGATGTCATGAACAACGCCGGCAGCGTGGCCATCACAAAGGCTGGCTTCGGCACCCGCATCCTCTCCCCTGACACGCCTCCCCAACCGCCCCGACGATTCAGCACTGATGAACTCTCGGACATCGATGAAAACATGGGCTCTGATTCCGATCAGGAAGATTCAAGCGAGGAAGAGACCTCAGGAGATGAGCCTGAAGAGGAAGAGGCCGGGGAAGATGAATCAGGAGGTGACCAGGAGCAGACATCCGATAAAACCGGGGAAGAAAGCTCAGATGAGGCATCCGATAATGAAGAGACTCAACCGCATGATGAAGATGCCTCGACAGAAACAGATGATTCACAGGATTCCGGCCAGACAGGTGACCAGGGCGATACAGCTGTCGAAACGACAGAAGGCGCCGATGAGTCAGTCACGGACTCGGTGGATGCAGGGCTTGACACGGACAGTGAAACAGACCCCTCACAGGACTCTGCTGATTACTCTCAGGAGGGCTCCTCTTTCGATGAAGGTTTTTCTGCAGATACCGACCTGTCCCAGGCACCCCAGACAAATCAGGACCCTGTGGAAACCTCCTTTTTACCAATGACGCAGGAGGTTACACAAACAACAACTAGCGCTTCCCAGGAAATCCTCGACAACACGGTCACTGAAACCCTGTCTCTTATACACATCTGACGCTGCCGACGAAGAGGATAGTGTAGA
>OMKS01003442.1_pt1 | contig 12547 bp, 12 predicted proteins | sample 1674721 | NCBI WGS metagenome assembly OMKS01 (sample SAMN06264996, study PRJEB25208) | sediment metagenome | isolation source: hot spring sediment | place: USA: California | collected 2014-09-02 | reverse complement strand
GGCTCGGAGATGTGTATAAGAGACAGTGTCTACATCGGTCATTTGCAATTCGCCCATGTTGGCGATGCGGAAGGTGACATCCTTCATTTCGTCATAGCCATTCGCAATTTCGAGATTGTGTTCCATCAAATACCGTCGAAGATCGAAGAAATCCAGGTGATGACCATTTTTCATGGTGGTCATTGTTTTGGAACGATAGGGTTTCTCAGTAATGGGGGCCATATTGTTTTGTTCTCCCCAGGCTGCGATCCTTTCCGCCATCTGTTGATGGCGAGCAAAGCGGTTCTGCAGCCCTTCCTTTTGAATGCGATCGAGTTGCACTGACAGGGCATAGAACAGCGAGACCGCCGGGGTGGATGGTACGGTGTTGAGGGTGTGGTGTTTTTCAAGGCGAAGCACATCCAGAAACCATCCACGGTTGTTGACCTTGGCTGCCTTTGCAAGGGCTTTCTCAGAAGCCACCGAAATGGCAAGGCCGGGCGGTACAGCCAGGCATTTGTTGATGGAGCCGAAAGCGTAATCTACCTGCCACTCATCGAATAAAATCGGGGCTCCGCCAATAGAGGAAACGCAATCCAGCAGGATTAATGTTTCAGGTGATTGGTCATGGATAAGGGCGGCGATCTCTGCGATTGGATTCTCCACGCCGCTTGAGGTTTCATTGTGAACAATGGCAACTGCCTCGAAGAATTGTTTTCGGAGTTGTTGTTCAATGAATTCAGGCAAAATAGGCTTACCGGGTTCTACTTGAAGCAACGTGGCTCGTTTTCCATTGGCAAGGGCGATATCATACCAGCGACTTGAGAAGCCGCCACTGACACAGATCAGGACATCACTCTCAACAAAACTGCGCATAGCCAGTTCCATAGTGCCGGTACCTGAGAATGAAGTTATAAAGGTGTGGTGCTGGGTGGCAAACAAAGGACGAGCTTTTTTCTCTACCTGGTGGTAGAGGGTTTCAAATTCTGCGCCACGATGGTACATCATGGGTTGGGAGAGGGCAGCTAACACATCAGGATGGATGTCGACAGGCCCTGGGATAAATAATGGACTCATGGTTTCTTTTTCCTTTATTTTAGTTGGCCAGTAACCACAATCCTCTGGTTGTTGACACCATAGGGATAGCAGGAAATAAGCGTGACGATGGACTCATTGGTCTGACGTAAAACCTCTACAAAGGTCGGTTCCACGATCTGTGTCTGGTACACCACAAATTCATAGGTGAGTTGATTGGTGAATACCTTCACGATATCGCCAGGCTGCAGGCGGTCAAGGTCACGGAAGAGTTCTCCATAGATATCATTGTGCGCTGACAAAACCAGGTTGCCGCCCTCACCAGGGTTGGGTGAACCAACATGCTGACCCACCCCTTTTTTCAATTGTTCCCATCCATCGCCCATGACAATGGGGGCATCGACTTTGATGGCAGGTATTTGAATTCTGACAGCATTGGCTGGACTTTGGGTGGGAATGGGAATGGCAGCCATCGCCTGGACAATGGGGCGCAAGTGCTCGGGGATTTCTGATTCGTTTGGCAGTGGGATGCCACTACCATCCTCAGAAAAGGTGTGGCCTGATGGCAATATGGCTGCTGAGATTAAAGGCGTGGGGGTGATAGTCGGTTGCACCAACGCGCTGGCAAACTCCTGATTCAGATTTTGCAGGGCAGAAACGCTATTAATGATCAGGAAGAATAAAAGAATCACAGCCATCACTTCAATCACAACCAGAAGTCTGTCATACCATGGTTTGCGAATTGATTTTTCGATTTGTTGGGGGTTGCTCCCAGACTGAACCAATGTGTCTTCGCTTTGTGGTGGGATCACAGGCGAATAATTCAGCCGGCCAGAAGTGACAAAATGGTCGATTCTTTGGCGGCGTGATTGCTTTAGTTGTTGCAGCAATTCATACCGTAGATTTTCTTTGGGATCCGTTTTCTTTCTTGCGGACATACTTTCACCATAAGGTTTATAAGGATAATTATACAAGATATAAAAATTTGTATGATGATTGCCAAAATAGAAAATAAGTTCTATAATAAATCTATGACAGAACCGCTGAAAAAACTCCATTTACTGGCTGAGCATGTTGGGTATGAATTGGACGATACACCGGGTTGTCCCTTGTTTGTTCGCCCAAACCCCGAGCAAACTATCGAGAAGATGGCCACCGACCAGGTACCGAGTATTTCTTATGCCACCTTGCCCGGAGGAAGAAAAATCCCTCTTCTTAAAACGCTGTTGACATCGGCGTGCGAGAAGGATTGTCATTACTGCGGCTGCCGATCAGGCAGTAACATCAGGCGAGAAACCTTTAAACCGGAGGAACTGGCAAGATTGTTTATGATGATGTATCGAAAGGGGTATGTAAAAGGGATTTTTCTGAGTTCGGGCGTGATTGGCGGAGGGGCCAGAACACAGGATTTGTTGATTAAAACCGCAGAAATTTTGCGGTTCAAGTTTCGCTATCGGGATTATTTGCATCTGAAGATCATGCCTGGTTCTGAATATGATCAGGTACTGCAATCGATGAAACTGGCTGATCGGGTGTCCACCAATCTGGAGGGCGCCAATCCAAAACGGTTGTATGAATTGGCGCCGATGAAGCAATTTCATCAACAATTGTTAGATCCTCTGAAGTGGACAGATGATATTCGCAAAAATATGTCACCAGCCGTAACCTGGAACGGGCGCTGGCCATCCACCTGCACGCAGTTTGTGGTGGGGGGAACAGATGAAAATGATGTTGAACTTTTACAGATCTCGGAATTTTTATATTCTCACCTCCATCTATCGAGAACCTACTATTCGGCATTTTCTCCCATCCCGGGCACACCGTTGGAGCATCGGCAAGCAGAGAATGACTGGAGAAGGTACCGGCTTTTTCAGGCCAGTTTTTTACTGCGCGATTATCCATTTCAAATGGAAGATATGGCTTTTGACCATCAGGGACGGCTGCCTCTTGACCGCGACCCCAAGCAAGCGTGGGCTGAGGTGTTTTTGAAAGACCAGCCTGTTGAAGTCAATACTGCCAGCCGGGAGGAGTTGTTGCATATTCCGGGTATTGGTCTGAAAGGGGCAAATCAGATTGTAGTAACCAGGTATAAAAATCCATTCAAGTCGGAGGGAGATTTAAAACGGGTGGGTGTGATTCTTGGCAGAGCAGCGCCATACTTGTTGGTCAATGGGAGTAGACTGCCTTTTCAACCGGCATTGATTGGGTCGTGATTTCTTGGTTATACTACCCATATGTACAAACTAGTTCCCATTCGATTCATCAATGAAGTGATTGAGGTGCAACATGCCCAACCGCTGTTATATGCCAAGACACCGACACCACCTCAAGGATTCATTTGGCAAGAGAAAGAGTATCGTGTTAAAGAGGTCATGCTGGAATGGAAAGATTTTGAGAGGCGCGGGAAATCATCTCATAATATGCGACCGAGTTCTCTGCTAAAGGCAGCCAAACGAGGTTCCCGCGGCGTAGGCAGGTTTCATTACCAGTTGCTTACTGATGATGATCAGATTTTTCACTTATATTTTGACCGGTCTTCCTGGGATCAAGATACCCAAATGGGTGAGTGGGTGCTGCAGGCAAAATATGCTTACCGGTTGACACAAAACGATGGAGAGTAATCTGCTCCTAGTCTTGTCTGCCTAACCGCCAGATGCCAATCACACTGAAGGCAATGCCGAAAGTTAGGATTACTAATATTTCCGGCAATACGTCTACAAAGGTGTATCCTTTCAGGATGATTCCATTAAACCCCACCATCGCCCAGGTTGAAGGCAGCGCTCTTACCACAGTCTGGTAAAGAGGCGGGGTGATTTCAAGAGGCCACCAGGCACCACCCAAAGCTGCCATTAACATGGATACAAGCGGGGTGATATTGTCTGCCTGTTTGGCTGTTTTGGCAAACGCGCCCAGCATCAATCCCAAGGTTGTTCCTGTGAACGAGAACACTGTCAGAAATAATATTAACAAAATAGGGTCATTCCCCCAGTTTACTTTTAGTGCGTACACACCGAAAAACACCAGTATGAGCATCTGGATCAACCCCATCAATAGGCGCGAGAGGATCTTTCCTGCAAAATATACACTTTTTGGGGTGGGTGTTGTGAATTGGCGTTGGTAAGTGCCGTCCTCACGGTCTCGGGCAAATATGACTGAACCACCGACCAGAGTAATCAGGCTCCAGGTTACTAATTGGCCAGCTGAAGATTGGTTGAACCCCGCCAAACCATTCGGGCTCTGGTTGCTGGGGTCAGGTTGGATGATCTCGAGTTTAAATATGGGTGATTCTGCCAAAAGGATCTGTGCCTGCTCCATTGATTTTGCTAAGTACTGTTGCTGCTTTTCTGTTGTCATCTGCGGATTGAGATCACCATAGATCAACAATGCCCCTTGTGCTGCCGACATTGACGCTGTTGTGTGCTGCATGGCTGAACGAATGCTGTTTTCAATCGAAACTGAGGAAAAGTCTCCCCCCGCAACTTCGAGTTTTAGCGAGGTTGGTTGGCCTGCGATTATTTCATCACCGAATCCTTTCGGAATAGACAGGTAACCTTGCAGTTGATTGCGAAGTTCTTCAGAGAATTCTTCGCTCTGGAAAATAATTTCAGCTTTGATCGTTTGACTCTCGAGAAGGGTTCGTGTCAGAGCGGTTGACAGCCCAGATTGATCCTGGTCATAGATCAATAAGAAGGGACGTAGATCACGCCCTTCATCCTGCTGCATAGCGGCTGATCCGCCCAATGCAGCCCCGATTACCATGGTAAACACAATGGGAAGCACGAGAAAGAACACCCACGTGATCGGGTAGGCGAATTCAAGTTTGAATTCCATTTTTATGATAGACCAAAGTTTATGCATGGTTTTTCCTCAAAATGCGAATTTGCCCATATTGCCATGTGAACAAAAAAGTAGCAATGCTGATAAGAAGCACCGCCATAGATATCAATACCAGAATAGCGGTTCGCACTTCTTGAAAGCCTCCCCCATTGATCAGCGCCATATACCCTTCGATACCCCAGGCGTTTGGGGTAATTACCCCCACATCTTTAAGCCATTGGGGATAATTGACTCGCGGAACGAAGTTTCCGGCAACCGCGGCAAAAACAAGGTTGATTGCCATGCCGAGTGCGCTTGCCTGACCACTGTTCTTCGCCAAAGAGGCAACCAGTATCCCCCAACTGGCACTGGCCAATACGAGTGCTAATGTGAAAGCGATTACGACAGGCAGCGGACCCCAAGAAAGATTTAGAATAAATGAGCTCAATATGATAAAAGCAAAGACCTGGATGACACCGATCAGATAGATGCCAAGCATTTTTCCGACAATGATGGAGATGGACCTGGTTGGGCTGGTTAGCAATCTGCCGAAGGTGCCTTTCTCCTTCTCACTGAGTATCGTCCTGGCGCTGGCTGTCATTGAAAAACTAAGAAATAGAATTGACATGGATGGGGCCATGTATGCCATCCAACTGAATTCTTCTTTAGCTTGTGACTCCCAATAAGACACTTCCAGGGATACCTGCGACTGGTTCTCTTCAAAGATGGGGGTTAACTTTTGGCCGATTTCTTCGCCCAAGCCGTCTGCCAATGCCTGCGATGAGACTGATCCTTCTGCCAGCAGGTCAGAAAAGCCAATGAACGCGCCGGCATAACCAGTATTGAGACGGGTGATGATGGAGTCAAGAATCGATTGAACGATCATGGATGATATGGGGCGAGTCGGATTGGTGTAGAAGGTAATGGTTTGCGTGAGGTCTATCGGTGTATCCATCGATAAATAATTCATTGATTCAAAGGCCTGACTCATGCCCTCAGGTACAACAATCACTGCTGCCAACTTGTCTCTATCAAGCTCTTTTTGAGCTGTCTCGATATCGGAAATTTTCTCGACGGCCAGATATTCTTGGATTTGCTCACTCCCAAGAATATCTTCGAATACCTGATTGAGACCGTCACCACCATTGGATACCAGGGCAACTGGAATGACGGTGAAGCCAGAATCAGACGATGTGCCAAAAGCGAAAGCCATCACCAGGGTCATCGCCAGCGGAGCAGCCACCATTAGCAGAATGGCAGTTATGTCGCGATAGGTGATTTTGAAGTCTTTCCAGGCAATTTTCAATATCTTCATATATCTCCTCTAATCACGCAAACCGCGCCCAGTCAGATGCAGAAAAACCGCTTCTAAGTTCGGCTCCTCAATATCAACGCTGGTGATATTGACATTGTGTTGGTTGGCGACTGAAATCGTGCCGGCGATGCTTGCTTGCGCCTGTTGCACATTGACGACAATTTCGCCATCGTTCTTTGACGCGTTCACAACCCCGGGCAGCGCAAGCAAGGCGGTTAAAAATTTATCGGGGATGTGTTGTTCTTCCCGGGTGTGCAACCGCAGGGTTTCATTTTCGCCTATGAGGGTGGTCAATTCTTTTTGTGTTCCCAGCGCAATCAGTTTTCCGTGATCGATGATGCCAACGCGATGAGATAATTCCTGGGCTTCCTCCATGTAATGAGTTGTGTAAAGGACTGACATGCCCTCTGCGTTCAATTCTTTAACCAGATCAAGAATTCTGCGACGGCTTTGCGGATCTATGCCAACGGTCGGTTCGTCCATGAATAGCAGCTGCGGATGATGAAGCAGCCCAGCACCGATGTTCAGGCGACGTTTCATTCCTCCCGAGTAAGTTTTGACGGGCTGGTTGGCTTTTTCGGTCAGGCCAATTCTGTCCAATATCTTATCAGTCCTTAGCCGCAGTTCCTTGCCTTTCAACTGGTACATACTCCCCCAGAAGTGCAGGTTTTCGCGGCCGGTCAGGTCACCATACAAAGCCAAATCCTGGGGCACGACACCGATATGTTGACGTGCTTCCATGGGAAACTTGACGACATCTACACCTTTGATCGAAGCAGTGCCTTCGGTTGGCTTCAACAGTGTCGATAGCATGGAGATACTGGTGGTTTTTCCCGCCCCGTTGGGGCCCAGAAGGCTGAATATCTCATTTTCCATGATCTCAAAAGAAATATGATCCACTGCCAAAAGGCCGTTGTAACGCTTTGTCAGGTCTACTGCGGTTAAAATAGGGGGCATAGATTTTCTCCTTGACTGGCAATCATTATTAAATCTGCGTAAGGATTATACAATAGTTGCATAATCTTTTACAAAAACGTCAGTAAAATTCAATCTAAAACCAAAGAATATTAATATAATTCATAATTAGTATTGACAATAGCCCAATAACATGTATAATGATATTAATATAATTAATACGCAGCGAAATAAAACGAAAGAATGGAGATATATATGCAAGAATTATTAAGTCAATGCCCTTGTTGTCATGATAGTGATATGGTGATCACTTCATTGGAATGTCCATCGTGCGGCATACGGATTGAGGGAGATTTCCGAATGCCGGAGTCGCCTTTTCAAAACCTTTCCAAAGAACAAGAATTGTTCATGTTGAACTACATTCGCTGTGAAGGGCGTTTCAACCGGTTAGAGGAAGAACTCAATCTGTCATACCCCACATTACGCAACCGTCTGAACGAGCTGATTGTTGCGCTTGGCTTTGAGCCTGGGAAGGAAGGCGATTCAGAAGAAACTGCCAAGCCCAAATTATCAGCGGGAGAACGAAAGTCAATCCTGGAAGCGCTGCATGCCGGTGAGATCAGTTTTGAAGAAGCGCAAGCGAAACTTCGTGGTGAATAAAAAGAAAGGAAAGGGAAGGCGTAATTATGTCTACAGCAGAAGAACGAATTAAAGTGTTGGAAATGGTCCGCGATGAAATTCTTACCGCGGCCGAAGCGGCTCAATTACTGGAGACGATGGGGATGGGCGAAGCACAGGAGAAGCGCCCGGCTTCAAGCAACCGTCTCTCTGGAAAAGGCAAAACTTTTCGGGTGCGGGTAACCGACACCAATTCTAACAAAGCACGGGTGAATGTGACACTGCCGCTTCAGTTGATCCATTTTGCGATGAAAACCGGCGCTAAATTCACCCCGGAGTTGGACGGCGTTGATATGGAAGAATTATACGAAGCCATTCAGGGTGGCGTTACTGGTAAACTGGTCGATATCGTTGACGAGAATGATGGTGAGCACGTGGAAGTGTTCATCGAGTAATAGCATGTTCTTGGATGGAAGGAAGGCAAGAGGGGTGGTTTGACAACCACCCCTCTTGCGCTTAACTCATAATTCTTATGACAACAAGCAAAGCAATGATGAATAGGTGAACACCGCTAATCCAGATAATTCTGCTATCTCTGTGAGCATCATAAAGGCGGATTTCGGTGATATCTTTTTTGATTTGGATCAGCGGGCCCGCAAACCAGGCGAAGGCCAATCCGCCGATAAGACCGCCCATATGTCCCCAGTTATCAATTTGGGGCATGCTGAAACCTATGAAGATGTTGAACACCAAGATCATAATAATTTCGCGCAGAGCGTAGGTGGCGTTGGGGAAAAAGCGGCGGTTTGTGTAAATAAAAATACCTTCTGCTGCCAACAAACCGAAGACGGCGGTGGAGGCACCGATAGAAATGCCAGGCGTCAAGTAAAACGAAAACAAATTGCCCGTAATGCCTGCTAAAAAGTAGAGCAAGAGAAAGCGGCTATGCCCGTAGATGCGTTCTAACCGATGGCCGAAGATAATCAAGGCGTACATATTAAAGCCAATATGCAGCAAACTGGCATGTAAGAACATGGGTGTCACCAACCGCCAAATTTGCCCCTGGGTGATCAATTCGTTGACCTTGGCACCGAAGGTGGCCGGGACATCGAACCCTACGAATCTTGTTGACAGAAGCTGGCCGATGTAAGTTAGGCAGGTGAATACCAGAATTATGTAGGTAAATGTTGGCCGTTTGGCAGGATTTTCATAGCGAACAGCTACGTTCATTGGGGTAGTTGGGTTTGATTTGGGTGCTTCCTGGTTCATGTAGATTGGTGAACTTTCTTCTAAATTTTGTTGTGCTCTGCTTTAATGATGCAGGTTACCGTATCGACAGCGCGATCGATATCACCGTCATAGTTGGTAACCAAATAGTCAAAATAGGTTTGAGCAGCCTGGATTTCAATTAATGCCAACTTGCGACGAATTTCCAACTGCTCCTGGGTGTCTTGCTTGCGGTCCGTCAGCCAACGGCGCCATGTATTTTCATTTTCCGGCATGAGGAAGATGAGAACGGCTTGTGGGTAGAGCTCTCGTATACTGGCTGCGCCCTGGTAGTCAACACGAACAATGACATCCTCACCGCTGGCCAGTGCTTCATCCACCTCTTTTTTGGGCACACCTTTATACTGCTCATACACGATAGCATGTTCAATTAACTCGCCATCGGCGATCATGCGTTCAAATTCATCTTTTGAGTAGAAATGGTAATCCACTCCATCAGTTTCGCCTTCGCGCGGCGCGCGGCTGGTGGCTGTTACGCAGAAATGAAATGGAATTTGACGCTGTTTCATGCGTTGAACAACGGTATCTTTGCCAGCGCCGGAGAGGCCCGAAATAACGATCAATAATGGTGCATGCGGGTTTAGATTGAAATCTGGTAATTGGGTGTTTTCTGCCATGCCTTTTCCTTATTTATTGCTGTAAAAATTATACCGCATCCAGAGTATGATGCCAGGATCGTGTTAAGTAGGTTGCTGATCATGCAGCGCTATCTTTGTGGAAGTGGTAGCCTGGTATTGCTTACCAGCGTACTTGGCATTATACTATCCACACCCTCTGCAACTTCCTGCTGTCTTGTTTCAGTTCCGAACCCAGACATACTTCTGGTCTGGACTGGTTTAAAAAGGTGTAGTAAAATAGTTGTTTGTGTACAGATAATGAAAGAAATTTTATTGGAGGAACAAGTTGGCAAATATTAAGTCACAAATCAAACGCAATCGGCAGAATGAAAAACGCCGTCTTCACAACCGCACTTATATTGGTTCTTCGAGGACTTATATGAAGAAAGCTCTGGCAGCGATTCAAGCAGGCGACAAAGTTGTAGCAGAAGAAGCTGTCTCAATCGCGATCAAAGGGTTGGACGTAGCGGCGCAGAAGGGCGTTATTCATAAAAACAACGCAGCCCGTCGCAAAAGCCGCTTAATGGCAAAATTCAACGCAATGGAATAATATTTTATCCACCAAAGAAATCCGGGAGGGAGTTATTGTTCCCTCCCGTTTTCTTGTTAACCGCACCTGAATTTTACCGGTGACCGCTGTGATATAATCCTCCATGAGTCTCTTTAAGAATAGGACCATTTAATGTTTGAGGCCGAACAAAAAGAATTACAAAGCAGCATCGAAACCATTTGTAAAGAGAATGCTCTCCCTGTCGTGGCAACAAGCTGGGCGACCATTCCTTTTCACGGAGGGTGGGGTTTATCAACTTCGTTTTTTTCCATGGCAGCCGAAGAGGCTCGCAGCGGGAAGAAAGTCAATGTAGCTCAACGAGCACAAGAAATTGCGCTGTTGGTAGCAGAACATTTGGTGTTGCCGCGGGCTTTTGGCAGGATGGAAGCGGTCCGGGGGTACTTGAATTTCTATTTCAACACGGCAATATTTACAAGTAAGGTCCTACAGGAAATTGTGCAACAAGGTGATACCTTTGGCCGCTCAAAAACCGGTGGTGAGAAAGTGATGGTGGAATTTTCACAGCCGAACACTCACAAATCTTTTCATGTCGGCCACCTGCGCAATGTGATCCTTGGCGATGCGGTATGTAATCTGTTGGCGTGGGCGGGCAACGATGTTGTGCGCACGAACTACATTGGTGATATCGGGTTGCATGTGATTAAGTGGTTGTGGTGCTACATGCATCACCACCAAGATGAACTGCCGGCTGAGGATAAGATCCGTTGGCTGGGCGATATCTACGCCGAGGCAGCGCGTTGTTTTGATGATGATCCCACTGTTGAACCACAGGTTCGTGAATTATTTACTCGCTGGCATCAAGGCGATCCAGAGATCGTTGCTTTATGGGAAAAAACCCGACAATGGAGCTTGGATGCATTCAGCGATGTGTACGAAATGCTGGGCGTGAAATTTGACCGCATTTATTTTGAGAGTGAGGTCGAACACAGCGGTATAGACATGGTCAATGATCTGATTGCATCGGGCCTGGCCAGAGATGAACGCCCTGAAAATTCTGTCATTATTCCGCTGGATGAGTTGTTAGGCACCAAGGAAGAATACAGGGTGTTGGTGATTCTGCGTTCAGACGGTACTTCGCTGTATTCCACCAAGGATTTGTCGCTTGCCCTCAAAAAGTTTGCTGAGTTTGACCTCGATCGTTCGATCTATGTGATCGATGTGCGCCAATCCTTGTACTTGCGACAAATTTTCAAAACATTGGAAGTTATGGGGCAAAAGGAGATGGCAGACAAATGCCAGCATCTTTCTTATGAAATTGTCAATTTACCTGGCAACGTCACTATGGCTTCACGTGAGGGGACCGTGGTTTTGTTGGAAGATCTGGTTCGGGAAGCGACTGAACGGGCTTATTTGATTGTCGCTGATAAAAATCCTGAACTGGAAGAAGCAGCCAGGCAAGAAATTGCTAAAGCAGTTGCTCTGGGATCGATCAAGTACACGATGCTGTCAAAAGATAACAATAAAATCGTCACCTTTGATTGGGAGCGGGCACTGGACTTCAACGGACAGGCTGCTCCGTATATTCAATATGCTTATGTGCGGGCAGGCAGTATTCTTCGAAAAGCTGACAGCCAGACCTTCCCAATTCCTGCAGAAATCCCGCAGTTACAGCCAAGCGAAATTCAGTTGATTGAGTTGATGACCAAAATACCCTCGACGATTCAACGATCTGCAAAAGAGCTGCTGCCCATGCATCTGGCTTCGTTGACGTATGATATCGCCAAAGCTTTTAATGATTTCTACAACCAGTGTCCCGTTTTGAAGGCTGAAGGTGCGGAGAAAGAGTTCAGGCTGGCATTGGTTTCGGCTGCACGCCAATGTATGCAAAATTGTTTGACTGTATTAGGAATCATTGCGCCAGAAGCAATGTAAAAGAACACCAATCACCAATGACTAAGGAGAACGTTATATGAACCGTATTAAGACTTTAATTATGGGCGCCGCAGGACGAGATTTCCATAACTTTAATACCGTAGAGAGCATCTCTTATAAAGTGTCCATTGCCGATAAATCCTGCAAAATCATACGAAGGAACTTCTATTTTGCCGAGTCGTTTTATGAATTTTGTAACAAATTCCGCAAGCTCCGGTTTTGCATTTTCACATTTAATAACCTCTACAAGTCTCTGAACAGCAGGCGGATTATAAAAATGCACACCCAAAATCCTGCCGTCTAATTTTGCTTCTTTGTCGAGATAACTTATTGGAATTGAAGAAGTATTAGTGAAAAACCAAGGTTGTGTTTTACTGTTTTGATTGATTTGCGAAAATAATTTGACTTTAAGTGCCGGATTTTCGTTCGCTGCCTCAAAAATGATATTCGATTCGTAGGCAGATTCAATGGTTGTAACCGGTCTGATAATATTCATCACGTCTTTTACGTATTGGTCTATCA
>OMKS01003441.1_pt1 | contig 12550 bp, 14 predicted proteins | sample 1674721 | NCBI WGS metagenome assembly OMKS01 (sample SAMN06264996, study PRJEB25208) | sediment metagenome | isolation source: hot spring sediment | place: USA: California | collected 2014-09-02 | reverse complement strand
CGTCAGATGTGTATAAGAGACAGTTTCAGGACTATACAGGGCGATGAGGGAGGCGGGCGAAGCCCGCCTCCCTCATCGCCCCCCTCTGCGCCTCTGTGCCCGTCATTGCGAGGAATGGAAACCGACAGGTTTCCATGACGAAGCATTCTCCCTCTCTCTCGTGACGATGTGATTTGAAGTTTCCTTGACGAAGCAATCTAAACTTTATTAACCAGTCATTTCACTTTCTGGTATCAATTAAATTTCCGTAGAGGTCAGTTGTTCTGAATTTGTGGGGTGGTGGAATCATGTTGGGTTTTTCTCAGCCAAATGGCTTAAAAAACTCTGGCATACAAGGAGATTATTTACTTTTTTTGCTTAATATCGCCCACTGAAAGCCAATCCTAATTCGCATAAAAATTTATACTAAGTCAAACGATGTGTTAAAACAAATGGTTGATGAATTCATGGCCCCCATCATTGCCAAAAACACGGGTGAAGTAGAATTTCACCAGGCTGTAAGAGAAGTGGCGGAATCGCTGCTTCCTTACATTGAAGAGAATCCCAAGTACAAACATGCCAAAATCTTATAGCGCATTGCCGAGCCTGAAAGGGTTATTTTATGGCGCGTTCCCTGGATGGACGACAAGGGCGAGGTTCAAATCAACAAAGCCTACCGCATTGAGATGAACAGCGCCATCGGCCCCTACAAAGGCGGCATGCGTTTCCACCCCACCGTAAACCTGGGCATCCTGAAATTTCTTGTTTTTGAGCAGGTATTCAAGAACAGCCTCACCACCTTGCCCATGGGCGGTGGTAAAGGTGGTTCACATTTCGACCCCAAAGGAAAATCCGATAACGAAGTGATGAAATTCTGTCAAAGCTTTATGAGCGAATTATTTCGCCACATTGGCCCCGACACCGACGTTCCAGCCGGCGACATTGGCGTTGGCGCCCGCGAAGTTGGTTTCATGTTCGGGCAGTACAAGCGCCTCAGAAACGAATTTACCGGCGTGTTTACCGGCAAAGGCCGCGAATGGGGCGGCAGCTTGATCCGCCCAGAAGCTACCGGTTACGGAACTACGTATTTTGCCGAAGAAATGCTGAAAACACGCAGCGACTCACTGAAAGGCAAAACGGTAGCCATTTCCGGTTCAGGAAACGTAGCCCAGCACGCCACCGAAAAAGTAACCGAATTCGGCGGCAAGGTTGTAACGCTTTCCGATTCAGCCGGGTTTATCTATGATCCCAAAGGCATTGATACCGACAAGCTAAACTGGGTTATGGATCTGAAAAACGTTCGCTGCGGCAGGATCAAGGAATACGCCGACAAATTTGGCTGCGAATATCATGAAGGCACCCGCCCATGGGTTGTAAAATGCGAAGTGGCCATGCCCTGCGCTACCCAGAACGAACTGAACGAAGAAGAAGCCAAAACACTGGTAAAGAACGGCTGCTTTGTGATTAGCGAAGGCGCCAACATGCCCAGTACTCCCGAAGCCGTTGAAGTATTCCTGCAACATGGAATCCTTTATGGCCCCGGAAAAGCTGCCAACGCCGGCGGTGTAGCTACCTCAGGCCTTGAAATGCCCCAGAACTCCATGCGCCTCTCCTGGAGCCGCGAAGAAGTGGATGCCAAACTGCACCTGATCATGAAAAACATCCATGAGACCTGTGTGAAATTCGGCAAGGAAGAAAGCGGATTCATCAATTACGTGAACGGCGCCAACGTCGGAGGCTTCGTAAAAGTTGCCGATGCCATGCTGGCGCAGGGAATTGTGTAAAACATAACACACTGTCCATTAGAAACCCCGCTAAATATTTAGCGGGGGTTTTTGTTGCTGTGAGTCCGGGCCTATCCCGGCTAATTCTTTTTTCGAGTGCTATGAATCGGAATTGGAAACTGCGGCGAATTATATCTGCCGTTTTTTAATAATTTTGGCGAAATTTTCCACGATGAAAAAGAAAAGAACTCCAATCAAGATCATCATCGGGCTTGTGGTGGTGATCATTATCGTGCTTGCGATAGCCCGCAAGCAAGGCTGGATCGGCCAGGAACGCGGAACACCTGTAACTGTTGAAAAAGCCGAAAAACGAACCCTCATTGAGATTGTTGCTGCCAGCGGCAAGATACAACCCGAGGTGGAAGTCAAACTCTCCCCTGATCTCTCCGGCGAGGTGGTTGAGTTGCACGTTAAGGAAGGTGATTATGTGCAGCAGGGTGATTTTCTGGCCAAGATCAACCCGGAAATTTATGTTTCAAACTACGAGCGCATTGTAGCTTCACTGAACATGCAAAAAGCTAATCTGGCCAATGCCAGGGCACGTTTGGCTCAAACAAAAGCACAGTTTATCAATGCCGAGGTTTCTTACAGCCGCACGAAATCCCTGCTGGAGCAAAATGCCGTTTCCCAATCCGATTATGATGCAGCCAGGGCCAGTTTCCTTGTTGCCCAGTCGGAGGTGGAAGCCGCCGAACAAAGCGTGAAATCAACCGAATTCAGCGTTAAAAGCGCTGAAGCATCAGTCAAAGAGGCGCGTGAAAACCTGACCAAAACATCCATCTTCTCGCCCATTGAGGGAACTGTGTCAAAATTATCGGTTGAGCGGGGCGAAAGGGTGGTGGGAACTTCCCAGTTTGCCGGCACCGAAATCATGCGCATTGCCCGCCTGGCAAGCATGGAGGTGATTGTAAGCGTGGCCGAAATGGACATTGTAAGAGTGAACCTCAACGATACCGCCCTGGTTGAAGTGGATGCTTATCTGAACCGTAAATTCAAGGGCATCGTTACTTCCATTGCCACTTCGGCAAACCTTGCCGGTGTTGGTGCCGATCAGGTAACCAATTTTGATGTCCGAATCCGGATCCTACCCGAAAGCTACACCGACCTGATGCGCGAAGGCATAAAAGATTATTCGCCCTTCCGCCCGGGCATGTCGGCCACCGTTGATATTCAAACCAAAACTGAGCGCGACGTGCTTTCGGTTCCCATACAAGCTGTAACAGCACGCCCTGATACAATCAGCAATGAAAGAAGAGGCGATGCCCGGACGCAGGATCAACCCGCCGGTAATGAGCTGGAAGAATATGTTTTTCTCTACGATGAAGGCATTGCCAGGCTAATAAAAGTAAAAACCGGCATCCAGGACAATGTGTACATCCAGATCGTTGAGGGCATTGAAGAAGACGACCAGGTGATCACCGGCCCTTATCGGGCAGTTACGACTTTGCTGAAAGACGGCGATGCGGTGCGAAAAGTTGAACGAAGCGAACTCTTCACAGCCAATTAAACCATGCCGCTAATCCTTTGCATCGAAACGGCTACACCGGCCTGTTCAGTGGCCCTGATAAAAAACAGCGTAATCGTCGCTACACGGCACTCAAATAAAAAGAACGCCCATTCCACAATACTCAATCTGTTTATTGATGAAGTGGTGGCTGAGGCAGGCCTCGGTTTCAGCAGCCTCGACGCCGTAGCCGTGAGCAAAGGCCCCGGCTCATACACCGGCCTGCGCATCGGGGTTTCTACCGCAAAAGGCTTGTGCTATGCCCTTGACATCCCTGTAATTGCGCCAGATACGCTGCTTTGCATGGCTTCAGGTTTTTTGGGTGCGAACCAAAATCTCAACCCCGATGCCTTGCTCTGCCCCATGATTGACGCCCGCCGCATGGAAGTATTTTCCGCCATTTATGATGCGAACCTTGAACCCATCCTTCCCGTTGATGCCGTAATCGTTGATGAAAATGCTTTTATGAACCTGCCTGCTGAGCGCCCGGTGTACTTTTTTGGCGATGGCGCTGCAAAATGCAGAGAAGTACTCTCGCAGCGAAACAATTGGCGATATGTTCCGGATTTTGTTAACTCAGCAACACACCTGGCTGAAATTGCCGCTAAGTATTACGCAGCCTCACGATTTGAAGATGTGGCCTATTTTGAACCGTTTTATCTCAAAGATTTTGTGGCCGGCCAACCCAAAGTGAAAGGGCTGTATCCTGAAAATCCCTGAATTGCAAAGTATTACTTATGGTTCGAACCAAAAGCAGAAGTGGAGTCAAAGCCTGGCGGAGATCAAATCATTGCGTTGCAGCATCCAGATGCCAACTGCCAGTTTACAGTCCATCAGATCAATCTCTTTTTCCTGTTCCTGAAGAATATTGCTGTTTCCCTGACAAAATTGCGGACTTCTTTTTCTGTCCATCTTTCCGTAAGATATTTAACGATTCTTACATAACCGTTTTCTGCCCTTTTCGTCCAAAAGATCAATGCAGTCATTTCTTGTATTTTTCCATAACTTCATTGTGAGCCGGTTTAGGTTAATTATATCAATTCCCGCTCGAAACACAGGATAATTTGTAATTATCCAAATGCCTTGCTAACTCAAACGCATTATCTTACAGTTTTCACACTAAACGTGATCGGAATAATATCAATCAATCCGTCATAACCAGCGTAAACCGGTGCGCTGGAATAGATGTAGTCTTCAGGGTTTCTAACAATTCCTGTTCTAACCGGGTTTTCATGAATGTATTCAACTTTTGATTCGATAAAAGCAATGCTCGTAGCTTCAATAGCATGGTTTTCATGTGTCCATGCCTGGTATTCTCCGGTCTTATTCTGCCGTTTAACTGCATGCCGGAACAAACGTAACATTCATTCTTTGCGACTTTCGGCAGAGCCATTTAACATGTTTTGAACAATTGCTTTGCTGGTAAATTTCTTGAAATCGCGAATTGTACTACTTAAGTGACCAGTAGCACCCAGCTTTTCGACGCCCTGGTAGCGCTTGGAACCGTCCAACAGTTGGTAAACAGCTCCCAGCCTCCTTACAACAACAGCTTGCAACTGGCCATGATGCTTCATGGAATGGCACATTTGATCCACATCTCCCGGTCGGCTGATGCGAAGTCCTGATAAACTGATGTCAATTTGATCAAGTGGAAGATCCTTAATGGGGGCTTGAAGGCTCATCGCTTTTTTTTGGCAAAATTATAACCTAAAAAAACCTCAAGTCAAGCGCATTCGTCTTTACAATTTCCCTCAGATCAAGGCCAAGGGCAACTTCGCGCTGAAGAACGTTACTGACTTGCTGATGCCTTCGGATATTTGCTGCGTCAGCCGGATGGCTTTTACAGTAGCCGGTCTGGTAACTGTGGCCGGGGTTGTTTTGCAACCACCTCTTATGCTGCTCCTTACTAGGCTGTCTATAGTCGGGGTCAAGTCTCTTCTTCTGGCGCTCCCATTGGTTTTTGCGGGCCTATTGGCACTCTTTTTTACTACAATATCGCTGTTGACCCCCTTTTAAGCAGGGGTTCAGCCTGATACGCTGCTTGCATTTACGGCAGTAAAAATACTTCGACATATAACCGGAATATGATTCAAAAATACTCCAAGTTATGTCTTTTCAATACAATACAAACTCTAATCACCAAAAAAAGTAAGAAAATATTCATATGACCCTCAAGAAAGGTACCGTTTTTTAGCGATCGGTGGTAACGTATTGGGGTGGTGCCGAAAAGCAGGTATTCATACCCTGAAATTCTTGGCATTCTTAACTCAAGGCTGATTGGATAGTATTTTCGAAAGCGATTTCAGATCAGCGATGAGGATACATCCCCACAAATAATGATCAGGGATATTTTGCAGTTCCTGGTTCCTGAAAATGAACCTGGTATTTTTCCTGAACTTGGCAAGCTGGTTGAACAGGTCATTGTTCTGAACGAAAGCCTAAAGTCTAAAAGGCTGCACGCTGAAATCGAACAAATCAAATCTCATATGCAGCATTGCGAATCCAGGATTAACGAACTGGCTTATGGGTTGTATGGGTTGACGGAGGATGAAATCAAAATCATTGATGAACAAAACCCAGCCTAAACCCAAATTTTATTACGCGCAAACAGTGAAGCTCACCCCTCACTCCACCCACAGCACTGAATTTCCGGTTCCAAACTCGTTTTCCTCCCAGAGCGGGTTGGCGGGGTCGAGGATCCATTCGCTGTCAACAATGAATTTATACGTATGCGTTCCCTCGCGCAGATATATTGGAAGATTCCATCCGGTTGCAGTTTTCTGCATCTGCAATTCCCTTTGGTTCCAACCGTTAAAACTATCGGCAACGATCGCCCTTCTTGCCCGTGGATAAGCATCGAGCCGGGAAATATGATTATAGCAGAACACCACGGAGTTATGGCTGCACTGCCCGTCGCTTTCCCTTGTCCTGTTGTTGGGATCAGTCATCCACCGCCCGTCAGCGATGAATTTATACAAATGCTTGCCGGGAGGCAATACCAGGCAGGCCGTCCATCCGGTATCCGTTTTCGTCATCGGCAATTGCATGGTGCCCCAGTGATTGAACGAACCGGACAGAAAAACGCTTTTGGCTGACTCATACCCCGGAAGCACAAAACAGGCCAGCGAGTCGTGGTAGCTGAAAACGTTTGGGTCTGAGAAATTATTCCCTCCGTAAGTAGCGTGTATTATCAGGGGTGGTGAGGGTGCTTTTTGGAGGATATCCGAAAGTATGATCCTGCCAAATTCCACAGCGTTTTGTGTGCCAATAGGTTTCGACAGCGTAAGCAGTCCCCGCTCATTGAAGGTGGCAGTCCACTCCGTGCTGTCGTTGATGTAAACCAGGTCTCTTTCATTCAAAGCTTTAACAAGTAGGCTGTCAAGGTCATAAAGTTCGGCCAGGCTGGCTATTTGCTGCTCATTCCATTCCATGCTGACCGAAAGCACAAAATTCCCGTCCTCGATGCTTCCGGCTTTTTCGGGTTGATGTTGCCCAAAAACCAGCGTTGCAAACAATGTTGTGATGCCGAGGGAGAAAAATTTCAAATTCTTTTTTATTTTCTTTTCTCCTTTATCAGGTTAATATACAAGATTCCCCTTTCCAGGAAATCGCGGCCCAACATTCCGTCAATGTTAGCGCCATAGGCGTGGTTCATTGCGTTGAGGTTGGTGACAATGGTGTTCATATCTTCAAAGTTTTGCCTGTCCATGCTAAAGTCATCCATGATTCCATACAGCACCTCCACCTGTTGAGCGCCTGCACTTCTTAGGTTGGTTTTGCCAAGGATGCTTACAGTGTTCAAAACCCTGTTTGGCTGGTGTATGCTTAACACATTGCTTTCGGCGCCTGTGTCGCGGCAAAAGCCAAGTTTGTGGCCGTTAATTATTCCATCCAGAAAAACGATGTGCGATTCAATTTTGACCGGAATTTCCACGTCGTGGTTTTGCTTGTTCCTATTTTCGGCAACTCTGTTTCGCTGCGATCCAAAGGGTGCAGTTCCATGACGCTGCTTTGCAGATCAATAACTACCTCAAATTCTGAAAAGATGCTGAGCCCGTATCCAGAATGATATTTCCGCTGATGCTGTCAATCACTGCTTCCATCAGGATCAGCTTACCGGCTCTTTTTAGCGGGATTGTGAATGATAACTGGTTGTGATCCGTGGCTTGCAACAAATTTCCTGGTGCAGGTTTTACAAGATCGTGCAAACCGGAAAACCTCTGCGCACACGCGTTTGCTTCATCCTTTGGTTTGGGAACCGGACTTTTATGTCCGGCGAACACAAATACCAGCAGGAGCAGAAAAGGCAGTATTTGGTTCATGGCGTTTACTTTGGTTGATGGGTCGGATCATTGAAATAGGGCACAAAGTTAAAAGATTAGCGCATTTTGGTTTTCTGAAATTCAATGGGTGAGGAGATTTCTCCTCCTTTTTCAGAGGCCAACATGCTGTTGAGACCCCAAGGTGCGGAGCACCGAAACATTTCCACCAAATAAACGCAATCAAACACCTGCCTATATTTCGGTGTTCCACACCTTTATGAAACCAGTGTGGTACGGTTTACTACAAATATTGCGGTGCATCGCACCTGGCTAGTGCATTTTTGCCAACATAAAAGCCAAAAATCCGAAAACTTGTCCCGCACCTACGAACCTGCTCCGAGCCTTGGTCGGATGGAGGTCGGGTTCCGAAATTCGAAATCCGAAAATCTAAAATCCGAAATCCAATATCTTCACCCTCCTTCACTCCTGATTAATCACTAATTTTGCCGCAAATGGCAGAAGCATATTCCATAGAAACCCTCGACTCCTGGCTGGGCAATTACAAACGCCCTGCTGTGATCAGCGGCCCATGTAGCGCCGAAACTCGCGTACAGGTGTTGGCTATTGCAAGGCAACTAGTTCAAATACCCATAGTTAAGGCCATGCGCGCCGGCATCTGGAAGCCCCGCACGAGGCCTTCGGCTTTTGAAGGCGTGGGCGAAAAAGGCCTCAAATGGATGCAGGAAGTGCAGCAGTCTATAGGGCTTAAAGTTACCGTGGAGGTTGCCAGGCCCGCTCACGTTGAACTGGCTTTGAAATATGGCATGGATATCCTTTGGATCGGCGCCCGCACAACCGGCAATCCTTTTTCCGTTCAGGAGTTGGCCGAAGCCCTCCAGGGTGTTGATATCCCGGTGATGGTAAAAAACCCCCTCAACCCTGATCTTAAACTCTGGCTTGGCGCACTGGAACGCTTCAACCAGGCTGGCATTACAAAACTGGCTGCCGTGCACCGCGGTTTTCATTGCTACGACGAAGGCCCTTACCGCAACAATCCACGCTGGGAAATCCCGATTGACCTTAAAAGGTTGGTTCCGGGTTTACCCATTTTGTGCGATCCCAGCCATATCTGCGGAAACCGCCACATGATCGCCGAAGTCTCGCAAAAAGCGCTGGATCTTGAAATGGACGGACTGATGATCGAAACCCACCACGACCCCGATAACGCCCTCACCGACAGCAGCCAGCAGATCGTTCCGGAAGCATTGAAAAATATTCTGAATGAGCTTATTATCCGCAGAGAAAAAGGAAGCCGCAAATTCAGCGACAAACTGGAAGAATTGCGTCAGGAAATTGACCGCATTGACCAGAAACTGATCGAAGTGCTTGGAAAGCGAATGAGCATCGTGCATGAAATGGGCGAATACAAGCGCGATCACAACATCACTATTTTACAAATAGAGCGTTGGCGCGACATCATCACCAGCCGTCTGGAGATTGCCCGCAAATACGGCCTCGAACGGGATTTTCTGCTAAAACTGCTTCAACTGGTTCATAATGAATCAATCCGAATGCAAACGGAGATATTGAATCGCAGGTAAAAAAACAAGCTTTTTACAGGTGATTCCGGTTTATTCAGGCCACACCTTCCTTCTTACTGAAAAAGCAACAACTGTCGCTCACACAATCACCCCGCTTCCCAGGCAAATTTCTTTGTGTTCATCATACACCACGCCAAATTGGCCGGGGGCAACACCGGCAACCGGAATTTCAGATTTGATGATGTACTGCGAACCTTCCCGGTAAAACTTGCCGCTGGTAAATTCGGGGGTGTGGCGGATTTTAAAAGTAATGGCAGCGCCCTGGCTGAGGTCGTTAAAGGGATTTTCGGTGATAAAGCGGAAATCATCCAGGCTGATGGTATTGCTGTATTGGGTTTTGGGGTCGTAACCATTCGAAACATAAATGATGTTTTCGTGCGCATCTTTTTTCACTACAAACCAGGGCCCTTGACCCAGTCCCAGCCCTTTGCGCTGGCCAATGGTATGAAACCAGTAGCCTTTGTGCGAACCCAGAATTTTCCCGGTTTCAAGCTCCACGATCTTTCCCGGCTTTTCGCCCACGTAGCGGCGGATAAAATCGTTGTAGTTGATCTTGCCCAGGAAACAGATGCCCTGGCTGTCGCGTCGGGCGGCACTCGGAAGTTTCATTTCTTCAGCCAGGTGGCGCACTTCTTTTTTCAACAACTTTTCGAGCGGGAACATCAGTTTGGCCATTTGTGAGCTTGTGATGCGACCCAGAAAATAAGTCTGATCCTTGATGTGATCGCGGGCGGTTCCTAAAAAAACCTTGTTATCGCGCTCCACCCGCCCGGCATAATGCCCGGTAGTGATCCGGTCAAACCCACCACCATAACGATCGTTGAACACCCCGAATTTGATCAGCAAATTGCACATCACATCCGGATTTGGGGTGAGGCCTTTTTTTACTTCATCCAGGGTGTAAGCCACTACGCTTTCCCAGTAATCCTTTTGCAGGTCAACGATCTGCATTGAGCAATTATATTTTTTTGATATCCAGCTTACAATTTCGATATCCTCTTCCGAGGGGCAATCCATGAAGCCTGCTTTATCTTCCATACCAATTTTGATGTAGAAGATCACCGGCTCATAGCCCTGCTCTTTCAGCAACGGGATCGTAACTGAACTATCCACGCCTCCGGAAACCAATGCAGCGATTTTCATTTTTCTGACTCTAAAAAGAAATGTTCTTAACCTGCTTTATTCACAAATCTATTGATAATGGGCTGAAGCCCATAGACACCCTCCGTTTTCTTTTTCCCCGACCTAAAAGTTGGGGCTATGTATATTACTGCTCTTCAATAATTTATTCAGCTTTGTGAATTATTCAGGTTAAGGAGCCTTGAAAGAGCTCAAACTTCAGCCTGCCTTAAAAGGAGTATGTTCAGGCTTCGGGTTATTCTGGCTGTTTAGCTTTGCTGAAGGCTTCGATTCCACGGTCAAGAAAACGGACGAACTGCTCTATGCTGGTGTTGTAACTGTATGCCGGCGCAAGTGTTTTTTCGTTGTGATCCAACAAAACATAGTAAGGCTGCGCATTTACGCCGTATCGTGAGGCTTGAAAATCGCTCCATTTGTTTCCAACGGTTCGCATGCGTCTGCCACTGAATTCTGAAACATACTGTTCATTTTCCGGCAGGCGGGTGCGATCGTCAACATACAGTGAGATGATTACGAATTCATTCCTGAGCCTTTGCAAAACTCCCGGATCGCTCCAAACGACAGCTTCCATTTTTCGGCAGTTTACGCAGCCATGCCCGGTGAAATCCAGAAATACCGGCTTGCCAATCTTACGGGCATAATCCATGCCTTCTTCATAATCGAGAAATTTAATCAGGCCATAAATACCTTCTTTAGCATTATAATCGCGGGGAATTTCACTGGTTTCTTCTATAAGCATTGCTCCGCCGGCTGTTGGCCTGTTCAGGTCAAACACTTGTTTTGTGATTGGAGGAGCAAACGAGCTGATTGTTGTGAGCGGGGCACCCCATAATCCCGGGATCAGATAAACTGCAAAGGAAAATGAAATAATGGCCAGGGAAGTGCGCGGCACAGAAATATAAGGCAGGTCATCGTCGTGATGGAATTTGAGGTTGCCAAGCAGGTAAAATCCCAGCATGAGAAAAATTACGATCCAGATGGCGATAAAAACATCCCGGCTCATCAGGTTCCATTGTCCGACTGAATCGGCAACGGTTAAAAACTTTAATGAGAAGGCCAGCAGCAGGAATGCCAGTACAACCTTCACCGAATTCAGCCAGCTGCCCGATTTGGGTAAGGATCCCAGCATTGAGGGAAAAGATGCCAGCAAGGCAAAAGGGATGGCGAGTGCGATGGAGAAACCTGTCATGCCGATGATAGGCGAAAGCATCTGGCCCGATGAGGCTGCTTCAACGAGCAAGGTTCCGATAATAGGCCCGGTACATGAAAAAGAAACCAGCACCAGCACCAGCGCCATAAGGAAAATGCCGATAAAACCTCCGGTTTTTTCAGCTTTGCTGTCAATGGCATTGGTCCAGTTCGAAGGCATTTGCAATTCGAACAAACCGAAAAACGCTGCAGCAAATATGATCAGCAAAATGAAGAAAAATATGTTAAATCCCGGACTTGTCGAGAGCCGGTTGAGGCCATCGGCACCAAAGATCAATGAAATCACAGTTCCGAGCAAAACATAGATAAAAACTATTGACAGGCCGTAAATGATGGCATCGGTTCTTCCTTTGGCCTTGTTGCTTGTGTTGCGTATAAAATAACTCACCGTCATCGGGATCATCGGGAAAACGCAGGGTGTGAGCAAGGCAAGCAGGCCACCGCCAATACCAAAAATAAAAATGTACCACAATCCACGTCTTTCAGTTTCGGTAGCGGTGGGCTCATCGGTTAATCCGGCCACAGTGGTTTCTTTCTCTTCTGCTTTTCCGGTGTCTTCAAATGGTTTATCAACTAATTCAACATCAATGGCGCCAACCGGCTCAGTTGTTTCAAATGCAGGAACTGTTATTTCAAAATCAATGGGTGTTGGCGGCAGGCAGCGTGTGTTGTCGCAGCACATAAACTCCAGGTATCCGGTAACTTTAAAAGATGCGCTGGTAAGCGGTTTGATTTTTTGTGTAAACACAGGTTTACCGTCAAAGAATTTCAGATCCATCAAGAAAATCTCATCATACTTTTCGATTGGCACCGGCTCAGAGGTTTCACCAATTAGTTCATAATCTGAGCTTTCATCAAAAATAAAACTTGTTGGAACCGGCCCGCCTTCCGGGATGTTCTGTGAGTACAAATACCAGCCTTTTTCGATGGTGGCGGTAAAAGTAAGCTCGGCTCCGGTGGCGTTGATTCTTTTGGCCGAAAACGACCATTGAACAGGTTCGAGTACCTGGGCAGCAGCAGCTAGAGCGAATGCCGTAAAGGCAATCATCAGGAATACAGACTTTAGTGATG
>OMKS01003439.1_pt1 | contig 12553 bp, 9 predicted proteins | sample 1674721 | NCBI WGS metagenome assembly OMKS01 (sample SAMN06264996, study PRJEB25208) | sediment metagenome | isolation source: hot spring sediment | place: USA: California | collected 2014-09-02 | reverse complement strand
AGATAGATATGCATATGGTATGTTATTTGCCTCTACGAGTGCTTATAAAATATGATGATTAATCGGCTACATTCAGGGGGGAGCAATCAAGTGTAAAGTGGCTGGTGAAATGTTAAAAGGTATCGTCATTCCAGTAGACTGGAAAAAAGATGGCGCTGTTGTCGCCGTTGCCATCTCCACCAATAAGGAAGATGAATTCCTCGTTGAGAAAGAGGGATGTGGGGAGGATTTATTAAACCACATCCATGCAGAAGTGGAAGTTCGAGGCATTCTCAGCATTGGAAACGATGGAAAGCGAATTAAAATTACTGAGTACAAAATATGCCGGACGTGGAAATAGGTTAAGTCGGCGTCGATATGATGATGCCCGGTTCTGACAAGGTAAGGAGGAGAGAATGAAAGATATGGGGAGAATTCTTATAATCGCCGTAAGCATATTGTTTATCATTGGTTTGCCGGTGGTAACGGCCGTCGCCGATGAGTCATCTGAAAATAAACCGGTAAAGATCACCGGAACAGTAAACGATAATTTTCAGATCGTGACGTCTGACGGTACAGTCTATGAAGTGGACACTAATGAACTCGGAAATCAGCTGGTCGAGGAAGTGGGGAAAAAGGTTGAAGCGACTGGTATCATTGAGATCGTTGATGACCTTAAGTCAATAACCGTTCTTTCGTACAGGCTTCTTGACTAGGAAGTATGCGAAAGTGACCAACACTATGCGGAAGCGGGGAGGATGCGTTCTTCCTGTTTTTTAATGTTAAGGAGGTTTTTAAAATCTATGGAAAGTGAACTGATCGTAGTGGATGATGCCGACCCATTGGGTAGTCCTTTAAGTGTCTTTCGATCGAATATCGAAGGATGTAACGATCGATTACCGGAGAAGTGGAGCGCTCTGTCCTTCCATTTTGACGAGTCCCAAGGGATAACTTTTGATGGAAGCAATCGCATACGGAATTATCGAGAACGCTTCTATCCGGGTGTGACGAATGCAGAATGGAACAACTGGCACTGGCAGTTGCGCAATAGAATTGTTTCTCCACTAGATCTTGAGCGCATGATACAACTTACCGATGATGAACGTAACGCGTTACGAGGCAGGGATGATATCCTGCCCTTTGCGATTACTCCCTACTATGGGGCACTTCTGGATCCTCATGATCCCGATCATCCGTTGAGGCGGGCCGTCGTGCCGGTAATGCGTGAATATCAGGTATCTGCTGGCGAATCGGAAGACCCCCTCGGAGAAGATAGAGATAGTCCGCTTCCCGGATTGGTAAAGCGTTATCCAGACAGAGTTCTCTTCCTCGTCACGGATTACTGTTCAACTTATTGTCGATATTGCACCCGATCCCGTATGGTGGGTCAGCGCAATACACAGAGGTTTACAGTGGAACGATGGATGAAAATCGTAGACTACATCAGTTCACACTCGGAAATCAGAGATGTATTGCTTTCGGGTGGTGACCCCTTGACTCTCTCGGATGATCGACTGGAATGGCTTCTTTTCAAGTTACGGAATATACCGCATGTCGAAATTATACGAATAGGAACAAAAGCCCCTGTTGTTTTACCGCAACGAATAACACCGAAACTGGTGAAGATGCTGAGGCGTTTCCATCCTCTGTGGATGAGTATTCATTTTACCCATCCGGAAGAACTGACATTGGAGGTCAGCACGGCCTGTCAACGGTTATCGGATGCGGGAATACCGCTGCAGAGTCAGACAGTTCTTTTAGCTGGTATTAACGATACCGTGGATGTGATGAAACGACTTGTTCATGGTCTGGTTAAGATGCGTGTTCGTCCGTACTATCTCTATCAGTGCGACCCGATCGTCGGATCTGAACATTTTCGTACGTCTGTTCGTCGCGGGCTGGACATCATAGATGGATTACGGGGCCATACATCGGGTTTTGCCGTGCCGCAGTATGTCATTGATGCCCCCGGGGGGGGCGGAAAGATCCCTATTCTCCCCGAGTATGTAGTCGGTCGAGAGGGGGATAACATCATAATGCGGAATTACCAGGGAAAACTGTATAGTTGTTATGATCCGGAACGGACGCCATCCCGAAATGGATTGGTCAATTAAAAAGACGGCGTGAGGATATGATATGAAGATAGGGATAACATACGATCTCCGTGACAACTATAGAGCTGCCGGGTTCAGTGAAGAGGAGACGGCCGAATTTGACCGCAACGATACAATCCGGGCAATTGTCGATACACTTCAGAATCTCGGATATGAAGTAGACTGTATCGGTAATTACGAAGCATTGATTCGACGTTTGCTTGCGGGTAATCGATGGGATCTGGTTTTCAATATCGCCGAAGGCCTCCGTGGTTTTGGAAGGGAGGGGCTTGTACCGTCTCTGCTTGATGCATACGAAATCCCATACACATTTTCAGATCCCCTCGTGTTGTCGCTTACATTACACAAGGCAATGGCGAAAAGGGTGGTCAGGGATCTCGGTATTCCCACGCCGGACTTTTTCGTGATCGAACGAGAAAAAAAAGAAATTATCGGGAATTTCCCTTTTCCGCTCTTTGCGAAACCGGTTGCCGAAGGCACATCGAAAGGCATTAATGCCGCATCAAAGATACTGAATACGAGTCAGTTGACGGATGTGTGCAACAGGCTGTTGCATCAATTTAAACAACCTGTCCTGGTTGAAACATATCTTCCCGGAAGAGAATTTACCGTCGGGATCGTCGGTTCAGGGAGGCAGGCACGGGTCATCGGCGTAATGGAAGTTATCTTGAAAGATAATGCCGAGGTCGGCGTCTATTCATACACAAATAAGGAGCAATGTGAAGAACTTGTGGAATATCGGATAGCTGATGATATAACGGCGCACAGAACTGAAAAACTGGCACTGGCCGTTTGGCATGGACTCGGATGCAAAGATGCCGGCCGTATCGATTTCAGAGTCGATAAAAAAGGCCTGCCCAATTTTATTGAAGTCAACCCACTTGCGGGTTTGCATCCTGAACATTCGGATCTCTGCATCATTGCTTCGAAGGTGGGTATGACATATCAGGAACTCCTCGAAACGATACTTTCGTCAACGTTTGAGCGATATCCGGAGTTAAATAGTCTTAATCGGGTGGCTCATGGATAAAATCACTGTAGGAATCATACACAATATTCCATCTTCCCCGGGAGCGGTTTTTTCAAAATCATCGGAAGATATTATGGTCCAGGTAGAAGCCATTGATGATGCATTAAAGCGATTGGGTCACGAAACTCGGCGAATCCCCTTCACAAGAAACCTGGCATCAGTTATTACCGCACTCCAGAAAGACCACATTGATGTCGTATTCAATATGTGCGAAACAGTGGATGAGAATCCGGCATATGCGGCTCATCCGGCCGCCGTACTTGAATTGCTTGACATACCGTTTTCCGGTTCACCGTCAACGTCGCTCATGACAACAACTGACAAGGTCATGACCAAACGACTTCTCAGAGGAAGAGGGATTAAGACACCCAATTATCTCATTTATAACGGCTCAGATTACTTGAATACGGCTTATCTTCAATTTCCCGTAATCGTAAAACCTCGATATGAAGATGCAAGCATCGGTATAGAACAGGAATCCGTATTTGAAAATGAAAAAGTGCTGAAGGCAGGGCTGAAGGGTTCTTATGAGCAGTTTGGCCCTCTCCTGGTTGAGGAATACATAGACGGCAGAGAATTTAATGTTTCAATTTTTGGATATCCTGACCCACAGGTTATGCCCATAGCCGAAATTGATTTTTCAAGGTTTCCTGAAAATTTCTATCCCATTGTCGGGTATAAAGCAAAATGGGACGAAAAATCTTTTGAATATCATAACACTCCAAGAATATTTTCTCCAAATATGTCTCAATCGCTGCTGTGGGAGATCGAGCGGGTGGCATTGGACTGCTTCAGTTTCTTCATGTTGCGGGATTACGGCAGAATCGATATGAGAGTTAATGAATACGGTAAGGTCTATATCCTCGAAATCAATGCCAATCCCTGTTTGAGTCCCGATGCAGGGTTCCCCTCAGCTCTGGAGCATGCCGGCATATCCTTCGGAGCCATGGTGCAATCATTTATAGAATTTATGATACAGAGATCTTCCTATGCTGATCAGACCTTGTACTCCACTGGACAAAAATAAAATATTCAATATCCTTCAGACGACAAAGGCCTTTAGCAAGATAGAAATTCGTGTAGCGTTGGAAGTATTCGATGATGCTTTCAAGCTGAAGAACGGAGAGGACTATACTCTTTTCTGTGCAGTCGATGGCGCGGGGAATATAGCGGGGTACATATGTTTCGGTCCGATTCCAATGACCGATTCGAGTTACGATCTTTACTGGATCGCCGTGGATCTGATATATGAAAAGAAAGGTATCGGGAGTGAACTCATTCATCATGCGGAAGCGGCTATCGCTCAGCGCGGCGGTCAACAGATTTTTATTGAAACATCGTCGACTGCACCATACGAAAAGGCTCGATCCTTCTATATAAAGCATGGCTATGAGATTGCTTCGATTCTAGAAGATTTTTATCGGATGGGAGATAATAAGTTGACTTTTGTAAAGAGGGTTTCACCCGGTGAGTGAGAAGTTGCCGGTAGAATCCAAGGGAGAGACATACTACAATCCCGGAGAGGGTCGGATGTTTAAAGACAGGATGATTCAATGCATTCAATGTGGCAAGCCGTTTCTGTTTACCGCAGCTGATCAGGAGCGGTTTTTCTCACGGGGCTTCGATGTCCCGCGGCGTTGTTACAACTGCAGGAAAAAAAAATCAAAACTCGGCAACAGTAGTGAGGCTGATAAGGTGTGGATGAAGAAAGATAAGCCTGCAGTGAGGAAGCGACGTCTTCACGATCATGAAGAAGTCTGGTAGCAGACAAGGGAACGATCAGAAAATAACAATCGGTTTTCTTGATGGAAATCTCATGGAAGTCTGTTGCTATGCGAAATCATGACGGATATGGCAGCGCATTCCATCATCCATGAAGTGCTGTAGTGATACACGTCAAAAAAATTATCGAATGGTACGATGAAGCAATGTCTTCACGGTGGCGGATTTGCGGCACGAATCGCCGGGGTCCATCCCACGTTTTCAATTTATTCCCACTATACGTTTACGCCTGTAAGCAGAAGCTCCCGGAAAATCACTCCTGAGACGAAAAATTCTTTACAATATAGTTTCTTTCTGTTTTGTATATATTGTTTATTTCGCATGTTCCACCTCTTCGCATGAGTAAGGCGGCGACGTTTCTCTTCAGTATCACTCACCTGACAACTATCGGCACTCACATGTCGTAATCGATCGAGGCGGAAGATGACGCAGTAGATGGTAACAGTTTTGTACCCGGCACCGTGTGGACTATAGTCAGTGAATCATGAGTCAAGAACGTGAAAATCAGGGTATATGGCGAATATCCTTAAATTTGATCAGGAGTTGCATATATTCCTGAAGGCACAGCCACGTGTGAGGGATATGCGTGAAGGGAGTGCTTGATGATCAATATAGCATGCAGTGATAACAGGAAGTTCCATGCATTATTGCATAAAGAATGGCTTGAGACCGATGGGTCCGGCGGCTACGCATCAAGCACGATTCTGCATTGTCATACTCGAAAGTATCATGGATTATTTGTTGTCAATTGTGATGATCCAGGCGGAAGATATGTACTGCTTTCAAAATGCGAAGATATCGTCTCCATAAATGACAGTGAATACCATCTGTCAATCCACAAATATCCCATGGTCTATTACCCCGGTGAATACCACTATTTGAATCGGTTTGTTCTCGATATATGTCCGCAATTTACGTATCGGATGCACAATGCGATTATTATCAAGGAATTGATGTCTGTCCACCTGGAAAACACGCTTCTGATCCGATATTATGTCAAAAATGCTCCGGAAGCAGTCATGCTGAAGCTAAAACCCCTGTGGTCATACCGTGATATCCATTCACTGGCCCGTGAAAATGAATATGTGAAAGATCAGGTAACCGACTTAGTAAACGGCTTTTCGGCTGAACCCTATGATGGAATGCCGAGAGTCTTTATGCAGGCAAGCGAAAAGGGTCGTTTTACACCGGCACTTCAGTGGTATCGAAATTTCGAATACCTTATAGAACGGGACCGGGGTTTTGCATATCAGGAAGATCTTTTTGCCCTCGGCATGTTCAATTGCACAATACCTCCTGGTGGAGAGATCATATTCAGGATATCTCTTACGGGGGATAATCGAAATATTACCGACATTTGGTTAAATGAACAGGCTCGACGAATACGAGTAAGGGAGAGCGATTCAAAGGGTTGCCATGCTGATGAAGTGGTTGGACTTTGTCTTCGCAAGGCGGCACGGGACTTTGTTGTGCGGAACCGAAAGAATAAACTTTCGATTATGGCGGGATATCACTGGTTCTACGAATGGGGAAGGGATGCTTTGATAAGTCTGCCCGGATTGACATTGTATACCAACAGGGTCAATGAGGGGATTGAAATCCTGAAGCATATTGCCGAACTGAGGCGAAATGGTCTTGTCCCGAACAATATATCTGAGAAAGAAGAAACCGGTGCTTATAATTCGGTTGACGCCTCTCTCTGGTATTTCTGGTGTCTTCAGGAATTACTTAAAATATCGAGCGATCCCGAAATGATCTTGAAAGAGTTCTGGCCGGTTATGATTGATATGGCAGTTCACTATTACTCAGGAACAGCTTCGAATGTTTCAATCCGTCTCGATGGACTGCTCGATGTGGGCAGTGCGACAACGCAGCTTACGTGGATGGATGCAACAGTCAATAATATACCGGTAACGCCGAGATACGGGTGTCCCGTTGAGATTAATGCACTGTGGTATAATGCGCTCTGTTTTGTCCGTCACATGGCTTGCGAGTTCGGCAAAGACATACCGTTTGATATCGACGGATTAATAGAAAATATAACCAGAGCCTTCGAAAAACATTTCTGGATTTCTGAAAAAGAATACCTCGCCGATACATGGATGCCGGGTGAAGATATACAAGATTTGTCGGTTCGTCCCAATCAGATCTTTGCGATATCACTGCCGTTCCCTGTTGTAACCGATGTGAAAAAAATGAAAGGTATACTTCGGACAGTATCTGAAGAGCTGTCAACGCCGTATGGACTTCGCACCTTGTCTCCGGCAGATCCACGTTACCGGGGGAGATATGCCGGGTCGCCGGCGGAGCGTGATGCCGCATATCATCAGGGAACCGTGTGGCCATGGCTGGTCGGACATTACGGGGACGCAGTCATCAAGGCAGAGGCGGGAAATCCTACAGCCATGGCACGGCTTGACACTATGGTCACTCACCTGGAAGCTCATCTCTATGAGAAGGGCATCGGTTCGGTGTCGGAAATATTCAACGGAGATTCCCCTCATGAAGCATGCGGCTGTATTGCACAGGCATGGAGCGTTGCCGAGTTAATCAGATTAAAAGCCCTTATACGAGGTTAAAATGAAGGTGCTCATGTTCGGCTGGGAATACCCTCCCTTTATAAGTGGGGGGTTGGGAAGTGCCTGCCATGGTATAACGCTGGGATTATCGCAGCATGGCTTTGAGATTGTTTTCGTCGTGCCGAGAATGAAGGGGACAATGGAATACGGCCATGTGAGAATGATTGATGGGTCGACCGTTCGATTATCGGCGAGGGATTCTCGTAAGATCAGGAAGAGCCTGTGCATAAAACCGGTGGACGCTTTTCTCGTACCCTACATGAATGAGGAATCGTACCGGGAGGCGTTGAAAAAGTCCGTAGCGGTTCGAAATAAGGGTGAAGTTAAAAATGACGCCTGGAGCCACTACGGCCCGGATTTATACGACGAGGTCTTTCGATACGGGAAGATAGCCCGTCGCATTGCAAAACAGGAATCGTTCGATATAATTCATGTTCATGACTGGATGACCATGCCAGCGGGAATTGAGGCAAAGGCGGAAACAGGAAAATCTTTGGTGGTCCACATCCACGCACTCGAGTCGGACAGGAGTTCAGGGCGCATCAATGAGAGGATTTATGGAATTGAGCGCGAGGGGATGGTGAATGCGGATCGTATTATTGCCGTAAGTCACTATACAAAACGCAAGATTGTCGATCAATACGGAATCCAGCACAGCAAAATATCGGTTGTTCATAATGCCGTGACCCATACGGAATCACGGCAGCGTTATGCTGTCGTGAAAGACCCGGATGTTCCCTGTGTCCTCTTTCTCGGAAGAATGACTTCCCAGAAAGGGCCTGATTATTTTCTCGATGCTGCACGAAAGGTTTTAAAAAAAAATGATACGGTTAAGTTTATCATGGCCGGATCGGGAGATATGCTGGACGGCTTGAAGGAAAAAACAATTCAGATGGGGATACAAAATAATGTCTGTTTTACCGGGTTTCTTCGGGGAGCCGATGTGGAAAAAGCCTACGCAATGAGCGATCTCTACGTTATGCCGAGTGTCTCGGAACCGTTCGGCATTTCAGCTCTGGAGGCCATAATGTATGATGTTCCCGTTATCCTGTCAAGACGGTCCGGGGTATGTGAAATCATAAGCAATTGCCCCAAAGTCGATTTCTGGAACACCGACGAGCTTGCGGAAAAAATCATTAGCATACTTGCAGACAATGACCTTCGCAACGAGATCGTGAAGATGTGCAAAGATGAGCTGAAAGATATCAACTGGAAGATTGCGGGAGAGAAAATAATGCATGTGTACGGTGAATTAATGATGATATAATTTTGTTGATTATAACTGCAGCGGGCGCGGGACGGCCACGGTCGGAAGGCCGGATCAGTCGAATGCCGACGGGCATGGACAATGTAGCGTCGAGTGGCACTATTCGATACATAAGGGAGTCGAACAAATGAAAAACAATGTGGGCAAAGGGTATTGCCTGTTCGAAGTAAGCTGGGAGGTGTGTAACAAAGTCGGTGGGATCAATACGGTTCTGAAAACAAAAGCAAGTCCGGCCGTCGATCATTTCGGCGATAGGTATATCCTTATCGGTCCGGATATGGGACATAATCCCGAGTTTGAGGAAACAGATGAAGAATTTTGGAGCGAGATAAAGAAACATGCATCTGAACGGGGGCTTACCTGTCGTTGCGGACGATGGTTCACCGACGGGATGCCGAGGGTGGTTCTGGTTAACCATAATAATAAATATCAGACCGACAGATTGTTCTTCCAGTTATGGCAGGATTACGGCGTTGACTCAATGACCGGTGGATGGGATTATATCGAGCCTGTTCTCTTCAGTACGGCCGCAGGAGAAATGATAGAAACGATTTATCAGCAGCTTAAAGAGGAAAACAATGGTGCCGTCGCGCAATTTCATGAATGGATGACCGGTGCAGGAATGCTTTATGTTAAGAAACATGTTCCCGAAATCGCTACGGTGCTGACAACCCACGCTACCATCCTGGGCCGCTCCCTGGCGGGCAGCGGAGCGGATATTTATTCGAATATAGAGGAAATATCGCCGAGTAGCATGGCTGCAAAAATGAATATTATCGCCAAGCATTCGCTGGAGACCGTCTCGGCAAGGGAGAGCGACTGTTTTACCACCGTCAGTGATATAACTTCAGGCGAAGCAACCCACTTTCTTCAGAGATCACCCGATCTGGTGCTGCCGAACGGCATGAATATCGGTGCTATACTTGACTGTAGCAAGCATCGGGAAGTTGTGGATGAGCGACGTCGGACCCTCATTGGATTCGCATCCAGATTCTTGCAGGAAGACCTGGATGCGACTAATGTTAAAATGGTAATAATATCAGGTCGATATGAATTCCGAGACAAAGGAATAGATCTTTTTCTCGAATCACTGAAAAGGATCAACGATGTTCTGAAAGAATCAAACAGTGATAAAAAAGTCGTCGCACTTGTCAGTGTAATCGGGGGGCATTTGGGAATATCCAATGAAGCCCGTCAGATTCTCCAGGGAGTCGATGTCCAGCGTTCCGGCATATCCAGGATCTGCACACATCAATTGCGTGATCCCCAGTACGATCCGATCTGGAACATGTGCAGTCAGCTCGGCTTGAATAATAATCAGGAGGATCATGTCAAAATCATCTTTATGCCAGCCTACCTGGACGGCTATGACGGACTGTTGAATATGCCCTATTACGACGTCCTCAGCGGGTGCGATCTCGGCGTGTTTCCGTCATACTATGAACCGTGGGGTTATACGCCGCTTGAGAGCGCGTCGTATTGTGTCCCCACCGTCACAACAGACCTTGCCGGTTTCGGCCTCTGGGTAAAGAAACATTTCGAAAACGACAACAAAGGAGTGATTATTCTTGAGTATCGTGATCGAAGCCACGAGCAGATCGTCGAATGCCTGGGAAATCATATTTACAATCTGCTGAAGTGGTCTGACGAAGAAATGGAAAACCAGCGGGCGCAGGCTCGTCTGATTGCAGAGAAGACCGACTGGGGTGAATTTTACCCATTCTATCTGCAGGCATATTCTCTGGCTGTCAAGAAAGTCGGTGAGCGACTTCATGTTCTCGATACCAGTGCCTACGGACGTGAAATCCGGTATACCGGTACCGATTCACTGCAACCCCGGTTCAAAACGTTCAGTGTCATCGCTGCTCTGCCGGAAAAAATAAAACACCTCAGAAGCATTGCCTATAACCTGTTCTGGACATGGAATGTGGAAATCCAGGAACTCTTCGCGCGGCTCGATCCGCAACTCTGGGCGGATGTATCCCACAATCCGATTGAACTTCTTGAACGTATCAGTTCTGAAAGACTGCAGGAAATGTCTGAGAACGATTTATACCTACGCCTGTACTCGATGGCCTTGAATTCAATCAGGGACGGGCTTGCCGATGCGGAGTTCACCCTTCGCAAGGACCCGTCGATAACGGAGAATAAGCCGGTAGCTTATTTTTCGACGGAATACGGACTGCACCAGAGTCTGCCCATTTACTCCGGCGGATTGGGTATTCTTTCCGGCGATCATCTCAAATCCGCCAGTAATCTGAATATACCCATGGTGGGTGTGGGACTCCTTTATAAAAACGGATACTTCACTCAGGCTATCGACAGAGAGGGGAATCAGATCGCCACATATCCCGAAAATGATTTTTCCCGCATGCCTGTCAGGATATGCGACGGCGGCACAGATGAACCGGTAAAAATTCACGTTGATCTGCCGGGGCGCAAACTTTACGCGCAGGCGTGGCAGGTCGATGTCGGTCGAGTAAAGCTGTATCTCCTTGATACATACGTGCCTGAAAACAGTGCACAGGATATGCAGATAACTTCGCGATTGTACGGTGCCGATCAGAGACTCAGAATAGAGCAGGAAATAATGCTCGGCATCGGCGGGGTCAAACTTTTACGGGCTCTCGGAATACAACCGGCGGTTTATCATCTCAATGAAGGGCACAGCGCCTTTCTGCTCATAGAACGTATTCGTCAGTTGATGAAAAACGAAGGTCTGAGTTTTTACGAGGCCCGGGAGGCCGTTAAGGCAAGTTCCGTCTTTACCACGCACAGCCCCGTTGAGGCGGCCAATGAGAGATTTGAAGAATCACTCATGAAAAGCTACTTCACCGATTATATCAAATCATTTGGGATTTCGTGGGAAGCATTCTGGGAACTCGGGAGGGAAGAACCGGGTGAAGGGAGACCGTTTTTTATGCCCGTCCTTGCCTTTAAACTAAGCTGCGCTTCCAATGCCGTCAGTCAACTACACGGAAAAGTTGCGAGAAAGATGTGGAAAAATGTATGGTCCGGGTTCGAACGGGACGAAATTCCGATCCATGCTATCACCAATGGTGTTCATATGCAGTCATGGGCAGCCCCCGAAATGAAGTCGATGTATGAGCGCTATCTCGGCATTGACTGGTATTCCAAGCATTACGATACAAGTGGCTGGAATAAGATAGACGACATACCGGATCGGCTGTTGTGGCACACCCATGAAGATTTGAAAATGAAGATGGTCGATTTCCTCAGGAAGCGGATGAGCTGTGATTGTGAAAGAAAGGGGTTGTCGCCTGCGCTGATTCGAGAAAAAACAACCGGTCTTGATTCCAATGCTCTCATCATCGGTTTCGGAAGACGATTTGCCGCATACAAAAGGGCGTCACTGCTCTTGGACGACCCGGACAGACTCCTCGGTATTCTTGAGAACCCACGGCATAAAATCCAATTGATTTTTGCCGGGAAAGCGCATCCGAACGATGACATCGGCAGGGCGCTTATTAAAAAGATTTATACATTCTCCATGGAACAGCGTTTCATGAAGAAGATTTTCTTTATTGAGAATTATAATACCGAAATTGCCCACTACCTTGTGCAGGGGGTGGATGTATGGCTCAATAATCCCTTGCGTCCGCGGGAGGCAAGCGGAACAAGCGGGATGAAGGTTGTCGTGAACGGCGGTCTGAACGCGAGCATCCTCGATGGATGGTGGGATGAGGCATACGATGGAAATAATGGGTGGGCAATTGGGGGAACGAAAGAGTACGCCAACCCGGAGAACCAGAACCTGCTCGATAGTCAGAGTCTTTATGAC
>OMKS01003438.1_pt1 | contig 12555 bp, 9 predicted proteins | sample 1674721 | NCBI WGS metagenome assembly OMKS01 (sample SAMN06264996, study PRJEB25208) | sediment metagenome | isolation source: hot spring sediment | place: USA: California | collected 2014-09-02 | reverse complement strand
CTCGTGGGCTCGGAGATGTGTATAAGAGACAGGCTCCAGGCCGATTCTTTTTAAATCGCTGCCGTTAAGGTGGGGTTTGATCAGCTGCAGTTTATCCAGGTACAACCTCAACCTGCCGCGTATTTTTTTCTGCCCGGCCAGGGTGTATGCCAAAAAAATTGTTTCCGGCGGCAGATCCTGCAGCAGGCTGACAACCGCACTTTGCTCAAGCTCTTCAACCTCCAATTTTTTTACTATTGTCGATGCTTCCCGGCAGGCCCCTTTTACCACAGCAGCTCTTTCTCTGGACAAATTTAACTTTTTAATTATAGCATTCCTTTTTGCAGATTCCAAACTGCAGAGAAGGCTGCTCAGATAAACCAGTTCACGGTCCGGCTGACTGTGCCATCCCTTTTCTTCAGCGCGACGAAGCAATTTTTCCATGGATGAAAGCCTGCGCCATGTTTCTGGGCCGGTTCTTACCCCGGGATAGAAGATCTCCAAAAGTTTGAGCTGCTCAAAACGTTTCAGGATGCGAACCGGCGAAGGTTCTTTAAAAACAAGCCTCAGTTCATGGTTGAGGCGCTGCCGGCTGACCCTGGTTAAAACCTGATCGTCAATGGCCTCCTCAATCAATTTCAGTGTTTCCGCTTCAATTGTAAAATTATAACGCTGTTCAAAACGAATCGCCCTCAGGATCCGCAGGGGATCATCTATAAAGCTGATTTCATAAAGAACCCTGATCAACCTTTTCCGCAAATCCTGCCGCCCGTTAAAGTAATCGTAAAGCCGGCCGTAACTTTCCTCGTCCAGGGAGCAGGCCATCGTGTTAATGGTAAAATCCCGCCGGAAGAGGTCATTTTTTAACCCGCTGCTTTCCACCCGGGGCAGGGCGGCCGGAGATTCATAATACTCTCTGCGGGCAGTCACAAAATCGAGCCTTGTGCCATCCTTCATATACAGCGAGGCTGTCCCGAACTGATCGTAATGTTTGACCGTTCCACCGTCCAACTTCTGCAATGCATAGGTAAAAGCAACGGCATTGCCGATGACCACGAAATCGAGATCCTTTTCCGGGGGATATCTGAGCAGGAGATCCCTGATAATGCCTCCGACCAGGTATACTTTCATATTTTTTTGTTCGGCCAGCCTGCTGATGTGATTAAGCAGCCGCTGTATATCTGCAGAAAGTTCGCTTTCCAGCAGTGCCGAAAGATTTATTTCTTCTCCGGTTGTTAATTCTGCTTCTCCTTCCCCTCTGCTGCCGGTTATTCGCTTTCTTTCTTTGAGAGAACGGCCATGCCGATCAAAATAATTCAGGTGCCGTAGTACGTCTGAACGGGTTATTATCCCGCTCAGGCGTCCTTGATCATCCACTATGGGAACCCGCCCTATGTTATGTTCCATCATCAGGCGGCGCAGATCGGTTAGTGTATCCAGCGGCGAAGCTGTGATCACCTGCCTGGTCATAAATCCTTTAACCGGCGCATGACCCAGCTCACTGCGCATCCCCTTGCGCAGATCGCGGCGGGAGATGATGCCTGCCAGGCGGCCTTTTTCAAGCACGGGGCATCCCTTGTAACCATGCTCCACCAGCAATTCGTCTGCTTCATCCAGGCTTGTATCACTGCTGAGGGTAAATACAGGTTGGGAAGCCACTTCTCCGGCAGTGAGTGATGAAGGCATATTGTCTGCGAGATAAGCAAGGACCCGCTTCTTTAAAGCTTCCGTATCCGTACCCCGAAAGTGGGTCGAAACAGCAGCCGGGTAGCCCCTGACATCAAAAGGGCCCAGGAGTTCCAGCAGATTAAGGTCTTCATCCCGCGATCTGGCCGCCATATAGATGCTGTCGGTCATCCTGATTATAACGATTGTCAGTCCGGTGTCTTCAATCTCGTCAAGCAGCTGCAGCAGTGCTGAAGCGCCGACCACATATTCATTCAGGGAAGTAGAACTGATTAAGACCCGGCGGCGATTAAGATCATGCAGTTCACTGCTGTGGATTAATTTTTCCAGCAGTTTTTTCTGGGTTTCATTAAGCGGCGACCTCAGGTACTCCTGCAGCAGTCTGACATTGAGCCCCGCGTCCCACAGATATGATACCGCCCGGGCATCCCGGGAAGTGGTTATTTCATAAGTCAGGCAGCCTGTATCTTCATAAATCCCCAGGGCGAAGAGGGTTGCCTCAAATTCGGTTATTTTAATTTTCTCCTGGCGTATCTTCTCCAGCAAAATAGTCGTTGTTGCCCCGATCGGCTCAATAGAAGCCTTCTCAGCCTCTATATCTTCGTCTCCCGGGTGATGATCGTAAATAATAACATGCTTAGCCCGATCAACCAGGTAATCCCACTTGCCAAGGCGCTCAAGACGATTTGTATCGATTACCAGGAGCAGATCAATGTGATCATCAACAATTTCCCTGGGGTCGATCAGGGGAAGGAGATCCCGGTGAAGATTGACAAAAGAACGCACATTGGGCTGCAGCTGCTCTGGCAGAAGGACATAACTTCCCGGATAAAGCCTGGCCGCGACAATCACTGCTGCCAGCGCGTCGAAATCGCTGTTTTCATGAGTTATGATCAGATCCACTTATCTGCTCCCGTCACCGGCGGATCCGGGTTGTATCCTGCCGGACCGCGGCTGTTCAGGCGCGGGGATGAGCTTTGTCATACACTTCCCGGATTTTTCTTCTGGTAACCTGGGTGTAAATCTGGGTGGTTGATATGTCAGAGTGCCCGAGCATCTCCTGGACTGACCGGAGATCCGCTCCATTCTCCAGAAGGTGAGTGGCAAAAGAGTGGCGCAGGGTATGGGGGGTAATCTCTCCCTTAATATTTGCTTTTTGGGCATATTTTTTTAATATTTTCCAGAATCCCTGCCTGGTCATCCGCCTGCCGTGCTGGTTGACAAAGAGAGCTGGTTCGCCGTTCGTTCTGATCATTCTCGAACGGGACTTCCGCAAATATTCATTAACATAATTCACCGCTACTGATCCTACCGGGACAATTCTGTCCTTCATCCCCTTGCCCCGGCAGCGAAGGTAGCCTACCCTTGGATCAAAATCATTTACATCAAGCGAAATCAATTCTGATACCCTGATTCCAGAAGCATAAAGCAGTTCCAGCATAGCCTTGTCCCGCTGTTCTTTATGCTTGCCGGAAGAAGGTTGCTCCAGCAACTTATCTATTTCATCTGTTGTCAGGATGCGCGGAAGTTTCCTCTCGATTCGCGGCGACTCAAGGTTACTGGCTATATTTCTGGGGATAACCCCTTCCTGCAGTAAAAAATTAAAAAAAGAACGTATCGAAGCAATACAGCGGGAAATGGAAGAAGTGGCCTGGCCGTTATTTCTCAGTTCGCCGATAAACTCGGCCAGAATCTCATGCGTAACCGCCTCAGGCTTAATAACCGCTTTCTTTTTCAGAAAGGTAATCAGTTTCCTGATGTCGCGGTTGTAGGATTCCAGAGTATTCCTGGACAGTCCTTTTTCTACAGCCAGGAAATTTGTATAAGATTGTAACTGCTTCTGCATTCTTCGAACTACCTCACAACGGGGTTTTTATTACTTCAACGGTGCCGGGTCGAATACCTGCCGGAGAACTACTAATATAGATAATTATTTTAAATTATAACTATATTTTTTCCATTTCGAGCAAACCATACTGGACGGCAATGATCGTCTTGCCGTCCCTGATTTTACCTTCCCTGATCATCCTGCCCATTTCCTGGAACGTGCCTGTAACTACGGCAATATTTTCTTCAGCGTCTTCGGTATGAGAAACAGCCCGGCTTAATCCTTCAGCTTTAAAAAGATAAATCAATTCATTGCTAAAACCTGGAGAAGAAAAAAAAGAAAACAGGCTGGACCATTTTTCTGCCTGCAGTCCCGTTTCTTCCAGCAGTTCTCTTTTAGCGCAGACCAGCGGTTCTTCATTCGGTTCCAGTTTCCCGGCTGGAATTTCAAGCATCACAGTATTGGCAGGCTGACGGTGCTGCCTGACAAAAACCACCCTGTTGCCGCTGTCAACAGCCAGCACGGCTACCGCTCCGGGATGTTCCACAATTTCCCGAAAAGCTGTTTTTCCTCCCGGCAGCCTGACCCGGTCCTGGCGCACCGTAATTATGCGTCCGCGGTAGAGATAACTGGTGGATAGTGTTTCTTCATGCAGCTGATCGTTAATGGCAACCATTCCTTTCGATCCAAATCTAAAAATATTCTGTCTTTACTGCCATTCACCTGGGCGGCAGTTTATAATATCCGTTCCGGTCTGGCTTCTGTAGATCCGTGATTAACCGGCTTCACTCTTCTTAAAACTTTCCGCTCTTGCCAGGAGACTGTCCACATGCCTGAGGCTGATCTGATCGATCCCGGCTCCATCGAGCATTCTGGCCAGCTCTTCCCGCCGCCGTTCATCGGTAACCCGCTCCGCCAGGGTGAGAGTCCGTTTGCCCACTGTCTTTTTAAACAGGCAGAAATGACTGTCGGCCATGGCTGCAATCTGGGGGCTGTGTGTAACGCACATTACCTGATGGCTGCCGGCAAGGCGGGCCAGCTTTTCTGCTACTGCCTGCACTGTAGCGCCACCAATCCCTGAATCAACTTCATCGAAGATAAGGGTGGGTATAAGATCCTGCTCGGCGAGAATAGTTTTCAGGGCCAGCATCACCCGCGATACTTCACCGCCGGAGACAATTCTGGCCAGCGGTTTAATTTCTTCACCCCTGTTGGCGGAAAAGAAAAATTCAACATGGTCCATTCCTTTTGGCCATACTTTTTCCCGTTCAATAATTTTTATCGCAAAGCGGGCTTCGGGCATAGCCAGATCCCTGAGGCATTCTTCCAGCTGTTTTTCAAGAGTTTCGGCAATACCAAGGCGAAGGCGGCGCAGCTGAAGGCTTTTACTGCGCATCTGTTCTTCGTTTTCAGCAATCTCTTTCTTTATTTTTTCAGCCAGAATTTCGCTGTTCTGCAGCCTCTGCATTTCCTGTTCTGCTTTATCGGCAAAGGCAATAATTTCTTCAATCGTTGAGCCGTACTTGCGCTTCAGATTCTGGATCAAATTCAGGCGTTCTTGAATTGCAGCCAGCTCTCCGGGGTCATACTCAAAATTTGTTTGGTAGGAACGAAGTTCATGAGCGCCTTCTTCCAGCTGAGCTGCTGCGCTGTTCATTAGTTCAACGACCGTTTCCAGATTCTCGTCGATGCGGGCAGCCTCAGCAAGAGATTCAGCCGACCTTTTCAGGCGGTCAATAAGGGGCACTCCGCTCGCTCCTTCATCTTCCCCGGCATAAAGTTCGTTGTAGGCCCCGGCGGCAGCAGTGCAGATTTTCTCGGCATTGGCTAAAATTCTCTCTTTCTGCAGCAGTTTATCGTCTTCGCCGGGATAGAGGCCCGCACCCCTGATCTCTTTTAGCTGAAAGGCGTAAACATCAAGGTGCCTTTCTCTTTCAGCTCCGTCTTCTCCCAGGGACGCCAGTCTTTCAGTCAGCTCCTGCCCCTTTCTGTACATGGCAGTCAGGTCGGCACGCGCCTTTAAAATTTCTTCACCGCCGAATGAATCGAGCAGTTCCAGGTGCTGTTCAGGGCGAAGCAGCGATTGATGCTGATGCTGTCCGTGCAGATCAACCAGGTATTGCCCCAGTTCCCGGAGAAAGGAAACTGGAACCGCCCGTCCGTTTACCCTGGCCACACTCCGACCGCTGCGGTATACTTCCCGGGCCAGTATTAATTCGCCATCAAAACTGATTCCCGCTTCTTCCAGGATGTTATCGAGAAAACCCCTCAGGGTTTCGGGACAGCTGATAATTCCCTCGACGTAAGCTTTTTCTTCACCCTGCCGGATCTGCTCTACGGCCGCCCGTTCACCCATGATCAGGTTTATTGCCCCGATGACTATCGATTTACCTGCCCCGGTTTCACCGCTGAGCACATTCAGGCCGGGGCTGAAAGTCATGTTCAAGTCTTCAATCAGGGCGAAGTTGGCCACTTTCAGGTCAACCAGCATCCTTTTTCCTCCCCATAAATATTCAAAGCAACAGGTTAATCTGCCGTCTTCCAAGGTTAACAGCCGGCACAACGAAACCGGGTCTCAATGATCGGTTTCTCCAGGGGTTTTCTTCCGCACGCCGCCGGTCATGCTTTGAGCTTCTGCTGCAGGCTGCGGTAAAATGAATAATCATCAAAACAGACCAGCTTCACTTTTTGTTCCGCCTGCCCGATCAAAATCTGGTCGTCATCTTCCAGAGCGAAGCGCACCTGTCCGTCCACTGTCAACATTACCTCTACCTGACGTGAGTTGATCCGCAGTCTCATGCTGTCAGCCCCGTTGACAATAAGCGAACGGTTGTAGAGGCTGTGGGGACAGATTGGCGTAACAACAAACAGTTCCATGGAGGGATTGACAATCGGTCCGCCTGCTGAGAGCGAATATCCCGTTGAACCGGTAGGGGTCGAGACAATCAGGCCGTCTCCGGAATAACTTTCCATGTAATCTTCATTAACAAATGCTTCCACTTTAATGATTCTCGAAAAGGGGCCCCTGGAGACAACTATATCGTTTAAAGCCATGTAAGCGCCCATTTCTTCCGGTCCGCGACGCAGCCGGGCTTCGATCATCATTCTTTCCTGGTATCCATATCTGCCGGCAACTATGTACTGCAGGAACCGCTCCATCTGCTCCACTTCAATTTCTGCCAGGAAACCTCTGTGCCCAAGGTTTATCCCGAGAACGGGTATACCCCAGCAGGCCAGATCTCTGGCCACCCGGAGGATGGTCCCGTCACCGCCGACTACAATAATCAGCCCTATGCGTTCCCGCCAGGTATCGAGCTGTTCGGAAAGGGGTGCTTCACTGTAAAAATCCGCTTCATTCCCTGCTGCAATCTGCAGTTTAATACTGCGTTCAGCAAAGAAACTGCTGACTTTATCAACCACCAGTTTGGAATTTTTTTTATGCCAGTTTGGTATCAACCCGATATTTTTCAATGACTTCCTCCCGCAGATCTGATAAGAAAATTAATTCGTCGCCATCATCCCGGTTCCTGCCGCGTCAGTACTTACTTCGTCCGCTTAAAAACCCTGAACGCTTCGTCAACAGCTTTCGGCACAGCATCATCGCATTTTATAACGCCGGTGTCTGCCGTTTCATTTTTCCCGGTTAATAAAATGAAATATTCTATGTTGCCCTTTGGTCCGGGCACGTGCGAGTAGGTCACCTTCTGACAGCAATAACCTGTTTTTTCTGCACTGCCGATAATTTCTTTCAAAACTCTTTGATGCGCTTCCGGAGAACGGATTACTCCTTTACCTCTGTTAGCCTCCACTTTGCCAACTTCAAACTGGGGTTTGACAAGAGCCAGGATCCTGGAGACAGGAATTCCACCCAGCACCGGGAAGATCCGGCGCAGCGAAATAAATGATACATCGACTACGGCCAGGTCGGGGATCGTCGGCAGTTCGTAAGGATGCAGTTCCCGGACATTGCGCCGCTCCATCACCACTACCCGCGGGTCGTTTCTCAGTTTAAGATCCAGCTGACCATAACCGACATCGAGGGCATAAATCATTTTTGCCCCCTTCTGCAGGAGGCAATCTGTAAAACCACCGGTTGAAGCGCCAACATCGAGGACTGTCAGATCGGTTACATCCAGGGAAAAATCTTTTAAAACCCCTTCCATTTTGAGTCCGCCGCGGCTGACATAGGGGTTGCCGCTGCACTGCAGGATTATCCGGGCATCGTGATCAACCGGGGTGCCAGGCTTATCGCACACCTTCCCGTCAACCAGAACGTTGCCGGTCATAATCTCAGCGCGGATCCTGCTGCGGCTCAGTTCGGGCTTTTTTTCCTGCAGAACCAGATCCAGCCGCCTGCGGCGTCCCGGCCTGCTCAAGTCACCCATTTGGCTGTTTTCTCCCCGGCGAAAGAACAGGCTGCTTTATAGATCCCCCCGGCATCAAGGCCATAACGCGAAAGCATTCCCTGGCGGGTGCCGTGTTCTACAAAATGATCATCAATGCCAAGCATTTTAATGGGAACGGACAGGCCCCTTTTGGCCAGCATTTCGGCAATCCCGCTGCCGAATCCTCCGCAGATGACATTTTCTTCAACCGTTATAACACGCCCGCATTTCTGAGCCCAGCCGGCAATCAGCTCTTCATCCAGCGGCTTTACAAACCGGGCATTAATCACTGCCGCTTTAATCCCCTGCCAGAAAAGTTTTTCCGCTGCCAGCATAGCCTGCCTGACAGCAGGCCCCACCGTTACCATGAGGAGATCTTCTCCCTGGTTTAATAATACCCCGCGACCCCATGAAAGGGGCTGTGGTTCCGGCAGAAGAGTTCCGTTAACTTTATCCCGCGGATAACGCAGGGCTACCGGGCCGTCTTCATAGCTGCAGGCAGCCTGCAGCATATCCCGCAGTTCACCCTCATCGGCCGGAACCATAATGGACATATTGGGGATGCTACGCAGGTAAGCCAGGTCAAAGAGGCCCTGGTGGGTTTCCCCATCCTCCCCGACAATACCGGCCCGGTCAACGCCAAAAACAACCGGCAGTTTCTGAATACATACATCATGGATTAACTGATCATATGCACGCTGCAAAAATGTGCTGTAAACAGCAAAAACGGGGCGCATTCCGCCGGCAGCCAAAGCAGCTGCCATGGTCACCCCGTGCTGCTCTGCTATACCCACATCAAAAAAACGGTCCGGGAATTCCCGGGCAAATTTGCGCAGTCCGGTTCCCGCTGTCATGGCCGCTGTTATAGCAACAACACGCTGATCATTACGGCCAATCTCCAGGAGAGTATTCCCGAACACTTCGGTATAGGAGGGTTCCTTTTTCTTTTTAAGCGGCAGGCCGTTGCTCGGATCGAAGGGACCCACACCGTGAAAAGTTTCCGGCGCTTTTTCGGCATAGGAGTAACCTTTGCCTTTCTCGGTTACGACATGGACCAGCACCGGTCCCTTCATCTTGTCTGCCTGCTTCAGGATGCTTTTAATAGCCCCTATATTATGGCCGTCGACCGGTCCAAAATACGTAAAACCAAGCTCCTCGAAGAGCATTCCCGGCATAATTAAATATTTCAGCCCGCCCTTGATCCTCTCCGCTGAATCCACCAGGCGATCTCCGAACAGGGGCAAACGCTTGGCCATCTGCTCAAAATCTTTTTTCAAGCGGGAGTACTTGGGATCCGATCTAATTCGCCCCAGATAGGCTGCCAAACTGCCCACATTTGAACTGATGGACATCTTGTTATTGTTGAGGACAACCAGCAGATCCGACTTGATATGCCCGGCGTGATTCATCGCTTCAAAAGACATACCGCCGGTCAGGGCTCCGTCGCCGATCACAGCGATTACTTTATAGCTATCTCCCTGCAGGTCACGGGCCTTGGCCAGGCCGAGAGCGGCGGATATGGAAGTGCTGCTGTGGCCCGTCCCGAAATGGTCATGTTCGCTTTCCGACATTTTGGGAAAACCGCAGAGCCCGCCTTCTTTGCGCAGGGTCGGGAACTGCTCCCAGCGCCCGGTTAACAGCTTATGGGGATAGCTTTGATGCCCTACATCCCAGATGATTTTATCCCGCGGGCTGCCGTAGCTGCTGTGCAGCGCCAGGGTCAGTTCAACTACCCCGAGACTGGCCGCCAGATGCCCTCCCGTATCAGCAACCGTGCTAATCATATATTTACGTATTTCAGAGGCAATATTGTTCAGCTGTTCCGCTGTAAGATTTTTAAGATCATCGGGCAGCTTTAACTTACTGATCGAACTGTCCATCTTTTCACCCCGCAGTATCGCCCTTCCGCCTGAACCATCCAAGAGGTTCACCAATCTTTTCGATCAGCATACCGGCCAGAAGCATTACTTCCGTGGAATGGTTAAGGGCAATTATCTTGCCCCAGGCTTTCCCTCCGACAGTCAGCGCTGCCACCAGTGCGGCAATTAGAATACTGAGTATAAATTCTGTTTCGCTGTGAGCGTAAAAAGTGATAATTTTAACCACAATTACCGCCGATAGCGCTCCACTGATTACCCCGCTGACATCGCCCACCACATCGTTGCAGAAATTGGCTACCTGTTCAGCGTTTTTTACTAAAAATACACCGTATTTGGCCCCAACTACCCGCCTGGCCGCCTTGGCGTTTAGAAAAGCAATATTGGCCGCGGCAGCAGCCGTTCCGACCAGATCAAATATTATCCCCAGCATGACAACTACCAGCAGGATAATGAAAGAAGCTGTCAGTGAATGGATCCGATTTACCGAATAATTGGTAATTATACCAATTAAAGCAGCCAGAATAAAAGTCCAGGTAGTTATGGCCGCAATCCAGCGGGTCCGGCGCCGGTTCTTTTTATTGTTAGCCAAACTTCATCACCTTTGTACAAAGAAACATAAGTGGTAGCAAACCAGGTAAACTTTGCGGCTTAGGTCCAGCAGGATTTCCCGAACGGTCACCTGTCGTTGCCGAGCAGGCAGTTCCCTTTTAAGACCATCCCCGCCCTGTCGCCAGCAGCGGAACTGGATTACCACTTAGCTCACACTTTAATCCCTGGTTTACTTCTCTTACGAGAGCAGTCTAGAAGATTTCCTCCCTGACGCCTGATCTCCCCTAGCCCCTTTTGCAGAATAGGTTTAAGGATCGAAACCCCTCTCCCCATCCCACTCAGGGCAGGCTACGCTGCACACAGCTTGTGACCGCATGCAGGTTCTACCCCAGGCAGTAACTGCCGCTTGATAGCTAACAGCCACCGACACTGGGTCTCCGCGAAGGCAGGGTCAACGCCTACATGCCATTGTAGATCGCCCCATCCTTCTTAACTCCCAGCAGCAGCTCCCAACTGGGCGTCGGCAGCCACCACCAGGAACTTCATCGATGTGCCCTTAACGGATTTTTAGGCCCGTTTTCGGGGAGGGACGTCAACTAGAATACTGCACCACTTATGCCCAATGTTAAAACAATTATAGCACATCCGGGAAGATCTTCTCAACCGTTCCCCGCCGTTTCTGCCGGAAACTCCTGCCTTTTACAGACCGTGATTTATTTTACAGGCTTTCAACGCGTTTTTCATCAGCATCCGGTTGGTCACCGAGCCGACCCCGCCGGGTACAGGAGTGATTGCTTTAGTCTTATCTTTTACTGCCTCAAAAGAAACGTCACCGACCGTTTTTGTCTTCGGCTTGCCCTTGTCATTGAGCACCGGTTCGCCTTTTTCGTCCAGCACTTTGACCCGGTTGATGCCGACGTCAATGACGATCGCGCCTTCTTTAACCTGGTCCGGCCCGATCAGGTCGGCTTTACCGGCAGCGACAATCAAAATATCAGCACCGGTGGTGTGCTTTTCCAGGTTTCCTTTCATGCTGGTAAAAACATGGGTCACCGTTGTCGTGGCATTGCGGTTCAGCGCCAGGTAAGCAACCGGTTTACCCACGATGTTGGAGTGTCCCACAACCACGATCTCCGCTCCCTCAAAGAAATCCTTCGGATCCATTTTCTCATATTCCCTGGCATAGCGTTCCAGGATTTCAATCACCGCCGCAGGGGTGGCGGGGGGGAATGTTGCTTCACCCATGGCCAGCTTACCCATGTTGAAAGGATGGAAACAGTCAATATCCTTGTTTACATCAATGGTGTTTATTACGGCGCTGTCGGAAATCTGTTCCGGGAAAGGCCGCAGGGGCAAAATACCGCTGACAGCGGGATCATTGTTCAGTTTTTTAACAATTTCGATGACCTCTTTTTCCGTTACATCTGCCGGTGGATTTTCATTGAAATAGTTAAAACCTGCTTCCTCGCAGAATTTTTCCACCTGGCCCCGGTACATCCTCGCCCCAAAATCATCGCCAACCAGGAGGGTGGCAATACCGGGAGTAATTCCTTTTGCTTTCAGATTTTCTGTTTCCTTCACAAGCTCCTTCATCAGCTCTTCGCCGATGGCCACACAATCAATTACTACAGTCATTATCTGTTGCTCCTTTCGCTTGATATTTTAAACAACCGCGACAGCCGATCCTATCAAGGCCGCCGGCAGCCTTAAACAATCCTTTCTCGGTTAAAGCAGTGCCTTCTGAAGCCCTATTTTAGCAGGACGCAGCAGTATGGAAGCCGGTTGCGAAACCGCCGCTTTTGCCGCGCTGTCAGCTTATTTTTTCTGTAACCAGTTCCAGGGTTTCATCGGCTATGCGGCATCCTTCTTCCAGCAATTTGTCCATCTCTTCCTTCGTGCTGTCTATGAACTGCTGATCTTTTATTGCTCCAAGGTTGATCAGCACATTCAGCCGGCCGCTGATCAATGCCGCTTTAAGAAAAACCACTCCGCACCCGACATCAGAAATGGCCAGCTTTGTTCCGATCTGCCCCATACGCTGGTGAATTTTTATCCCGGCATAGGCTTTTCGCATAATATCCATGGGCACCGAACAGGCTTCAATGGAACATTTCTCCATCACTTTTGCTTTTTGGGCAGCCTGCTCCGGAGTATCTTTGGGTAGTCCATAAGCCCTTGAACTGTCTCTTATACACATCTCCGAGCCCACGAGACCGTACTAGATCTCGTATGCCGTCTTCTGCTTGAA
>OMKS01003437.1_pt1 | contig 12565 bp, 8 predicted proteins | sample 1674721 | NCBI WGS metagenome assembly OMKS01 (sample SAMN06264996, study PRJEB25208) | sediment metagenome | isolation source: hot spring sediment | place: USA: California | collected 2014-09-02 | reverse complement strand
GCCATCGTCTTCGACTACGGCAACAACCTGCGCCAGCGCGCGTTCGACAACGGGTTGACCGAGGCGTTCAGCTATCCCGGCTTCGTCCCGGCCTACATCCGCCCGCTGTTCTGCGAAGGTAAGGGGCCTTTCCGCTGGGTGGCGCTCTCCGGCGATCCCAACGACATCTACGAGACCGACCGCATCATTATGGAACTATTCCCCGAGAACGAGCACCTCGTCCGCTGGATCAAGATGGCACAGGAGCAGATCGCCTGGCAAGGGTTGCCCTCGCGCATCTGCTGGCTTGGCTACGGCGAGCGCGCCCGCGCCGGGTTGGCGTTCAACGAGGCGGTCGCCGATGGGCGCATCAGTGCCCCCATCGTCATTGGGCGCGATCACCTGGACGCTGGCTCCGTCGCCAGCCCCAACCGCGAGACCGAAGCGATGAAGGACGGTTCCGACGCCATCTCCGACTGGCCCATCCTCAACGCCCTCATCAACGCGGTGGGCGGCGCGACGTGGGTGAGTTTCCACCACGGGGGCGGTGTGGGCATCGGTTACTCACAGCACGCCGGGCAGGTCATCGTGGCGGACGGCACGCCCGCCGCCGCGCGCCGCCTGGAGCGCGTCCTCACCACCGATCCGGGCCTGGGCGTCGTCCGTCACGCCGACGCGGGCTACGAATCCGCCATCGAATTCGGCAAAAATCACGGCATCTGGATGCCTATGTTATAAAGAAGCAGGATGCAAGATGCAAGATGCAAGACAAAACCCTGCATCTTGCATCTTCCCCCGCTCCTGAGTATAATGCCGCGTATGGATGACAAAGAGACCACCCCAGTACGCAGACAATACCTGGATTTGAAAGCCCGTTACCCAGACACAATTCTCTTCTTCCGTCTGGGCGACTTTTACGAGACTTTCGACGAGGACGCCGAGATTGCCGCGCGCGAGCTGGACCTCGTCCTCACCTCACGACCTGTAGCAAAGGGCGTGCGCGTGCCCATGGCGGGTGTGCCCTATCACGCCGTCGAAGGCTACATCGCTCGCCTCATTGAAAAGGGCTACCGCGTCGCCATTGCCGAGCAGGTGGGCGAATCCACTGGCCGCGGGCCGATGGAGCGCCGCATCGAGCGCGTCGTCACCGCCGGTACCATCACTGAACCAGCAATGCTGGATGAAAAACGTTCCAACTACCTCGTCGCCGTGATCATCGATGGCAAACGCGCGGGCGTAGCTAGCGCGGAAATATCGACGGGCGAGTTCGCCACCACGCAGCTTGAAGAAGACGGCGACCACGCGGGCGGCATCCTCAACGCTGCCCTGCAGGAACTGGCTCGTCTGCAACCCCGCGAGGTGTTGGTTCCCAAAGTCGGCTCGTGGAAAGAACGCGATCCCGACCAACCGGCGACGCGCCAAGAAGAGGTGCTGGCGCAATCGATCACCTCAAATATCACGCCCTGGCCCGGTTATCGCTTCGAGGAAACTGCCGCGCGGCAAACACTGCTGGAGCACTTCGGCGTGCGGACGCTGCAAGGGTTCGGCTGCGAGGGCAAGCCGCTGGCGATACGCGCGGCAGGTGCGGCGCTCACCTACCTCCAAGAGACACAACAAGGCCTGCTACCGCAGATCACAGGGCTGAGTACCTACGCCACCGATCGCTTCATGGGTATCGACGCCTCGACGCAGCGCAATCTCGAGATCTCGGAGACGCTACGCGGCGAAAAGCACGGTTCGCTGCTGGGCGTCATCGACGCGACCAGCACGCCGATGGGCGGGCGCTTGCTGCGCACGCGGCTGGCGCAACCACTGCTCGAGATCGCCGAACTGGACATGCGACTGGATCAGGTTCAAGGTTTTGTGGATGACGGCATCCTGCGAGCGCAGGTCCGCCAGGCGCTCAAGTCCATCCCCGATCTGGAGCGGATGACGACCCGCGTGCTCGCCGGGCGCGCCTCGCCGCGCGACCTCACTGGCATCCACGCGACGCTGGAAACGGTGCCGGAGTTGCGGGAGAAGTTAGAATCAGCGAATCAGCGAATCAGCGAACTTGTCCTGAGTGTAAGCGAAGGATCGGTGAATGAGCGAATCGGCGAATCAGCGAATGGCTTTGGGAAATTGCTTGAGGGGCTGGAATCGCTGCCAGAGATTGCGGGCCTGATTGCGGACGCGCTTGTGGACGAGCCACCGGCACAGGTCAGTGCGGGGGGATTGATCCGCCAGGGCTTCTCCGCTGAATTGGACGGCATCCTGCTGGCGACAAAGGATGCCCGCGATTGGATCGCCGAGTTGGAAGGCAAGGAACGCAAGCGTACCGGCATCAAAACCCTGAAGGTAGGCTACAACAAAGTCTTCGGTTACTACCTCGAAGTGACCAAAGCCAACACATCACTCGTCCCCGACCACTACATCCGCAAACAAACGCTGGTCAACTCGGAGCGGTACATCACGCCGGAGCTGAAGGAATACGAGAGCCTGGTGCTTAACGCCGAGGAACGCATCGCCGAACTGGAATCGCGCCTTTTCCACGAAATCTGCGAGCGGATCGCGGCACAGGCGCAAGCCTTGCTGGCGACGGCTCAGGCGTTGGCGCGGATCGACGTGGCAGCGTCACTGGCCGAGGTCGCCGCGCGGCAGCACTACACCCGTCCCACGTTCGAGATCGCACCGGTACTCGCCATCGAAGGCGGGCGGCATCCCGTCGTGGAACACGCGCAGCGCGACCCATTCATCCCCAACGATCTGGGGATGGACGAGCAAAGCCGCATCCACATCATCACCGGGCCGAATATGGCGGGTAAATCGGTTTTCTTGCGGCAGAACGCTCTCATCATCTTGATGGCGCAGATTGGCAGCTTTGTCCCGGCGGAGCGAGCGCACATCGGCGTCGTAGATCGCATCTTCACCCGCATCGGAGCGTCCGACGAGTTGGCGGCGGGACAATCGACGTTTATGGTGGAGATGGTGGAGACGGCGAACATCCTCAACCACGCCACGCCGCAGAGCCTGCTCATCCTGGACGAAGTCGGGCGCGGCACGAGCACTTACGACGGCATGGCGATCGCCTGGGCCGTGGTCGAATACCTGCACAACCACCCGGAACGCCGCGCGCGGACGCTCTTCGCCACCCACTACCACGAGTTGATCGAGATGGCGGAGCATCTGCCGCACGTGCGCAACTTCAACCTGGCGGTCGCCGAGAAGGGGCACGACGTGGTCTTTCTGCACAAAGTCATCCCCGGCGGCGCGGATCGCTCGTACGGCATCCACGTCGCACGGCTGGCGGGCATCCCCGCCCCAGTCGTCCATCGCGCCGAGGGCCTGCTGGAAGAACTGGAAAGCGGCGAATTCCGCCCCGGCACCCAAACGCAGGAACCGGAGTTATTCCAGCCAATGCTCATCGCGCAAGAGTCGCCCGTGGTGGAGGCGCTGCGGCAGATCGACGTCAACAGCCTTACGCCGCTGGACGCGATCACAAAGCTGTATGAGTTACAAAAGCAGGTAGAAGAGAAAGGTAAGAAGAAGCGGAAGAGGTAAGGCTTCTCAGTTGACTTATGTGTATAGTGTGTATAATAAGCTATGAACAGTCGTGAAATTATCGCCAAACTCAAGGAAGATGGCTGGGTGCTTGTGAACATTCGTGGGAGTCATCACCAATACAAGCATCCAGATAAGCCGGGGCGTGTGACTGTTCCACATCCAAAGCGGGATCTACCCATAGGGACAGTAAAGAGCATTTACCGGCCGGCCGGTTGGTCCTGGAAAGAAAAAAGGTGAAAGCGTATGCGTTATCCAGTCGTTGTCCACAAAGATCCTGAAAGCGATTACGGCGTCACTGTACCCGACTTGCCCGGCTGCTTCAGCGCAGGAGAGACACTCGACGAAGCGTTGGAACAAGTCGTTGAAGCGATTGAGTGTCACCTGGAGGGCTTATTGCTAGATAGTGAACCTGTCCCCACGCCTCAAACCGTTGAATATCACCAAGGCAATCCCGATTATGCAAGCGGTGTTTGGGCCTTTGTAACGGTAGATATAACAAAACTATCCGGAAAAACGAGGCGTGTGAACATCACTTTGCCGGAGCGCATCTTGAGTCTGATGGACAAATACGCCTACGAGCACGGCGAGACACGTTCAGGCCTTATCGCCGAAGCCGCGATTGAATACATTGCTTCCCGTGAGAATGTCATCAGTTAGATATCAGACCTGGAATATTCAAAAGTCGACGCCTGTTTTTCTCTATTCGTGGAAATTCGTGTAGATTCGGCGAATGTAGACATTCGTGGTTTAGTTCTCCGAAAGCGACAAGATATGGCAAAGAAAAACGTTACACGCGGAAAAAAGATACTGCGGATCATCGGCATCATCGTTGCCGTGCCGGTTGTGCTCGTGTTGGCGATGGCGCTCGCGTACACGGTGTCCAACAGAACCAACGGGACGCTCATCTCCTCCGGTGTGCGGCGGGAGTATCTGCTGTACGTGCCGCCGAGTTACAATCCCGCCACGCCGACGCCGCTCGTGATCACCCTTCACGGGTTCGCGCAATGGCCCGCGAACCAGCGTGACGTCAGCCAATGGAATCCCCTGGCGGACGAACATGGCTTCATCGTGGTCTACCCTTCCGGCACCGGCTTCCCGAAACGCTGGGGCGCGCATGGAGCCGCTGACTCGCTGAATCCGCAAATGGAAGATGTCACTTTCATTTCCGATCTCATCGACAAGCTGGAAAGCGAGTACAACATCGACTCGACGCGCATTTATGCCAACGGGCTGTCGAACGGCGGCGGGATGTCGTATCTGCTGGCGTGCGAACTCTCGGAGCGCATCGCCGCCGTCGGGACGGTGGCGGGCGCCCACCTTTATCCATTGGACAAATGTCGCCCCACATACACCGTGCCGATGATTGTCTTCCACGGCACCGACGATCAAATTGTCCCCTACTATGGCGGGAGGTCGGGGCCTTTCGACCAACCATTCCCCGTGATCCCGGACTGGGTGACGCAGTGGGCGCGGCAAAACGGCTGCAACGAAACGCCGGTCGAACTTCCCACGCAAGGAGAAGTGACCGGCATCCGGTACACGCCGTGCGACGCGGACAGCGAAGTGCTGTTCTACACCATTCACGGCGGCGGGCACGCCTGGCCCGGCGGCGAAGCTCTACCGAAGGCGATTGTCGGGCACACCACGCAGGACATCGACGCCACGCGCACGATGTGGGCGTTCTTCCAGCAGTACACGCGCACGCCAAACTGAAAGTCTTACCACGAATCTTCACGAATCCACACTAATTTCGCCTTTTTTGTGAAGATTCGTGTGAATTCGTAGTTGATTTCCTCAAGGAGCACCAATACGATGAAAACTGAGTTACCCTTCCGTCAAATCCATTTGGATTTTCACACGTACGAAGCCATCCCCGGCATCGGTGCGGCGTTCGATCCGGACGTCTTCGCCGACACGCTGGTGCAGGCGCACGTCAACTCGATTAACCTCTTCGCGCGAGGGCATCACGGGTGGATCTACTACTTCAGCGAGAAGTACGCCGGCCGGCAGCACCCGCACCTCACGCGGGATCTGCTGCGCGAGCAGATCGACGCCTGCCACACACGCGGGATCAAAACGCCGGTCTACGTCACCGTGCAATGGGATCACTACACGGCACAGCGCCATCCCGAATGGCGCGTGCTGCAGGCCGACGGTCGCCTGGAAGGCACTTCACCCTACGAAGCGGGCTTCTACCGCCGGTTATGCCTCAACACACCCTACGTGGATTGGTTAAAAGGCTTCGTCCAGGACGTGATGGAGACGCTGCCCGTGGACGGCCTGTGGCTCGACATCGTCGACGCGCAGGACTGCTCGTGCTGGACCTGCCAGCAGGGGATGCTGGCCCAAGGTCTTGAGCCGTCCAATCAAGCGGATCGCATCCAGTACGGCAAACAGGTTTTGCGCAAATTCCAGGATGAGATGACGGCGCACATCCACGTGCACGATCCCGATGTGCTCGTTTTCTACAACGCCGGGCACGTCGGGCCGCGCCACCGCGAAATGCTGGACGCCTTCACCCACCTGGAACTTGAATCGTTGCCAAGTGGTGGATGGGGTTACCTGCACTTCCCCATTGCCGCGCGCTACGGGCGCACCCTGGGACTGGATTATCTCGGCATGACGGGCAAGTTCCAGACTTCGTGGGGTGACTTTCACTCGTTCAAGAACCAGGCTGCGCTGGAATTCGAGTGCAATCACATGCTGGCGCTCAACGCCAAGTGCTGCGTAGGCGATCAACTCCTGCCCAACGGGCGCATCTGTCCCGACACCTACAAGCTCATCGGCAGCGTCTACGAACAGGTGGAGGCGAAAGAGCCGTGGTGCGCAGGCGCGGTCCAGGTGCCGGAGATCGGCGTACTCACACCGGAAGCCTTCGACACGGCAATTCATCGCGAGCAGACGAACTTCAAGCCAATCCAGGGTGCGGTACGCATCCTGCAGGAGCTGGCGCAACAGTTCGACATTCTCGACGGCGAGAGCGACTTTAGCCGGTATAGGGTACTCGTACTGCCGGACTTCATTCCCGTAGATGAAACGCTCAAGGCAAAACTTGACGCCTACCTTGCCCGGGGCGGATCGATCATTGCCTCGTTCGCGTCGGGAATGGACGCCGCGCAAACCGGATTCGCGCTCGATATGGGCGTGAATCTCACCGGCGAAGGTCCCCGCGACGCGCAGGGCAATCTGGTTCGCGGTAAGGCGTACCCCGGCAACGCCTACGTCGAGTATCTGGTTCCTCGCGATGGCTTCGATGCAGGATTGGCGCAGACGCAACATGCGATGTACATGCGCGGGATGGAGATCGCAGCGCAAGATGACGCGGAGGTGTTAGCGGACACAGTCGCCTCATACTTCGACCGCACTTACGCGCACTTCTGCTCGCACAGGCAGACGCCATCGTCGGGGAAGGTCGTGCATCCTGCCGTCGTGCAACGAGGAAGCGTCATCTACTTCAGCCATCCGGTTTTCAGCCAGTACCAGACGAAAGCACCGCGCTGGTGCAAGCAATTGGTCGCTAACGCGCTGGCGCGCCTGTTGCCGGAACCGCTGGTACGTGTGGAAGCGCCGAGTGCCACGATTGTCACGCTGAACGAGCAGGCCCAGCGCAACCGTTGGGTGCTCCACCTGCTCTACTACGTGCCCGAACGCCGCTGCGATGAGTATGATGTGATTGAAGACGTGGTGCCGCTGTACAACGTGCCCATCGCCGTGCGCGCCGACAAGCCGGTACAGCGCATCACACTCGTGCCGCAGGATGAGCCGGTGGAGTTCGTCGTAGATGGCGGTTATGTCACCTTCACCGTACCGGAGATCGTGGGGCATCAGATGGTGGAACTGACAACAAGTTGAACTTGTCCTAAACCTTCTATCAGGTACAATACTGAAACGTTGGAACGTTCAGACGTTCCAACGTTTCAATTTCCAAATGGAGGAGAGCAATGATTTATAGAGAATTGGGGAAGACCGGGTACAAGGTTTCGCAGTTGGGCTTCGGCGCGATGCGCCTGCCGATGAAGGACGTGAACGGGACGCAGGTCGTGGACCGCGATTTGGCGATCCCGATGATTCACCGCGCGTTCGAGGCCGGGCTGAACTATATCGACACCGCTGTCGGCTACTGCAACGAGGACAGCCAGCGCGCCGTCGGCGAAGCGCTGAAGAGTTGGCGGGATAAGATCGTCGTCTCGACCAAAAACCACTACTACGGCGAGGACGAATCCGTGTGGTGGGGGCACCTGGAGAACAGCCTTCAGCGGCTGGATGTGGACTCCATCGACATCTACAACCACCACGGCATCAACTGGGAGCGCTATGTCAACGACGTGGAACCGCGCGTCAGCAAGTGGATGCTGAAGGCCAAGGATCAGGGTCTCATCAAGCACATCTGCACCTCGTTTCATGATACCAACGAGGCGTTGATAAAGCTGATCGATACAGGCTACGTGGAATCCATCACGCTCCAGTACAACTTGCTCAACCGCGATCTCGAAGAGGGCATCGCCCACGCCAAGGAAAAGGGCGTCGGTGTGGTGGTGATGGGGCCGGTGGCGGGCGGTCGCCTGGGCGTGCGTTCCGAGGTGCTGGCGAACCTGGTTCCCGGCGTGGATCGCGTGCCGGAACTGGCGCTGCGCTTCGTGCTCTCCAATCCCGGCGTGACGGTGGCGCTTTCAGGCATGGGCACGATGCAGATGGTCGAAGAGAACGTCGTCACGGCGGCGGACGAGATCAGCCTGACCGAGGACGACAAGGCCGTGATCCGCGACCACGTCGAGCGGCTCGCGGAGATGGCGAAACTCTACTGCACCGGCTGCAAATACTGCCAGCCCTGCCCGATGGAAGTGAACATCCCCCACATCTTCGAGCTATACAACCTGGGCCAGGTCTACGGCCTATGGGAATATGCCAAAGACAACTACGCCACGTTCCCCGACAGCCCCTGGATCGGCGGCAAGCAGGCCGACGCCTGCATCGAGTGCGGCGAGTGCGAGGAGAAGTGCCCGCAGAACATCCAAATTCGCGAGCAGCTTAAGCTCGCGCACGCGGCGTTATCGATGTAGTCGCGGATTCCGTTCCGCTTTTCTTCATAAAATCACAAGGGCCTGGAAGAATTCCAGGCTCTTGTGGTTTCTAGGTTTAGTTCCTTGGGCCAGCGTTATGCCCGTCCCATCGCTTTGAGCGCCTTCAGGCTGCGACCGGACACCTCAAAGCCCAACCCGTCCTTACCGCCCTCCTCCACGACGTACCAGAGCGGCTGGTGCAAGGTATCGCACAGCTCGAAGACCTCCTCCCAATCCACCTGTCCCTCGCCGATGACGGATCCCGGCTCGCCGCCGTAGTCTTTCAAGTGCAGCGACTTGGCGCGTCCGGGGAACTTCTTCAGCATCGCGATGGGATCGCCATCACCCGCCAGGCAGTTGCCGATGTCCATCTGCATAACCACGTCGTTGACGGTGTTGCTGAAGAGGATTTCCCACGCAGTCACGCCATCGAATGTGACGAAGTCGAAGGGATGCGCGTGGTAACCCGTCCACATCCCCAACGGCTTGAGCTTGTCCGCAGCGCTGTTGAGGATACCGGCGAGTTCCATAATGGTGTCTAGCGCGCTCATCCGCTGCTTATCGGCGGCGATGATGAGAAACTGGTTGCCCAGGATCTGGTTCATCTCGATGGTGCGCGCGAGGTTGTCACCCATCAGCGCGCCGGTCCCCAGGTGCATCCCGCAGCACGGCAGGCCGTTGTCGTCGAACAACACGCGCAGGTCTTTAGCCGCCCAGCCCATCCACGCAAGGTCCTCACCCTGGTAGCCCCACGGCTCCGCGCCGGCATAGCCGAGGCCGGCGACGCTTTTCAGTGTTGCGGGCAAATCTTTCTGGCACTCGCCACGTACGGAATAAAGTTGCAGTCCTATCGGCACGATAGGCTCTATCGGTGCTTTGTTGGTCATCTGTACATATCTCCTGTTTGATTGGTTTCAGTAAATCTATGGAACGAAATAGATATACCTTGCCCTTAACTGTAGACCGTTCTCTTGAAATGTCAATAATGAAGAAAACGACACATACATAATGCGTGCGGCAGAAATCGGCAAGAACCTGTAGTATAATAGCACTCAAATTTCAGCTTTCAGGGGAGTGTTAACGTGAGCATCCGCACCTCAATCATCAAGAAACTCGTCGCTCGACAAATGGCAGGCTGGTCGGAAGGTCCTGTTGAAGCACAACGGGCCAGGCAGGAAAAGCAGATGAGATACATCCGGCTACCTGCGGACGTTCAATGCCAGCCGACCCATGCCGATGGTGTCCCCGTCGAGTGGATCGCAGCACCGGGCGCAGACGGCGGCGTGATGGTGTACTTACACGGAGGGGCCTACACCCTCGGTTCCATCAACACCGCGCGCGAATTGGCTGCGCGATTGGCGCGCGCAGCGAACACGCGCGCCCTGGCGGTGGAGTACCGTTTAGCACCGGAAAACCCCTACCCTGCCGCCGTAGAAGATGCACTCACCGTCTACCGCTGGTTGCTCAGGGAAGCTGCCCCTTCTCGTATCATCATCGCCGGCGACTCCGCCGGAGGCGGGTTGACACTGGCAATGCTCGTAGCCTTGCGCGATACCGGGGAAATGCTGCCAGTTGGAGCGGTGTGTATCTCCCCCTGGACGGACCTGGCGCTTACCGGCGACTCGATCAAAGACAAAGCCGCAGCCGACCCGATTCTGGACGCGGACAGCCTGGCGATGTACGCCAGATACTATGCCGGAGAACACGCACTGACCGCGCCGCTGCTCTCCCCACTCTACGCAGATATGCAAGGTCTGCCCCCACTGCTGATCCAGGTAGGGACAGAGGAAATTCTTTTGGATGATGCCGTGCGCTGTGCCGACAATGCGCGCGAGGCAGGTGTTGAAGTTACGCTAGAAATCTGGGACGAGATGTTCCACACCTTTCAGATGCTCCCGTTCTTCCCCGAAACCAAGAAAGCCGTGGCGCATATTGGCACATTTGTGTCTCAGAGATTCGCATCCCAAAAAACGTAAAACGTGAAGCGTGACACGTGATTTTTCTTCACGTGTCACGCTTCACGCATGACTACTGAATGTGTCGGAGCCTATCGCGCCCAGGCGATATCCAACTCGTGAAGCTTGCCCTCCGTGGGAACGCCGGTCTGCGGATCCCAGCCCATCATCCCGTAGAATAGGGTGACAGCTTCGTCAAGGGCTTCGGGCGTGACCGGTTTCTCGTTGACCGTGCCGCTGACGTGATAGTCGCTCATCCGCGCGGGCAATGTATCGTCCGCGCGCGTCAGCCCCTCGCGCAGATTGAAGAGCCGCGCCATCGTTACACCGCGCTCGCCGACCTTGAGCAGCTCCCACTTACTCACCTTCCAACCGGTGATCGCGCGCACGCTCTCGATGATCTCATCATCCGACCACGGAATGAACATGCACAGCCCCAGGCTGTTCTTCAACCATTGCCAGTTGGCGGTGTTCGTGTAGGCCCGCACCTTGGAAGCATTCAACACCGTGGTCGGGATCGGTTCGTAGACGCCCACGTTGTATGCACCCTCCCCTACCGGATCGCGGGCAAAGCCCTCATCCCAGATATTGTGCATGTGATCGGCGCCGGTGGGCGAGACGGCATAACCGAGCGCCTGCCCGTGCCGTGTGCGGCCTTCGTGCATGGGGAAGGGCAGACCCTTCACGTTGATGGCATATGCTTCCGCGCCCTGGCCGATTTTCTTCGCTGCAACCGTCGAGCCTTCGGCCAGCAGATCGCCCAGGCCCTCGCGCTCGCCGATCTGCCGGACTATCTCGACCATCGCCGCCCCATTACCGAAGCGCAGTTCCAGACCGCCGGTATCCTTCACACTGAGCAACTCGTTCTCGAAGCACTCCATGGCAAATGAAATCGCCATGCCGGTGGAAATCGTGTCGAGGCCGTAGGCATTGCATAGTTCGTTGGCTTTGGCAACGGCGCGCAGATCGTCCACGCCACAGTTAGAACCGAGCGCACCGAGTGTCTCGTACTCCGGTCCGCCATAGACCGGGTCGATGTCGTACTCGTCATCGTGGACTTCGACCACGCGCTTGCAACGGATGGGGCAGGCGTAACAACCGCCGCGATCCACCAGGATCGTGTCACGCATCGCCTCACCACCGATCTTCTCCGCGCCCTCGAACTGCCCATCCTGGAAGTTGCGCGTGGGCAACGCACCGACCTGGCTCAGCCCGGTGAGGCCACCGGCAGTGCCGAGTTCGTGCATCCCCCAGGCTTTCTCTTTCCAGGTATCGGTCATAGACTTAGCCAGCGTCCTAACAGCGGCATTGTCGGCGACAGGGATCGCCGTCCGCCCCTGCGCTGCCACGCACTTGAGATTCTTGGACCCCATCACCGCCCCCAGGCCGGTGCGCCCGGCAGCGTGCTTGAGGTCGTTGATGACACAGGCGTAGCGCACCAGCTTCTCGCCGCCCGGGCCGATCATCGCCAGACGCGCGTTTTTCGCCCCGAGTTCGGCGCGCACGGCTTCCTGGCACTCCACCGTCATCATCCCCCATAGGTGATCTGCCGGGCGGAGTTCGGCCTCACCGTCGTGCAGCCACAGGTAGACAGGCGACGCAGCTTTGCCGCGCACGACGACCGCGTCGAACCCCGCGCGCCGCATCTCCGCGCCGAAGAAGCCCCCCACGTCGGCTTCGCCATAACCGCCGGTCAACGGCGACTTGCCGCCCACCGCGCTGCGCCCCGAACCGGCAATCGGCACGCCGGTAATCGGCCCGGCAGCGAAAACCAGCAGGTTATCGGGTCCAAGCGGATCGACGTTGGCGGGCATCTCCTTGAGCAGATAATAACCGATAAAGCCGTTCGCGCCGAGATAGCGCCGGTAGAACGACTCCGGCGGCTGTTCCACTTCCAGCGTGCCGGTACCTAAATCGACTTTTAGAATTTTTCCCGTATAACCATTCATCTTTGTCATTCCTCCTTGAAAACACTAAAAAAGGGGGAAAAATGGAAGATTTGGGGGCGGGCATGCCCGCCCCCAAACC
>OMKS01003435.1_pt1 | contig 12580 bp, 9 predicted proteins | sample 1674721 | NCBI WGS metagenome assembly OMKS01 (sample SAMN06264996, study PRJEB25208) | sediment metagenome | isolation source: hot spring sediment | place: USA: California | collected 2014-09-02 | reverse complement strand
CTCGTGGGCTCGGAGATGTGTATAAGAGACAGATTTAGCACCTTATCTTTGGAATTATTAGGAATGGCATTCTTTGGGTCAGGTTTGATTCTTTCGGTGGGTTTGGCTGGCTCACGGTTTTCTACATCAATTCACATACCCTGGTTATCAATCCCAGCGGGATTATTTATTGGTTTGGGAGCCAGTTTCCTGTTTACATCATTAAAATATTTAGATTTTGTTTTCTCAATTGGACTGAGCCTTGGGATTGGCTTGATACTATGGTCGTTACTTAGCAAAAGTTATGGTCTGATGATTGCAGGTGCGATAGTATCTTCGCACTCTGTTAGCGTAGCGGCGAGTTGGCAATACATAGACCAAAGCAGTGACGCATTGGTGCGTGTAGGTATCATGTTGTTGTTGTTTGCGCTGGGTTGGGCATTGATCAGCTTGTTGTCGGGATATTGTATTGAACGTACCGCCTGGTGGCCATTAATTCCTGCTGGCGTACTTAGCGTTACCGGTTGGGGGTTGTTTATTGGCGGAAGCCCATCATCCTCAAAAATACTGCTTGGTAACACCGGCTCTTTTGCGTTGATGATTCTTGGGTTGTATGTGCTGTTACTGAAAAGCGGCTTGAACAAGAATTAACATTTGAGTCGGGTCAATTCAATAATGGCCTCTGCATGGTGGGGGAACATTTTTAATAATTGATCTCTCTCACCCAATTCAAAATCATCATCGATGTAACCGGGGGCCATCGTAGTTCCCAGAAGGGCAAAGTCAAAAGTCGGGTCAGGGTTTTGCCTTACCTGGCTGGCCTGCCAGTAAAATGCTGGAACACAAATCTGCGGACGTTGGCCAGCAACAATGTCATCACCAAGCGTGACAACCTCCATAACCCCTTCGGGGTCAATTAGGTAGATATCCACAGGGAGGCCAATATAATGATGATAGATTTCATCCGTGGGCAAACGATGGAATGCGGAGAATGAATCCGGTTCGGTCGTCAGCAGGTAGTAGATGGCAGAGTACAGTGGATGATCTTGCTCTTTGCTCCCTATGGTTTTGGCTTTTATCACCTGCGAGGAGAGGTGGTTAAGGGCAAAAAAACCTCCTTCGGGCTGTAGTGGGATTAAGCCCAAATGCTCCTTCACAGAAGACAGCGATAGCGATGCGGTCACAGTGCAACCATTCCAATCACGCGATCATCTGAGAAGAGTGCTCCGCCTTCTCCATATTTGACATTCAGGTCAATTCCCTTCACAACACGTGAGGTGGCCGTAGGGATATCCTCTACTGACAGCCTGAGCCTTTTATAGCCAGCAGAATAGATGTCGATGGCAGATTGTGGATCTGCCAAAACAAAATCGATCACATAGCCGCTTTCATGGTTCACTTTCCAGGTCTGTACGCCCTGTGCGCCACGTCCCTGTACAGGAAACTGGTCCAAAGACACTTTTTTCAGCCAGCCGTTTTCTGTCAGAAAGGCAGCGATGGATGCAGTTTTTTGAGATTTCCGAATGACCTGCGCATTGATCAATACATCATCCAACTGTTTTATCGCAACAACACCTTTGGCAGAGGGAGTTGCCTGAGGATTTACAGAACTGAGCTCAATCCTGATACACCGGGGGGATGTCTCTTCACTCCCGCCTGTGGCGATCATCACTTCATCTTCCTCATCTGCGACACAGGCAAACAACACCTCATCATCATCGTCCTGCAGGCCAATGATCGACACCCAGACCGCTTCGCTGCGCATGCTCTCAATGTCACTGACCAAGGTTCTTTTTATATTGCCGGCCGTTGTTACCAGGCATAGCGCACTGTTAGCCGTAACCTCCTCAACTGCCACGATTTCCTCATCTTTGCGCAGCTTGAAATCCGAAAATTCAGCGGATTCAGGTATGCGGCCTACCGGTCCATACCATAGCCTGCCTTTGTTGGTGACGAGGATCACATCATTTTCGGCCTGAAACTTTTTGCGAAAGAAATCGATTTCAACAGCACGGCTGGTAGGTTTGCCTGAAGAGGCAGAGTCTCTGAATCCGCGCGCCTGTGTCCTGAAAATCCCCTTTTGAGAAATTCGCACAATCTGGGGCCCTTCTGGCCTGACAAGATCGGCAACTGTCATTTGGGCTTCATGCCCTTCTTCTACATCGATGATGATAGTGCGGCGTGGCGTAGCGAAATCATTACGAATGGCATTGGTTTCGTCAATAACTGTTGCTAACCGCTTTTGTTCAGATGTCAACAGGTTCTTCAACTCTTTAATAGCCGCTTTCAGTTCCTTCTCTTCATCCACCAACTTTTTCCGCTCTAAAGAGACCAACCGGCGCAATGGCATATCCAAAATTGCCTGGGCTTGAATGACACTTAAGTCCAGGGCTTTGATTAAATTTGCGCGTGCAGTTTCGGTGGTTTGCGACCGGCGAATGATCGCCACCACTTCATCGATCATTGACAGGGCCTTTAGCAAACCTTCGACAAGATGCAACCGATCTTCCGCGCGCTTAAGCTCATATTTGGCCCGTCTGGTAATTACGTCCAAACGATGGCGGATGAATTGCACCAAAAAATCTTTCAAACTTAAATAACGCGGTTCCTGATAGGTTTCGTCGCCGCCATTGTGTTCTTCGATAAGCGCCAAAGCGTTGTGTGATAGGCTGTTGCGCATTTGGGTGTGGGTCAACAATTGATCGAGGACTTCTTCGGGATTGGCATTTCGTCCCATCTCGAACACAATCCGCATGCCGTTATAGTCAGATTCATCACGTACATCTGTCAGGCCAGGGAATTGGTCTTTGTGTGACGCAATGCGCTCCAAAATTGTGTTCTTTTGCACCTGGTAAGGCAATTCGGTCACGATAATTTCAGATTTGCCGCCGGCGATTTCCTTGATATCGGCACGAGATTGGCAAATGATGGTCCCGTGGCCGGTTTCATACGCCTGCTCGATTATGTCAACGTTGCTGTCGCCACGATCTGCCCTGTATCGGTAGATCAAGCCACCTGTCGGAAGATCAGGGCCAGGAATGAACTCCATCAATTGTGGGGTGGTGATCTTGTTTCTGTTTTTCCACTGTTTGCACACAAAAACAACCGCCTCACAAACCTCGCCAAGGTTATGCGGCAGAATCGAGGTTGCCATGCCTACCGCGATACCTGAACTGCCATTTACCAGCAGGTTGGGGAAACGGGTTGGCAGAACACCTGGCTCTTCCAGTGTGTCATCAAAATTGGTTTGCCAGTCAACGGTTTGTTTTTCAATATCCACCAGCATGGCTTCGCCCAAAGGGGTCAGCCTGGCTTCGGTATAGCGCATAGCGGCAGCTGGATCACCATCAATAGAACCATAATTACCCTGGCCGTCGACCAGCGGGTCGCGCATGGCAAATGGCTGGGCCATACGCACCATGGCATCATAGATAGATTGATCGCCATGGGGGTGGAATTTACCCATCACTTCACCTACGACACGGGCAGATTTTTTGTGCGGATTCTGTGAATTTATGTTCATGTAGTGCATGGCATACAGAATTCTGCGTTGCACTGGTTTCAGTCCATCGCGCGCGTCAGGCAGTGCCCGGTCCAGAATGGTCAACACTGCGTAACGGCGATAGGCATTTTCGATAAATTCATCCAGCGACTGGGCTGACTCTTTCTCGCTAAGCTGGTTTTCGGTGGTTAATTCTGCCATAGCTCTTATTCCTCTTCATTCCAATTGGTTGTCATCAGCCATTCCTTGCGTGGAGCAACATTACTGCCCATCAATTTTTCAATCACCTGACGTGTGCGATGAACATCATCAATATACATACGAATATCTTGTTGACTCGAGTCCTGAATTGAAATCAATTGCAGGCTATCGGACTTTGTCTTTCCACCGGGCTTTGCCAGCTGGTCAGGTAATTTAAACACGGTTTCACGCAACTGTTCTGGATTCATCTCACCCAGGCCTTTATAGCGCTGCAAACTTATGTTGTTAGCTCCCCACTCTTTCACAAGAGCCTTCCGATCTTCTTCGGTGTAAGCATATTCTGTCTTCTTATTACGTTTGTTTGCCACCAGGTATAAGGGTGGCCGCGCAATGAAGAAGCGACCTTCTTCAATGATCGGGCGCATGATACGCCAGAAGAGGGTAGCCAGGAGTGTGGCAATGTGTGAACCATCTACATCGGCATCCACCAGCACCACAGCCCGTCCATAGCGCATGTTGTCAGCAACGCAATCACGTTCTACGCCGGCACCGATCGCAGCCACAATCGCGGCAATTTCACGGTTTTTCAGGATGTCATTTAACTTCATCTTTTCGACATTCGGAATCTTCCCCCGCAGGGGGAGGATGGCATGGTAGCGTGAGTCACGGCCCTGTTTGCAGGAGCCGCCTGCCGAATCGCCTTCCACCAGGTACAGGGCAGTATGTTCATGCGCAACCACCGGCTTGCCACCACGTCGCTGGATATCTGCCAATTTGCCCAGCACATATTCGCCGGCATCCATGGCAGAACGGTTGATCATAAGTTTTCGCGCTTGCGAAGCGGCTTCTCTTCCTCGTGCGGCCGCCATGGCCTGATTCACGATTACCTTACCGGTACTGAAATTCTTTTCCAAATAATCAAGGAGATTGTTGTATGTGACCGTAAACACCGGGCCATGCACTTCAGGACTGGTCAAACTTTCTTTGGTTTGCGAAAGGAACTGCGGTGTGTTGGTCATTGTCACTTTCACAATGCCGGTCAAACCCAGCAAAGCGTCATCGCCCTTAAAATCCTGGTTACCCTTCAATAACTTCTTATTAGAGGCGAATTGCTTTACAGCCTTGGTCAACGCAGCCTTGAAGGCAGAAACATGAGTGCCACCCAGCGGGGTGGGGATGGCGTTGACGAAACTATAAACCTGCGTCTCTTCACCGGCATACTGAAAAGCAATTTCAGTCTCAATGGTCGCCTGAACGCCTTCTACATCCACTTTCAGGGCTTCCTTGAAAAATACCGGTTTGTGCAGCGGTTTCTGGTCTTCATTCAGGTAGACGATGTAATCGATCAGGCCGTTTTTTGAAATGTAATCTTCATGACGTTCGGGTTTACTTTGCAGATCGTGAAATTCTATTTTTACGCCCGGATACAGATGCGCAATCTGCCGAAAACGTGTGTCTAAACGATCAAAAGACCAGGGCACAAATTTCGCAGGCGTAGGCCAGTTCATATCCTGGGTGAACCATTCACGGTTCGGACGAAAGCGAGTAACAGTCCCTGTGCCAAGTTTGGGATCGGCTTCAACGGGTTTTCTTTTGCCATTTTGTGTCACCGCAGTCGCTATACCTTTTTTTACGATGTTCATCTCAGTACCGGCCAGTACCTCGCCAACCTTCTGGCCAGTGGCATCAAAGATTTCCACTTCTGTCTTGGGAATGCCACCATTCTCAAAGCGTTGGCGGAATTTCAAACCGTAGCGATGCACTTCAACTTCGAGAAATTCAGAAAACGCGTTGGTGCACTTCAAACCGATACCATGCAATCCGCCAGAAGAGGAGTAGGCGGAATTTTCGCCGCCGAATTTGCCGCCAGCATGCGGTTTCACATGCACCTGGGTAAGGGCGCTCATCTGATTCTCGTCCTTCCACTCCACCGGCATGCCACGGCCATCGTCTTCAATGCAGACAGTTCCATCTTTTTCGATGGTGATGATGATCTTGGTGGCATCCCCTGAGGTGCATTCGTCAACAGAATTGTCGAGAACTTCCAGAAGCAGGTGATGCAGCCCATGTACATTGTTATTGCCAATGTACATGCCAGGTCGCATACGCACGGCTTCCAGAAATTCAAGTTCAATAATTTGATCAGCGCTATATCGTGTCATGAAATCCTCAACAATTAAAGTGGCAGTTCGCTATATATAGAAAATAAGTTCTAATTAATTATAGCAGACCTTTTTAACTCTGGCAACCGAAAAAAGACGGGGAGTTTACGTAAATTTACTCGCCAATAATTTTGACCAAAACTCGTTTACGCCGTCTTCCATCAAATTCGCCGTAGAATATCTGTTCCCAGGTGCCAAAATCTAACCGCCCTTCGGTAATGGCAACGGTGACGGATCTGCCCATCACCTGGCGTTTCATGTGGGCATCAGCGTTATCTTCTCCAGTGCGGTTGTGCTGGTATTGGTCGATGGGGGAGTGGGGGGCGATCTTCTCCAGCCACATCTGATAATCGTGATGCAGACCAGATTCGTTGTCATTTATAAACACAGAGGACGTAATGTGCATCGAGTTTACCAGTACAAAACCTTCCTGGATGCCTGATTCGTGCAAACATTTTTCTACATCGCGGGTGATGTTCACAAACCCCATTCGGGCAGGTACATTCATCCATAGTTCTTTGCGGTAACTTTTCATCATAATTCCTTTCGCAATAAAAAGAGGCTGCCCTTTTGGGACAGCCCCTTGATAGTGGCGGGAGCGACGGGATTCGAACCCGCGGTCTCGGCCTTGACAGGGCCGCATGTTCAACCACTACACCACGCCCCCAACAGCCAAAATAATACCACGAGCTACTTTCGCTGTCAATATATGATCGAAAAAAGGCGCTCAATCAAAATCGAACGCCTTTATCAGTAAAAAGTCTTATTTTGCCAGATCAGCGTCCCTGAACAGGGGAGTTGGTTTGCCGCTCATCACAGGCGCAAGCGCAATTGTTTTGTCCAGAATGGCTGATTCATGAATCGCATGCATGATCTCCAATACATGGTAAGTAAGCTTGCCATTGGCGCGGTGTTCGCGTTGATTTTCGATGGCATACGCCATGTCAGCCAGTCCAAGGCTTCTTCCGGTGAATTTTCGATCCTCCAATAAAGGGATGGCTTGCCATTCGCGCGCTTCCTCAGTCCACAGCAGCACCTCACCCTCAAAAGTATTGGGGTCAGGCACCACCAGCGAACCTTTACTGCCATAAATCTCGATACAGGGCATGTGATGCGCCCACACATCGAAGCTGGTGATAATGGTGCCAATCGCTCCATTGTCAAAATTTAACAAACCAACCACATGCGTCGGCACTTCGACCGGTACCTTTTTTCCAAATTTCTTCTCACTGGTGATTGTGCGCTCCGGGAAGCTGATCCGGGTGGAACCTGACACAGAATTGATCGGCCCTAACAGATTCACCAGGGCGGTAAGGTAATAGGGTCCCATATCGAACATGGGGCCGCCACCCACTTGGTAATAAAATTCAGGGTCTGGATGCCACGATTCATGGCCATGACCCATCATGAAGGCGGTAGCGCCAACCGGGAATCCGATCAAACCATCCTCGATGATCTTGCGGCAGGTCTGGATGCCAGCACCCAAAAACGTATCTGGTGCGCCGCCTACCCGCAACCCCTTTTCCCGTGCTAATTCCAGTAGTTCCTTCCCTTCAGATTTGGAAATAGTGAGTGGTTTTTCGTTGTAGACGGATTTTCCAGCCATCAGCGCCGCTTTGGCAACCGAATAATGGGCATTGGGAATGGTTATATTGAGAACGATGGTAATCTCAGGGTCTGCCAGCAACTCCTCTACCGTGCAGGCAACGGCTCCCTGCCCATACTCTTCGGCTTTGGCTTGCGCGCGGTCACTATCAAGATCGGCAAATGCTTTGAAAAATAGATTTTCATATTGTTTTGAATGTTTTATATAAGCGGAAGATATATTTCCACAGCCAATAACACCAATATTTGTGACCATTCACTTACTCCTTATCTCGCAGCCCACAATAAACCACGTCGAACGATTTCTCGCGCTTCTGGTACGCCAAAGTCTGCAGCCACATGACCCAGCGAGGTATAAAAAACCTTGCCTTTGTCCCACATGCGTTTCCACACTACCGGCATCACAGTACCATCGATCCAATGGCAATGGTCGCCATTGAACGTTGTTGTTGCGAGAACCTCATTCGAGGGATCAACATGCATGTAATACTGTTCGGAATGCATAGCGAAGTCATTCAGGCCAGCTGTAATGGGGTCTGTGTGATTGGTGATGTTCACTCGATAATCGATCACACCACCTGGATGTGCTACCCATTGCCCGCCAACCATGAATTGATAATCAGTTGCCTGTCGGAAGGAATCGCCTGAACCCCCGTGCCAACCACCGAAGCCGATGCCAGAGGCAATCGCCTCCTGCAAGCCAGACAGCTGTTCCCGTGTTATTTCAGACATAGTTACTGACTGCACAATCAGGTCTTGCGCCATCAATAATCCCTTGTCAAGATAGGAATCTACCGTATCACTGATTGTCACATCGAATCCTTCATTCTCCATGACGGGTGCAAAAATGTCGACGCATTGTTTAGGTTCATGGCCATCCCATCCACCCCAAACGAACAAAACTTTTTTCATTGCATACCTCCTTTTTTACAATTCTTCCGTTAGCGGCGCAGGACGGTCGCAGGAAGAGATTAATTCAATATGTTGACCTTGACTGGATGCTTCATGAATTGCATGCATGATATCCAGTACGTGATATGCCAGGGCACTATTCGCACGGTGGGGGCGGTTCACTTCAATGGCCTGTGCCATGTCTGCCACACCGATGATGCGGCCGGTTTCATGGCGCGCTTCAAGCAGAGGAACATCCTCCCATTTGCCGGTCTCCTTACGCCACATCTTGACCTCTCCGCCAAACTGGTTCGGGTCCGGTACACTCAACGTACCGAGGCTGCCGTAAATTTCGACTTTCGGCAAATTGTGGGGCCACATATCAAAGCTGGTGATGATAGTAGCGGTTGCGCCTTGCGCAAAATCTAACACCCCGGTAATATGTGTCGGCACTTCCACCGGGAAAGAAATCCCTTTCCTTCCAGCGGCCGTAATGGTTCGTTCCGGAAAACTTATCTTGGCAGAACCTGTGACCCTTTTTACCGGTCCCATCATCACGATCAACGCGGTGAGAATATAAGGCCCAACATCGAACATCGGCCCGCCGCCAAATTGATAGAAAAATTCAGGGTTTGGATGCCAACTCTCCATGCCATGGCCTGCCATTTGGGCAAAAGCCGCTACCGGTTCTCCGATCAGCCCCTTGTTGATGACAGATAATGCGGTTTGCATCCCTGCCCCCAGAAAAGTATCCGGAGCACAGCCAATTCGAAGGCCTTTTGCTTCTGCCAGCGCCATCAAGCCCTGTGCTTCTTCGCGGGTGATAGCCAACGGTTTTTCATTGTATACATGTTTGCCGGCCTTGAGAACACTCTCCGCGACTATAAAGTGCGCTTTGGGAGGCGTTAGATTGATCACCAGCTCAATCTCTGAATGGGCAAGTAAATCTGCGACAGGTATTGCCAGGGCAGGATTGCCCAATTTTTCCGCTGCCTCTTGTGCCTTGGCGGTATCCATATCTGCCACAGCACTGATCTGGATGATGTCGGTAAACTGGGCTGAATGCTGGATATACTGTCCGACGATATTTCCACAGCCAATAATGCCAATTTTCATACTTTGGTTTCCTTTTTTCCCTCGATTGTGGGCAGGGAGAACCTTCTCCCTGCCCTAAAAATTAGTATTTGATCGAAATATGTTTCTCTTTTTTAGCCGATTCAAGAATGGCGTCACAAATAACAGCGTTCTTATAACCATCCTCAAAATCAGCGGCCAGAGGGGCAACCGCTTTGTCGTTCACTATGCAATCCAGCATGTGAGTCAATTCGTGCACAAACGTGTGTTCCCACCCGATGATATGACCTTGAGGCCACCAATACTCCCAGAAGGGATGATAGCTTTCAGAAACCAGCACATTGGTGAATCCCTGGGTCTCTTTGGGAGAGGCGTCTTTCCAGAACACTTCCAGCTCGTTCAAGCGCTCGAGGTTAAATTGAATAGATCCTTTGGAACCATTGATCTCAATGATCTGGTAATTTTTTCTGCCTGGGCAGAAACGCGAGGCTTCCAATGTGCCGACCGCGCCATTCTCAAACTCGACCACACTGACAAAAGCATCATCGACTGTGACTTTGCCCGTACCGCTGCCATCAGCCAGAGGACGCTCTTTGATGAAGGTCTGTGTAAGTGAAGAAACCTTGCGAGGCTCGCCCACCAGAAAACGCCCAAGATCAATGATATGAGCGCCCAGGTCACCCAAAGCTCCGCTGCCAGCCACATCTTTGTCAAAGCGCCAGGTCATAGGAAAATCTGGATCCACAATCCATTCCTGCAGATATTGCGCACGAAAATGGAATATTTCTCCCAAAGCTCCTGAGGAAATTAACTGGTAAGCCTGTCGAATCGCTGGCACAAAGCGGTAGTTGAACGCCACCATATGCTTGACGCCGGCTTTCGTTACTGCATCAAGCATGGCTTCCGCCTGTTTTGCGTTTGGCGCAAGCGGTTTTTCACAGACGATATGCTTGCCTGCTTTGGCGGCTGCAATGGTTGGTTCAACATGCATGCTGTTAGGTCCGCAATTATCAAATAACACCACGTCATCATCATTGATTAAAGTTTGCCAATCGGTGGTGAATTTCTGGTAACCGTAACGCTTTGCCGCCTCTTGTACCGCATCCGGGCTGCGGCCGGCGATGGACACCAACTTGGGAATTGCAGGCGGTGGATACACCAAATAGGGTATTTTCTTATAGCCATTGGTATGGGCTTTACCCATGAAAGCATATCCCAGCATACCAATACCGACTTCAGGCGCTTCATTTTCTGCCTTTTTGCCAGCCATCGACACGAATCCCACTTGATCTTTTTCAGTCATTTTTCATTCTCCTGCAACTGTTCATTTTTCAAAAGCAGCATCAAATGCGATGTCAGAGGGCGGAAAGTCGAGGGCTTTCACAAAAGCACACGCTTCGCGTGCGCCAAATTCACGATCCATCGCACCATCTTCCCATTCAATCGAGAGGGGACCCTGGTAGTGTATGGCATTCAACGCCCGAATGATTTCCTCAAAATTGATATTTCCTCTACCGAGAGAACGGAAATCCCAATACCGGCGGCGATCACCGAAGTTCAAATGCCCGCCAAATACCCCGGCTTCTGTGGGCTGGGCTGACCATCCAACATCTTTCATGTGAACATGGTAGATCCGCTCAGCAAATTTTGTGATGAACTTGACATAATCCACGCCTTGATAGCCCAGATGGCTGGGATCATAATTGAAGCCAAAGGCTTCTCGATAGTTCAAAGCCTGCAGGGCAAGTTCTGCCGAAGCAATATCAAAGGCAATCTCTGTTGGGTGAACTTCCAGGGCAAATTTCACCCCGACTTCATCATAAACATCCAGAATGGGGTTCCACATCTCTGCAAACAGAGCAAAGCCGGCATTGATCATCTCTGGCGAGACAGGCGGGAAAGAATATAACAAATGCCAGATGGGCGAGCCGGTGAAACCGGGCACCACTGACAGACCCATTTTGGCAGCAGCACGTGCGGTGTTCTTCATTTCTTCGGCTGCCCGTGCGCGAACACCATCTTCGTTGCCATCACCCCACACATGAGGCGGTAGAATGCTGCCGTGGCGTTCATCGATGCGATCACAAACTGCCTGTCCTACCAGGTGATTGGAGATAGCGAAGCATTGCAGCCCATATTTGTTCAGAACGTCCCATTTGGCAGAAACATATCTTTCATCTTCTAAAGCCTGCTTCACATCAAAATGGTCGCCCCAGCAGGCAATTTCAAGGCCATCATATCCAAAAGATTTCGCCTTTTGACAGACAATCTCAAAGGGAAGATCAGCCCATTGTCCAGTAAATAAAGTGACAGGTCGCGGCATAGTATAAGCTCCTTTCAAACATCGAATTAAGTGAGTTGGTTTTGGTAAATCAATCTTAACATAGATATATGTCAACACTACTTACGAAATTTCTGATTTTTCATCGTTTTTTCATTTGTTCATTGTTGGTGTAACATAATTTCTGTAAATTCAAAAATGATAGGTCAGGTATCCTTTTAGTTACGTAGACCGAAAGGAGTGAACCATGACCTATCAACCAAATTGTACATTACCAGAAGAAATATTGGAACAGATTGCCGCCGAAGGGATGGATGCGATCCCGGAGATGATGCGCTTGTTGGTGAACGAAGCCATGCGCCTGCAGCGAGAGCAGCACCTGGGAGCCGCACATTATGAACGGACGAGTGAACGACGGGACTATGCCAACGGATACAAGCCCAAAACAGTGAAGACACGGGTAGGAGAGATCGAGTTTGCGGTGCCGCAGGTACGCCATGGAGACTTCTACCCGGACGCACTGGAGAAAGGACAGCGCAGTGAAAGAGCGTTGATGATGGCGATGGCAGAGATGTACGTGCAAGGCGTCTCAACCCGCAAAGTGGCCGCGATCACAGAACAGTTGTGCGGCAGCGGAGTCAGCAGCATGCAGGTAAGTCGGGCCACGCAGCAACTGGATGAAGTGCTGACAGCCTGGCGTAAGCGGCCAGTGGGCGAGATCATTTACCTGTACCTGGATGCGCGCTACGAAAAGGTGCGACGGGATGGACAGATCCAGGATGCAGCCATTCTGATGGCCGCAGGGGTGGGGAGAGACGGAAAACGACGCATTTTGGGTGTTTCTGTGGCCTTGAGTGAAGCCGAACAGCATTGGAGGCTGTTTTT
>OMKS01003434.1_pt1 | contig 12583 bp, 15 predicted proteins | sample 1674721 | NCBI WGS metagenome assembly OMKS01 (sample SAMN06264996, study PRJEB25208) | sediment metagenome | isolation source: hot spring sediment | place: USA: California | collected 2014-09-02 | reverse complement strand
TTGGTAAGCTATCCGAATTGTTTGATTCGTATAAGGAATGCATGAGCTTTTATCCCCTGTTGACCTAATCATCAGCGGGTGCTGTTTCCGGGGCGGAATAACGATCTTGACGCATCTGGTAAAAGTTACTTGGCCGTAAAACGCGTGAAAAGCCATCGACGCAATGCAGGCAACTTTATCTTGTTCGCTTTAATAATAATATGATAATGTTGCTACCCAAAAATAATTTATCCGGTAAATATGAAAAGTGAATCTATTGCAAAATTCGAAAAAGAGCACTTCCGTTTCGGCGTCCGGTGCCCGGCAACGTAGATGAGGAAATTCTTATCGCGCTGGCGCAGAAGGCGGAAGGCGCCGCACGGAAAAAGCTGACGATTAATGATCGCAGGCGTAGAAATTTTATAAAATCTGGATTTTGAATTATTGTTATGAAAAATTTTCAGCTGGTCATAAAGCGAATATTTGATTTATGCGCGAGCTTGACAATTCTGGTTGTCGGCCTCCCTTTCCTTTTATTAATAGGGTTATTTGTGAAAATAGCTTCGCCGGGCCCGGTTTTTTTTATTCAATCTCGCGTAGGCAAGAACGGAAAAATCTACAGGATGATAAAATTCCGGACGATGACAGGCATGCCGGATTCCCAGGCCATGCGCTGGACATTGAAGGATGAACAGCGGATTTTCCGCGGTGGGCATTTTTTGCGGGACTTCGGTCTTGATGAATTGCCGCAGTTACTGAATATTATCAAAGGAGATATGAGCATCGTCGGTCCCCGGCCGCCGCTTCCTCAGCAGGTCAATGCTTTCCCCGCTCGCCTGAAAAAAATGTTCACAATGAGACCGGGTGTGCTTTCTCTGGCAGTTATTGCCGGGCGCAGGACTTTAACACTGGAGGAGCGTTATGACTTACACGTTCAATACGTGAAAACATGGTCATTGAAGCTTGACTTTAAAATTCTTTGGCGGAGTCTCTTTGTTGTGTTGCGCAGAGAAGGAGCTTCGGAGAAATCAAAAGGAGGTTGATCATTTGAAGGCTTTATTTATTGCACCACATCCGGATGACGAAACTATCGGAGCAGGAGGAGTCATTGCCCGTCATGTCGCCATGGGCGATGAAGTATCGTGGTGTGTTGTTACCCAGGGATACGCACCCCTTAGTTCTGATGAGACCTTGGCGAAAGCGCGCCGTCAGATAGAAAAAGTTCAGGAGTTTTACGGGTTTAAAAAAGTATATCGCCTGGGATTTCCAACGGTAAAGTTAAATACAGTGTCCCCTGATTTGTGGCAATGGACAAGCGATACGTGTGCCCCAAGTGCGGCTACGAGGCATCTGCCGATGAGCGAAGCGACTCCCCTGAGTGTCCGCGCTGCGGCGCCCTCCTTAACGAGGAGCGGGGCGACGGCGCCCCTACCGTGCTGGACAAGGTACGCGAGGCGGCGCGCGGACAGCTCAACGTCGAGCGGGTCTCCTCAAACGGCCAGGTCGTATCGGTCGACCTCGGCACGACGGAGCCCGACTATGACACCGTGCGCTCCGTCTTCTCGCCCATGGGGTACGATGCGTTCGCCAGGGAGCGCAATGGCCGCTACTACGCGTTCTTGGTCGAGCGTCATGATGAAGGGGAGAGCGCGTTCTCGCGCCCCATCGTCTACATCGGCCTCTTTGTCGCCACAGTGCTCTCGACGATCTATGCGGGCTATACGCTCTCGGTCCCCCTGGTCGAGGAGGGGCTCATGGACAACGTATGGAACGGCGCGCTCTCGTTCTCGTTCGGCCTGCTCGCCATCCTCGGGTGCCACGAGATGGGACACAAGATCCAGTCGATCCGAAGCGGCATCGACTCGTCGTGGCCCTACTTCATACCCATGCCGCTTCTCCCCCTGGGGACGCTCGGCGCGCTGATTAAGATGAAGTCGTCCATCCCCACCAACGACGATGCGGTAAAGGTCGGCGCCGCGGGCCCCCTCATCGGGGTCGCCGTGGCGATACCGGTGACGATCATCGGCATGCGCCTCTCCTACATCGTCCCGGGAAGCGCCTTTGGCGAGGGAAGCTTCACGCTCGGCAGTTCGCTCCTCTTCATGGCGCTCTCCGAGCTGTCGATACGCGTACCCCAGGGGATGAGCGTCTGGATACATCCCCTTGCGTTCGCAGGATGGGTGGGTCTTTTCGTGACGATGCTCAACCTCCTGCCCGCCGGGCAGCTCGACGGAGGCCACGTGACGCGCGCGATCTTCGGTCAGCGCGGCCATCAACTGATATCAAAACTCGTCGTGCGCGTGCTCGTATTCATCGGCATCCTCGGCATGCTCTCGGAAAGCGGTATATTGAATCTGGGGCAGTACATGTGGTCGGGCTGGCTCATATGGGGATTTATCGCCTACTTCATCACGCGGGGCGGCCATCCCGGGCCCCTCAACGAGCTAAAGCCTCTCTCGACCACGTCGCGTGTCATCGGCATCCTCGCGCTTGTCACTTTCATACTGTGCTTCGTGCCGGTGCCGATACAGATAGCCTAACGCATGACGTTGCCGTTTTCAATATGGAGCTTGCCGGTGTTGACGTACGAGTTGAGCGTTTTTCGCACAAACTCCTGCTTGAGCCCGCGCTTGGAGCCCTCCATCACCACGATCGACGGCGGGGCGATGCCGTTGTGGCGCTCAAGCACGTCGTTTAACACCTCCTCGAAGAGGCGCAGCCTCGCCTTGTCGGAGGGAAGCACCGTTGCCTTCAGCCGCGCGCCGTAGGTTCCCTTCTCCTCGGTAACTTCGATAAACACCGCATCCTCGCAGTGCGGGCACGAGATCTTCACTATCGCCATTATGTTCACCTCATACTAGAAATACGCTTATTATGCCTGTAAGGAAGATGCCGTCAAACGTCCCGGCGCCGCCGATAGAGATGGTGCGCGCGGTGGTCCGCGATATCTTGTTGAGATTGAGCAGGTCGGCGCCGATGATGACGCCAAGCACCCCCGTCACGAACGAGAGCGCGACCGGGAACGCATCGCCGGCAAAGAGCAGAGCGAGCCCGGCGGACATGAGCGGCGGTACGAACGTGGGCATCACGATGCCGACGTTTGGCACCACTCGCGATATCTTATAACAAATCCCCACCATGATCGGTATCGTGACGAGGCACCACGGGAAGAGGTATTCGGGGTAGCGTGCGAACATATAGATGCACAAAAGCAGCGGCACGACGGCGCCGCCGACATTGATCGCTACCGTCGTGTCGCACTGCTCCATATATCCCTGCGTCGACTGGGGATAGATGAAGTGGTAGAATCCCGAGGCCATGGGCCGCTCAACGGTGCGCGTGCACGTCACCTTCCTCAGCGGGATGTTGACGAGGCTTCCGAGTATCGTCGCGAAGACGAGCACCGACGCCATCATCGGCGAGAGGCCGATGCGCTGGAACGCCGCCTCGACAACATTGATGAAGAGCACGACGAGCAGGAGCGGGATGAGTATGATGAGGAAGAAGACGAGCGGGTTGCCGAGCGGAAGCGACATCATGCCCCTGCGCGGTCCGAGCTGGTCGCCGTTAATAGATCGACACCTTCCGCACGCCGTGGATCTTGAGTATCTTCTCGAGCAGGTAGGGCGGCATCTTCCTGTCCGTGACGATGGTGAGCTTAGGGCTTGGATATAGGTCAGGATCGTCGGCCACGACCTGGCGGATCGAAAGACCCTCGGAGGCGATTATCGACGATACCCCCGCCACGATGCCGACGGTCTCGGGCACCGCCTCGATCTCGACGACTCCGAGGTCGAGCGCGCTTGCCGCGTCGCGCAGGAACGCGCGGGGCTTGAGCTCGGAAAAGACGCCCCTGAGCTTCTCGTCGGCCATGATGTCGCGCACCGTCTCGGTGATGACGCGCCGGTCGATGCCGAGCGTGTCGGCGATCTTTTTCACCGGCACCACGATGTCCTGGCAAAAGACCTTGAGCTCGTCGTTGCATGAGAGGCCGAGCATGAGCAGAAGCGATGCCACCTCACGCCGCTTCGGCGACGATTTGAAGTGCTGTTCGATATCCTTCCACATTTCGATCTACGCCCCTTTTTCATCTGTGCGTACTTCAATGTTTTCCCCGTCGATGGAGACCTCGTCGCCCGAGGCGATCTGGGAGATATCGACCTTGTCGACCATGGGTATGTCCGCGATGATGGCGCCCACCGCGACGATGGGTTCGGAGAGCTCGTTGACGATGGCAAGCGGCGCGACGCCGTTTTTCTTCAGGCGAAGCAGGATGTAAGAGCCGACGGTCGAACCCTTCCCGCGGGGAAAGACGAGGATGCGCCCTGCGATCGACTCCCCTGCGATGTCCGAGTCGCGGGCGATGACCGTTCCCGTCTCCGGGTCGATGCCTCCGAGGAACGAGAGGGCCATGGCGCTCACGAGCGCGCGTCCCCGTGCGCGCCCCGCCTTGATGACGCGCGCCTTCATTGCGGCCACCGTCCCGTGCAGGCAGCCTCGATGCATGAGTGGACGTCACCGTATCTCGTCTCGACGCCGCACCACGACTGCAGGTAATAGCATCCCTTCGCGGAGTTGGTGGCGACGGTCTCGTAGCCGAACGTCTCGATGGGCGAGACGACCATGCACGTGTCGCACACCACGCGCGCTCCCGCGCCCTCGATCACCGCCGCGTAGCCGTACTCGTCGGCCTGTGCCGCGGTGGCAACGGACGTCGTGATCCAGAGGGGTACGACGACCTTCCTTCCCCGAAGCATCTCCGCGATGCGGTGCATCTCCTCAAGCGACGCGTGGGGGCAACCGAGCGAGACGAAGTCGATGCGCTCCCCTCCGCTGTTGAGCAGCTCGTAGGCGGGGTCGAGGCTCTCGACGGGCCTCGTCTCTTCAGGGGGGCGTACCGTCTTCGCCCGTGCCTCCGGTGTCTGGCCGTCGACGTGGTAGAGCGCGACCGACCCCGATGCCGCCATGGCGGCACCAAGCTGCTTGTACCAGCCCGTCTCGAACGGGGGAAGGCCTGAGAAGAAGGGAACGCGCGAGCCTACATCGCGCCCAGCCACGATGCCCAGGGCGCCGGCGTCGGCCTCGTTCCTGACTGTCGCGGTCACGTCATAGCCCACGCCAGGTGCCCGCTGCTCGTCGAGGTGGTAGCCGTGGCAGGGGGTCTTGCCGACGATCGCCGCGGCAAGCGCCGAGGGCCCCCCCTCACGATTCGTGCGCGCACCGATGTAGGTGTTTGCGAACGAGACGGCAGATGACTCGCTCCATGCGATGTGGTCGCCGAACTTCGGGAGATTGCCGATCTCATACGGCGCGCATGTGCATGTCGGTTCTATGCCGAGCATGGCGTAGTCGTCGATGATCTCCCTCTGGTGTGTCGAGAACTCCTCGGGAAATCCGAGCTCCTTCCAGCGTTTGCGGTCGATGCCTGCGGGATTGAGCGTGGCGAGCCTGCGCACGCGGGCGCCATGGTCGACCCACCAGCGTATGAACTCCTTGCCGGGCATGCCCAGGTTCTTGTAGCTGACACCCGCTATCTGGACGCTCGTCACGGGGACGAGCGATCGTGCACCGTAGATCTTCCCAAGCGCAACGAGGATCTCCATCGCCTTTTGATGGACGGGTCCTCGTTCGCCGTCGTAGGTCGCCTGTTCGTCGGGTGTCAGTTCCATTTATGGATCACCCAGGTAGTCGTCGAGGTCGACGGGCGCATAGCGCACCTTGCGATACGCGCCGTCATCGGCGCCGCGGGGGACGGTGGCGTCGATCGCGACCTTGTCGGTGCGGGATTTCTTCCCCTCCGCGTGGGCGGCCGACGGGTCGAGCGAGGAGCCAGGCTGGTCCTTGAACACCGTGACGTCGCGTCCCGCCTGCACGCGCGTGGCAAGCGCCCATTCGATGTCCGCAGGGTCGTAGACGTCGACGTCGGTGTCGACGACGACGCAGTGCTTGAGCGAACCGTGTCCCTCAAACGCCCCTTTGGCGGCGCGCATCGCGTCGCCCTCGCGCTTGGGCGCTATCTGCACCACGGCATGGAGCCACGAGCAGCCGCCCGGGGTGACGACGACGTTTCTCACGTCGGCGGCACGGCCGACGGCGTGGAAGATGCTTGGTTCGCGGGGCATGCCCATGAGCAGCTTGTGCTCGTCGGACGCGGGCATGAGCGCATGGTAATACGGATCGTTGCGGGTCGTTATCGTGTCAATCTCGACCACATGCTGGCGCCGTGTGACGTCGGGCGTCTGGGTGAGGTCGACAAACGGGCCCTCGTCGGCCAGTTCGCTGGTAATGCGCCCCTCGAGCACGATCTCCGTCTGCGCCGGGACGAGCAGGTCGGAGCCCTCCGCCCGCACCACCGGCGTCGGGGCAAGCGCCGAGGCGATGCGCAGTTCGTCGTGGCCCGGGGGCGGCGAGCATGCGGCGGCGAGCAGCACGTGAAGCGGTGCGCCGATACAAACCGCGATGTCGAGCTCCCCCCCCGATTTGGCAAGCGCCGTGTGGGTCCCGCGCCCCTCGACGATGCGGGCGACGAGCCGGTCCTTGCCGATCTTCATGAGGCGGTGGAAGCTCAGGTTTTGCCCAAGCTCCGGGTCGCGCACCACGGCGACGCCCGACGTGATGTAGGGTCCCCCGTCACCCTCGAAGTGTGTAAGAATGGGCAATCGGTCGAGGGACGGGGCGGCATCGATGCGCTCCTTGCAAGCAGCGTCCTCGACCTCGGGCGGATATCCGTTCGAGTCGAAGGCTGCAGCGATATGCCCAAGGAGGTCGTCGCGACCAACGCCCAGTGCCGATGCGTAGTGGTCCCTGTGGCTCCCGATACCGGCGACAACCGGCATCTCGTGTCCCCGCACGTTCTCGAAGAGCACGGCCCGCCCGTCGAGCGCCGATGCGATAGATGCGGCCGTGAGGAACGGGTCGACGCCCTTGCGTATGCGCGTGAGGCGGCCGTCTCGCTCAAGCCTCGACAAGAGCGAGCGAAGGTCCGTCATCTGATACCTCTCCACTTGGGATAGATGTGCTTGATCGCGAACGTGTCGAGCACCTTGCCGACGAAGAAGTGATTGAGGTCCTCGATAGTGTGCGGGCGCGTGTAATACTCGATGATCGGCGGCAGCATGATGGCCCCGTCGCGCACGAGTTGTGCCATGTTGTCAAGCGCCTGTGCGGAAAGGGGCGTCTCGCGGGGCATGACGACAAGTGGCTTTTTCATCCTGAGCATGTTCTCGGCGCAGCGTATGATCAGGTTGTTGCAGTAGCCGTGGGTGATGGCCGAGAGCGACTTGAGCGAGCATGGCACGATGACCATGCCGTCCATGGGGCAGGTCGACGAGGATATGCACGCCTCGAGCTCGTCCTCCCGATAATGCCTGTATGCGAGCTCCCGCGTCTCCTCCGGGTTCTCGCCCTCGATGGCCGCTATCGTCTCGGCAGGCTTCGTGGTGATGAGGTGCACGTTGACCTCATGCTTGCCGAGCCCCCTGACGACCTCGTGTGCCAGCCTGTAGCCCGAAGCGCCGGTGATGCCTACTACGATGTTCATATATGTTCCTCCACCCTCGTGCCCTCCCCTCCGATGGAGGTGGCTATCACGGTCGCCCTTGTGCGCTCGAGCGCCGTTCTCACGTCCTCGGCGTGCTCGTCGTCGACGAGAGCGAACATGATGCCTCCCCAACCGCTGCCCGAGAGCTTCGCGCCGAGGGCGCCGGCGTCCAGCGCCTCGCAGACGCAATCGTCAAGCTTTGGATGGGAAAGGCCGAGGCGTTGTAACATATGGTGATTTTCGTTAATAAGCTTTCCCAATTTGTGAGCATCGCCACCCTGGAGCGCTTTTTGTGCTTCGTTGGTGATGTCGCGTATCCTGTCGAACGTTTCAAAGACGAGTTCGCGCCTGCGGTCGATAAGGCTGGGCACATGGTAGCCCACCGTGAGCGATGTCGGCGCATGCACGCGCGTGTCCGCGATGACGATATCAAGGTCGTGCTCGCAGAGCTTGTGCGACTCCATGACGCCGTCGCGGCGCTCGATGCGGTGGAAGCCACCCAACGTCGAGGAGAAGATCTCGGACCCGCTCGCCTTGCCCCCGTGCACCTTCTTTTGAAGCGGGAGCAAGAGGTCGTAGAACGAGGACGGTTCGATGGGAAGCGAGAACTCGTTTCTCAGCGCGTAGAGGAAGCTTGTAAGCACGGCTGTCGACGAGGACATGCCGCTTTGCACGGGGATGCTTGAGGTGATGGATGCGGTGAATCCCGACGGCAGTCCGAGCGACCTTACGAGGTCGAGGAATATGGCCAGCTCGTCGTTCGGGGTCGTTACCATGATGTCTCGCTCCTCGATCTTGGCGCGAGCGGTGCCAAACTCCGCGGACGTGACCTCGATGGAAGGATTGTCGGTGCGCGTGACGGTGACGGCGGTGCGCTGCTCCACCGAGCAGATGATGGCGGGATAGCCGTAGACGACTGCGTGCTCCCCGCACAGGAAGAGGTTGCCCGGGCTCGAGGCTGTCGTAGTCATGGTATCACGTATGATAGTGCATTTAAAAATGATTCTAACCATATGTTATATATGGTTTATTCCCCTCTCGTGCGGAGAGGGATGCGACAAGCACCGTCTGGCCCGTGCGGGCCCGGAGATCAATACTTCCTGCAGAACGCGAGCACGCCGGGAAGCGCATCGATGACGTCGCTTGCTGTGAAGTAGGTCTCCATGTTCGCATGCACCACGTCCCCTGCTCGTCCCACGGCAAACGCGGCGCCAAGCGCCGACTCGAAGAGCGGATTGGTCGCGGCGAACGCGGCGATGCATCCGGCGAGCACGTCGCCCGTGCCGCCCGTTGTCATGCCCTCGTTGCCTGTAACGTTGTGCCATGTCTCAGTCCCATTGGAGATGATGTCCGTGGCACCCTTGAGAACGATCGTGCAGCCATACCTCTTTGCCACCCGTTCGACGCTCCTTGCACGCTTATCAACCTCCTCGGGCAGCTGGCCGAAGAGCTGTTCGAACTCCTTGACATGCGGCGTGATGCAGACGGTCTCGTCGAGCAGGTCGAGCCTCCCTTTGAGCGCGTAGATGCCGTCGGCGTCGACGACGAGCGGCACGGTGGCGCACTCATAGAGGTGCTGGAGCGCCTCGATCGTGTCATGCGTGCGCCCCGCGCCGACACCGCACAGGATGCAGTTGACGGCAGAAAGCGTCGGGCTGTCGACAAGCGGTCTCGTTATCGTGGGCGCGTGCTGTGACTCGATGATGAGGTCGGGGCTCATCGACCGCAGCGCGTCCCCGACGCGCTCGGGGCAGAGCACGTAGACGAGGTCGCATATCGACGCGGCGGTGAGGCTCGCATATGCGGGCGCCCCGTGGTAGGTGTTCGATCCCCCCACCACGGCCACGACGCCGCCCTGGCGCTTGTGGGCGAGCTTGTGCCGGCGATGCAGGAACTTCACGTTGCCCGGCCCACACCGGTGCGAAAGCGGCGAGGGGATGCCGAGGGGGAGCACGACTGCCCCGTCGACCTTCGCCTGGTGCAGCGATATGGTGCAGTCAGACTTGATCGGCAAGTCGGTGCCGTGTCCTGACGGCAGGTCGACCGACACGACGGGCACATCGAGGCGGTTGATCATCGCGATGTAGGATGCGTAGGGTTCGCGGACCGAGCCCGAGACACCCGTTCCGAGCATCGCGTCGATGATGAGGTCGTAGTCCCAGTGGAGCGTGGGTGTGGGAGAAGCAGTTACCCTCACGTTCGATGCCGAGAGGAGCTCGTAGTTTTCCCGTGCCTCATGCGAACGGATCCGTTCTGGGTCCTGCACGATGATGACGTGCACGTCCGCATGCTCGGAGAGGTGGCGCGCAATAACGAATCCGTCGCCACCGTTGTTGCCCGAGCCGCACACCACGGCGACCTTCCCGGCATCGAAGTTGGTGCGCACGTAGTCGGCGATCCCGCGCCCGGCGTTTTCCATGAGGATCCGGGGAGGAAGCCCAAAATAGCGTGCGTTGGTGTCGATGATCCGCATGTCCATGGTCATCACTCTATGAGGCCATCGATCGACGAGCTGTCCCATTTGCTCTTCTCACGAATCTCCACGTAATTGCTGCTCGTGGGCGGCGAGGATATCCTGCGACCGACCCCCTCGTGGGATGACGAGTGCTGGGACGACTTTTGAAGCTCCTTCAATTCACGCAGTTCGGACCGTATCTCCTCTAATATTTCATAGATCCTCTCGATATCGTCGTGCATAAGAAATAGAGCGTTGCCACTCATATATAGTTTTCTGTTTATGCGCGGAAGTGGTCTTTTCAGGGGTATTTTTCATCAGATTTATTAAGTGGTGCGTGAAAGGGGGGATATGCGAAAGATCATCGGAGCCGTGCTCTCGGTGGCGTGGGTGCTTCTCGTGCTCTACCCCAACGTGCCGCTTGGCGTCGTGCAGGTACAGCGCGAGCTCGACGGTCTCGATGCGCTCGTCGACCCCGACGACGAGCTTGTCGCGCTCGTCGGCGACCACCTCCTCATCACAGGCGAGCAGCCCGAGTCGTGGGTCGCGCGCACCATCCCGTGGAAAAGCGACTACGACGTATACGGCAACCTTGAGTACTGGGCGCACCCCTCCGAGACCATCCTGCGCGGTGCGGGCGACTGCGAGGACCGCGCCATCCTGACACGCTCGCTCAACGCGTACCTCGACCAGGAGTCTGAGGTGGTCGTGCAGCCGGGCCACGTCTACATCGTCAGGGACGGACAGGCGTACTTCGGCGTCTCGGAGACCGATTCGGTGCCCGAGATGCTCTGGAACGTCGTCCAGGCGATCCCCGCAGGACGCGTCCTGCTCATCCTCGGCGGGCTCATAGCGATATGGGGGGCGGTGGCGGCCTGTGGCGTGCGCAGTGGTGCTTGACCTCGACGACACGCTCTGGACCTGTGACGGCGGGTGCGTCTCGTTCCTCACGCTTCCGTTCACGCGCGTCTCCGAGGACACTCTGCGCGATGCCCGCGGAAGGCTGCTCCACCTCCGCCCCGATGCGAGGTCCCTCCTTGACGAGCTGCGCGACCGTGGCGTCGTCGTCTCGATAGCATCGTTCAATCTCCCTCACCACGCGCTGCACGCGCTGCGTGCGCTTGGGCTTGGCGACCGGTTCTTCCGGCCGCAGATCGCCACGATATCCAAGCGCGAGATGCTGCGGCGCCTCCATCTGTCGCTTCAACGGGTCGGCATCGGCTACCAGGGCATGATCTTCGTTGACGATGATCCAAAAAACGTCCTCCTGGCGCGTGCGCTCGGCATCACGGTGCTCTGCCTCGGACGCGACATCCATTCGCTTGCCGACGTGCGCGGCTACTTGATGTGAATCTCGACGGTGTCGCCGTCGTTTGGCACATGGTCCTCGCCCACGCGCTGGGCGTCGAACTTCACCGACGTGCCCCATACCTTTGCGTACTTGAAGTTCTTTGCTATGGACTTGTGCACCTTCTTTGCCACGTCGAGCACGGTGGCACCCTTCTTGAGCGCCACAGGAGGGTAGGCGGGCTTCTCTCCCGGGCTCTTGGTGAAGACGCGCTTGATGTCTGCCACGACGTATACCTCGTCCTTGAGCGCGTCGAGCCCCTGCTCCGTGTAGATGCAGACGGGGAAGAATGAGAACCGGGGAAACTCCCGCCTGAGCTCCTCGATGAGCGAGGGGGCATACATGTCGCCCTTGGTCACTGCGACGATGGCGCGCTTGTAGGCGGTCGACTCCTCGAGCGCCTCCTGGATCTCGGTGAGCGTCACGTCCTCGCGGATCACGACGCGCCCCGACGTGATGCGAAAGTCGGTGAATATCTCCTTGACGTCCTTGACGCTGCCCTCGATGTGGCCTTTGCCGACGATCTCGATGCCGCCCGTGACGTGCTTTTGCACCTCGATGTCGGGGCGGCGCCTGTTGATCTTGATGCCGCCGCGGTCGAGCTCGAAGAGGATGGAACGGAGCTGGCGTGCGGGCTCGTTGCTCCCGTCAAGGACGATGAGCAGCGCATCGGACGTGCGTATCGACGACATGAGCTGCAGCCCCATTCCCTTGCCGGACGAGACGCCCTCGATGATGCCCGGCACCTCCACGAGCTGTATCTGTATGTCGTGGGTCTTGAGCATGCCGGGTATGAGGTCGACGGTGGTAAAAGGGTAGTTCCCCACCTCGACGTCGGCGTTGGTGAGCTTTTGCAAAAGCGACGACTTGCCGGCGTTGGGCTGCCCGACGAGCACGATCTGCGCGGCGCCCTCCTTGCGGATGTTGAAGCCCTTGCCGCCGCCCTTCTTTGCCTCCTTGGCCTCCATCTCCTTTTTCAGCTTCGTGATCTTTCGCTTGATCTGGAGGATGAGCTTCTCGGTGCCCTTGTGTTTGGGCACGGCGGTGAGCATCTTCTCGAGCGCCTGCATCCGCTCCCTGTCCGTGGAGGCGTTGTGGTACTCCTCCTCGGCCTTGATATACTCGTATGTCACGTTGGTGGGCATAGCACGACACTCTACCATGCCGTTGTTTATAATTCTTATGTATGTGCGCCCTTTGCATGAAATCTGTCTCTTATACACATCTGACGCTGCCGACGAAGAGGATAGTGTAGATCTCG
>OMKS01003433.1_pt1 | contig 12584 bp, 10 predicted proteins | sample 1674721 | NCBI WGS metagenome assembly OMKS01 (sample SAMN06264996, study PRJEB25208) | sediment metagenome | isolation source: hot spring sediment | place: USA: California | collected 2014-09-02 | reverse complement strand
CAAGTCAGCTATTTTCATCAGATACCGATGTCCATCACTTCTTCTACCTTATGGATATCCTTGAAAATACCTCTATTTGATGAGCGACAATTAAACCTCCCGAACGTGTTGCCTCACTTATTGATGTTACCAATAATTTACCTTTTAAAGAAGTAGTTTTAACGGCAAGACCAACTTTTCTTTATGGGATTCATTGTATATTTATTGTCCCATAAACATCTTTTGTCAAAGTAGTCACCCCCATGGGGGTGACTACTTAACTACTGCTACACCTTGTTAATAAATCATCCGTACTGGTAGGAGAAAGTACAGTTCCAGGCAGATTGTTATTATCTTTCAAGCACGCATAAACAAGTTTTTTGGCCATCACATGACGCCATTCCTTTATACGACGCTGTAATGTTCTCAGCTGTCCATCCGAGAAATGACCAGGGTGCTCTCGTTGTAATCGCTCAAACAATGTCTTGGCAGTGGTGTCGGGATCCTTCTGTAACCAGATAAGTATTTCAGGCCAAAATGGTTCAAATGGATCTTTTCGAGTTCTCCAGTAGCGCTTTTTTGTAGGTTTCTGTTTATGTGTTGGACGCACTTCGCCAAGGACCCAAAGGTTAGGGAGCTGTTCAAGAAACTGTTTTAGGTTCTTGTATCTAATCTCGTTTGATAATTCTGGAGACACAAGCGCCGATAATGCGGCTTGACCATGTCGGATATGATGAAGTAGTTCTAACGGGTCAAGTCGAAAACGTTGTTCTTTAAGAGCGCTCTTTGTACATTCATCTACATCTTGGCGTTCCAACAAACGATCATACGGGGTTGCTGGCTTATAGTAGGATTTTCTTGCCTTTGCCCCATCGCGTGTTTTTGAACGAAGTTTAAATGATGGTTGGAAAAAATTCACATACAATCTGACAGATTGAAAAAGGTGTGCAAGTGCCTGACATGCCACCACACCAGAAAAGCGATCATACCCTACAAATCGACGTATCACTGCACCATTCTTCTGCTCTATCCATGCCTGATCATTCTTCTGGTATGCCCGTGAACGAGAAAAATATATCTTCTTTTTATCACAATAGGATAAAAGCGTATCATTAATAAAAGCACTGTCATTGTCTGAGTTGATACCAACTATAGGGATGGGCATCTGTTTTCCAATTACCTCAAGCCCTTCAATTACAAGAGATTGCTCTCTGGCTATAAGAGGAACAAATTCAGTCCATCCGGTGCAGACGTCAGTTGCTACCAAGCTATGAATAATTGAACCTTTCATTGAACCCCCACAATGAGCAACAAAGTCGATCTCAAGACATCCTGGAGTAGTTTCCTCCCAATCTGTAAACGTTCGAACTGGTATTTGCCCGCTGGCTTTCTTGGATTTTCCTCTCCTTTTCTTTCGAACTGTTGCTTTACTTCGAATTGGGGCAAGCAGTCTATCTATAGTAGAGGCACTTATAGATAGCAGCAGCTGACGAACAACTTCATCGAGATCTAGGTGCCCATGTCGTTCCAATGCATCTATAAGACTTGGCAATAGTGCCTTTAATCTCTTCCCGCAAATCCTGTCAGAAGCTTCCCACATAACGATCAATGCTTCTTTCACGGCATCATCGTACAATCGCCGACTTATTTTGGGAGATTGGATTCTGGTTGTCTTGGAATTACCGAGCAATCTGATCGCATGTTTTCTATGACATCCGACCAATGTTGTAAACTCGTCAAGTATCATCGTCTTCTCTTTTTTCAATGCCTGACTATAACGAATCCTTACCGCTTCGATTATTTCTCTCCTTGTCCCTTTGCTGATGCCTTTGTCTGCCATTTATTGCCCCCATTTCTTGGTAACATACCCCATGAGGCAACAGCTCGGCTTCGGTAGCATTTTCTATGAGTCAATGCGAAAGGAAATTATAGTTGACGCTGGTCACTCTATTGACTTGAACTGATTCGGTGTGCGAAACTTCAGTAATGTAATTGATATGGATAGTGTTTGCACAAAACTAAAGAGCATGTGCCTCATATAACAATCTATCATCATTGAATAGTTTGTTTGAAGATCTTTACATTCATGTCAAGGAACTGCATCGTAAAGTTCTATCTGTGATCATACCTCCCCAGTTTGTACTATACTATCTAAAACGGGATGCCTTGTATCATCTGATTGGAACTAGTACGAACCAGAACAGGCTCAGTCCCTGACCGCCTCGAATTTCACCCCCATGTCGTAATACGCGCTCAGCTGTCGGCCGGAGCGCCACGCTGCCCGATCACACAACAGCCCTTTAAGAGCGGGTTTTAGGACGGTAAAGAAGCAGGCCCATCGCTGCAAGAATCGCGAACGATGCTCCAGTAAAAAATGTTGCCGGCGCGCCGAATGCGGTCCATAATGATCCTGCAATAAAGCTTGCCAGAAAGAGCGCTAGCCCACTTACAAGATTGAACACCCCGAAGGCCGTACCTCGAAGATCAGAGGGCGCGGTATCGGCAACAAGTTTCGAGAGCAATCCTTGAGTGAACGCCATATGCAGACCCCAGAAAGCTGCCCCGGCGAATGTGGCCAACGGCGATACAGCAATCGCCAATGCGACATCGGCGATGAACAGTATCGCAAGCCCGAACACCAGAAGGGCTCTGGCTGAAAGTCGGTCCGCCACTGCACCTGCTGGATACGCAAACATGGAATAAAAGATATTCATCACGATCATGATCATTGGCACGTAGCCAATAGGAAGCCCGACATCTTGGGCGCGTAAAATGAGAAACGCCTCGCTAAAACGAGCAAGGGTAAAGACAGCACCAAGAACAACGATAAGCCAGTACCCCATAGGTAGGCTCTTGGTGTCAGTGAACGTCAGGCGATTTTGGGGATCAGCAGCACTCTCCGCGGACTTGGGTTCGCGTACTGCGATTATCAGAAGAAATACCGCAATGAACGCCGGTATGACTGCCACCCATAGAACGGCTCTGATGTCATTTATAAACCAGATCATGAATATGACAGCCATGAGTGGTCCCATAAAAGCCCCAACTGAATCAAGTGATTGACGTAAACCGTAGGCTGCACCCCGAAGCTGTATTGGTGCAATATCAGCAACCAGCGCATCACGTGGCGCACCGCGGATGCCTTTGCCGATCCGATCGACAAATCGTGCTCCGAACACCCATCCTATTGTTGTTGCTAGCGGAAATATCGGTTTGGTCAAGGCACTCAGTGTGTACCCGGCCACAGCGAGAAACTTGCGCTTTCCACAGTAATCGCTGATCGCTCCCGAAAAGACCTTTGTGATCGCAGCAGCTCCCTCGGCAAAACCTTCGATAATGCCAAAGGTAACCATGGATGTACCAAGTACCGTGACCATGAATATTGGCAAAAGGCTATGAACGAGTTCAGATGAGATGTCCATAAACATTGAGACAAATCCAAGGCCCCAGATACCGATCGGTAGAATGCTATATACGGTTCTTGGAGAAGCAGGCAATTCATGGTTATTTTGTCGAAGGAACATCATGTATCCTGTTTTGTTTGCAGCCCGCCAATCACAACAAAGAATCGTTCCCTTGTAGCATGTGATTGAATATCTTTGTAATATTTCCCCTTTGGCTTTGATTCTGGCAACATATAATCATATGGCACATGGAAACGCCCTCCCGGGGATCATGCCCATCCTCAGCTCTCTGATGGGGAGAGACGCTGTATCAATGGAATGTGCAATATCTTGTATACGCACGAGTTCATAGCCACAGGATATGGCAGTCTCCAAAATGATCTCAAATTCCTTTCGGTACAGACCTCCCTCCACCTCGGCATGCACGGGAAGAACCTGGGGAATGTGAGTGTTTGATTGTTCACGCAATTGTGACAGAACCCCCTCGACCCCGACTTCTTCGATGCAGGGGAGGTTGGATGGGATCTCGACCAGGCTGTTTTCCCGAAACAGGAATGGAGAATCGGCCCTTGTACAGCTCAGGTACCGGAATCCATGTGCCTTCACACGTTCGAGTGCCCGGGAGTCCATCACCCATCCGGGTGCCCCGAAAGCTTCAGGAACTCGGCCAAGGATTTCTTCATATGCATCCACCATGCTGGTAAACCATGCATCGATGGTCTTTTTTCTCATCAGAGGCAGCCAGTCCTGCCAGAGGCGGTGATCCCATGCATGGCATGCGATTTCATGGCCCAGGCCGGAAAGAGACCTGATCTGATCGGGAAAGTTTTTCCCAATCATGGGTGCGGGAAGCAGGGTGCCATACAGCACAGTCTTCAGGCCGTACAAGCCTGGCGCATTTGTGCGGAGCATCTTTTTGATGAACTTTGGTCTGAAGAATTGAAGCACGGCCAGGCCCGATCTGTCGGGGCCAAAGCTGATGAAAAAGCTTCCTAGAATATTGAACCTTTCCAGGATACCGGATAGCTCGGGGATGCCGAGCTTCATCCCCCGGTAGGTATCGACATCAATCTTCAGGGCAAGGGGAGGCATGATCCGAGCTCTTCTCGATGAGGAAGCTGTCCAGGGTCATCCTAAGTGCATCTTCGAGGGAGATCTTTGGTTCCCATCTCAGACGTTCTCGCGCATTCTCGATGGAAGGGACACGGGTGTAGATATCCTGGTACCCTTTCCCGTAGAATGTGTCTGCATCCTGGATGATGATCTCCGAGTATTTGGTATCATTCCTGTGGAGCGGATGATGTTTGTACATGTCGAGCAGCTTGGCAGCAAGATCCTTGATCGTGCAGTTGTTCTTCGGATTTCCCAGATTGAATATCTGGCCTGTTGCCATGCTGCCCTCATTTTTCAGAATCTTCATCAGGGCATCGATCCCGTCATCGATGTAGGTAAAGGATCTGCTCTGCGTTCCTCCGTCCACCAGCACGATGGGCTGTTGAAAGACCAGAGCAGCGATGAACTGCGTAACGACACGGGAAGATCCTTCTTTCGCGGTCTCGAGGGAGTCGAGCCTCGGGCCGATCCAGTTGAATGGGCGGATCAGGGTGAAATCAAGTACTCCGTTCTGCCCGTATGCCCAGATCACCCTGTCGAGGAGCTGCTTCGAGCAGGAGTAGATCCAGCGCTGCTTGGGAATGGGGCCGAGTACAAGATGAGATGAATACTCGTCGAAACTCTCACTAGTACACATACCATAGACCTCCGATGTAGAAGGAAATATGATACGCTTGTTGTACCTGACGCACTGCTTGATGATCCTCAGGTTTTCCTCGAAATCGAGTTCAAAGACCCCGAGCGGGTTCTCGATATAGGTCTTGGGTGTTGCAATAGCCACCAGAGGAAGGACCACGTCGCACTTCTTGATATGGTATTCGATCCACTCCTTGTTGATGGCGATGTCTCCCTCGATGAAGTGGAATCTCTCGTGGCCGATCACCCCCTTGAGCTTGTGATCGGTAAGATCCATTCCGTACACGTTCCAGTCCGTTTCTGCCAGGATCCTCGTGCTCAGATGAGAGCCGATAAACCCGTTCACACCGAGAATAAGCACCTTCATTGTAAAAACTCCCCGTTATGTTCTTTGAAATAGACTACCAGTGGCTGTTCTGTGAATATTCTTCCGTTGACTTCGATCTCCCGAGGAAAGATGCAGCCTCTGCCGGTCCCGATGATGACGGCATCATCTGTTGTCTCAATCTTTCCTTCGTCGCATTGACAGGATTCATCAAACTCAGCCCACCAGAACAGTATCTTTGTACTTCCCAGAAAAGAAAATGCGCCGGGATAGGGCCGTGTGACTCCACGGATGAGATTGTAGATGTCTCGAGCAGACTGTTCCCAGGCGATACGGCCGTCTTCGGGTTTTCTCCCACCGAAGTACGATCCCTTTTCCAGGTCTTGAGGAATTTTTCTGATATCGCCCACCCTGATCCGCGGGAGGATGTCCTTAAGGAGGAGTTCTGCAGCATGCTCGAGCTTGCTGAAGAGGGAACGGGGTGTGTCATCGAGAGCAATCTCAACAGGCCTCTGCGCAACGATGGGGCCTGCATCCGATTTTTCTACCATCTCATGGAGAGTCACACCGGTGCTGTTCTCCCCGCTTATGATTACCCAGTTCACCGGGCATCGTCCCCGATAGTATGGCAGGTAGGATCCGTGAAGGTTATATGCCCCGAGCCGTGGAATCTCGAGGATTTGTGTGGAGAGCATAAAACGGTAGTAAAAGCTGAAGATGATATCTGGTTCCAGCGAACGAATCTGATTAATCCACTCCTGCCTGTTTGGATCCGGCGGTACGACCCATTCAATGCCTTCGTTCGTACACAGCTCGGATACTGATTTAAACCAGATTGTTTCGTCTGGGTCATCAAGGTGTGTGAACACAAGGGGGATCTCAAATCCTGTTTTTCTGAGCATGGAGATGCCGATGGTCCCCATGGTATGGTATGCGAATACGACTGCCCTCACGGGTACGTCCTCCTGATGGTGTAGGGTGGACGGTGTTTCACCTCGCGGTAGATCCTGCCCACGTATTCACCCATGACCCCGAAGGCGAGGAACTGGGCCCCCACGAAGAAGAACAGTACGGCAAACAGGGTGAATACCCCCTCTGCAGCCCATACTGCACCGAAGTAAAGCCGGGCAACGGCCAGCAGAACCCCGAACCCGATCCCCAGGAAGGCGAGAAAGAACCCGGCATACAGCATGAATTTTAGAGGGAATTCCGAGAAGGACGTGACCAGGTCAAAGTGAAGTGAGATAAGTTTAGCAAGGGAGTACTTGGATTCTCCTGCAAACCGTTCTTCGTGTTTCACCTCGATCTCGGTTATGTCCTTGGCAAAACTGGTGGCCAGGGCAGGGATAAAAGTCGAGTGTTCGCGGCTCAAGAGCATGTACTCGACCACATGTCTCCGGTAGGCCCTGAGCATGCAACCCCAGTCCGTGAGATTGACCCCGGTTATACGCCTGGTCATGGCATTGATGATTCGGCTGGGGATCCGCCTCAGGATCGAGTCTTTCCTCAGTTTTCTCACTGTTCCCACGACCTCGAAGTTTCCGGTCTCCATGGTGTTCACCAGCCTCGGTATCTCCTCGGGCGGATTCTGGAGATCTGCATCCATGGTGATGATGATCTCGCCCGTAGAGGTCTCAAACCCAGCAAACACCGCTGCGTGCTGGCCATAATTTCGCGAGAGCTCCACGATCCTGACCATGTCTCCTGCATGCGACATGATGATTTCCAGAGATCGGTCCCTGCTCCCGTCATCTACGAGGACTACCTCATAGTCTCTCCCCATGCCTTCCATGACCGGAACGAGGCGTTCAAAGAGCTTCGGGAGCACCTGTTCCTCATTGAACACCGGGATGATCACGGAAATCTTTGCCTGGGTCATGCCTTTGCCTCCCGTTCTTGTGCATATACAAAACTCCTGTTCACGATAAGAAACAGGGATCCTATGATCACGGAGAGCCACAGGGTGCACAGTCGTGCCATGATCGCTCCCAGAGCAGCCGGTGTTGCTGGGATGGAGGAGCGAATCAGGAGCCCCATCAGGCTCGCATCAGTCACTACGAGTCCACCCGGAAGCATGGAAAGGACACCGATGAGCGTTGAGAGACCGAACAGGATGGTTGCATCCACAATTCCCAGCTCAAACCCCATGCCCTGGATAATCAGGTGGAGTGCGACTCCTTCGCTTGTCCATGCCAGCAGGGTCACGCCCAGGGCAAGCAGGAGTGTCCCAGGACCGAAGAGGATGAACATGTCTTCGATGACTTTTTTCAGGTCGCTCGCCCGGTGCGAGACACGGGGTATGTGTTCAAACAGGGTGACTGCTGTGCGCGGCACGATCGGAAAGAGTCCAGCCAGGGGAATCACGCAGAGCAGGAGCATGATCACCTTCCCGGACTCGAGGAAACGGAGTCCTGCAAGGGAGATGACGCTCAAGGCGATAAGGTCCGTGTAAAGCTCGGCTCCGATTACGCTCGTGGTTGCCAGGAAGGGTTTCCCGGACACGTTCTTGAGCATCTGGCTCTTGATGAGAAACCCGATCTTGCCCGGGGTTGCACTCATGGAAAGGCCTGAGATGAAGATGTTGAGGCTTTTCCATGAAGGGATACTGATTCCCAGTCTCTTCAGGTAGATCTGCCACCGGATGAACTTGATAAGGTCGTTGCAGAAGCCGAACACCATGATGAGAGGGAGCAGGGCCCAGGGGAAGTCTTTCAGATGAGACTTGATCTGGTTGATATCAACCCATATCCCGACGAAGGCAAATGCGAGTACTGTAAGAACAGCAGTGACAATGAGAGCGCGTTTCACCTCAGGATTCCCCTCACAGCCTCGATCACCCGGTGTACCTGGTCTTTTTCCATTCCCGGGTACAGCGGAAGGCTCAGGATCTTTCCTGAGGCTTCTTCGGTTACGGGCAACCGTGTCTCACCGAAGAGCTGCTTCACGAATCTCAGGGTATGACAGGCAGGAAAGTGAAGGCCATAGCCGATGTTGTGCTCTGCAAGGGCCTCCATAAAATCCTTTCTTTCCATGGAATTCACCTTGACCACAAACAGGTGCCAGGAGTGGGTGTGTTCATAGGAGGGAGACCCGGGAAGGTCGAAGCCATCGATGTCCGAGAGCCCGCTGAAGTATTCCATGGCAATCTCGGTGCGCCGTGAATTGATCACATGGATCTTTTTCAGTTGTACGATTCCGATGCCTGCCTGGATATCGGTCAAGTTGTACTTGTATCCGGGCACTGCGATATCATAGGTGGGGTCAGATGCCTTCCCGTAGCGCTTCCAGGCATCACGCTCGATGCCGTGGAACTTCAGGAGCTGTACTGTATTCATGAGGGTATCGTCGTTTCCGGTAAGCATGCCGCCCTCTCCTGTGGTGATGTTCTTGATGGGATGGAAGGAATAGATCCCGATGTTGTTTCTCCCAACATGACAGCCCTTGTAAAAGGTTCCGATGGCATGGGCGGAATCCTCGATCACAGGGATATCGCCGGCGATCTCGAGAATGCTGTCCAGATCGGCAGGGGCACCGGCATAGTGCACCGGGATGATTGCCCGGGTATGTTTCGTGATGCACCTCTCGATCTCCGCCGGTTTCACGAGCAGGGTTTCGTAGTCAACATCGGCGAATACAGGCCGTGCACCGGAAAGTGCGATCTGGTTTATCGTTGAGGCAAATGTCATGGATGGAGTGATCACCTCGTCGCCTTTCCCGATAGAGAGGGCTTTCAGGAGGAGGTGCATCCCAGCGGTCCCTGAGCTGAGCGTGATCGCACGGTGTGCACCGGTATAGGCTGCAAACTCTTTTTCAAACTCGACGCACTTCGCTCCGGTGGTTATCCATCCGGATTCAAGCACCTCTGTTACCGCATCGATCTCCTCCCTGTCGATCCAGGGCCTGCTCATGGGTATGAAATCGTTCATGTATCTCTTCTCATGAGTTGCTTGGTTTGGAGTTTCCAGAGCTGTGTCTGTTTCCTCGTGTCGTCGTTTATCTCGAGAACTCTGCTCCCAACTGTTTCCAGGATGCCCTTCAGGTCTTCATCGAGCCTGCTTGGAAGAACAAGGGCGAACTCAACCTCACCCGCACTTAGTTTCTGCATGAAAAGTGTTCGGTCTTCTTGTTCGATGGATTCCACGAAGAACCTGCCGTAGAATGGGCTCAGAGCCTCCACTGTCTCGGTAAGACTATATCCGATCACGCGTTTTCCCTGAACAATATGCCCCGCATCGATAAAAAAGGGTCTGTAGGACTTGATCTCGTCTATCTGAGGAAAGACAAAGGGGACGCTGATCATGATGAGAGCAGCCCATGTCAGGGTCGCTGCCCATGGGAGATGCCTCCTGCATGATTTCCAGATAATACCGCAGGCAACGACCAGGCATATTGCGAGGATCAGGGCAGTAATCCATGACCCGCCAATCTTCACGTACGCGACGGGGATGAGGATCGATGCAGCCCAGATGATGCAGAGAACAATCGAAAGGACAATCCTCTCCCACGCAGCATCTTTCCCCACTGAAAACCGTGACATCCAGATTCCTGTCAGTGCTGCCATGGCAGGGAACATGGGCAGGAAGTACAATCCCCTCTTGGTGGACGATATGCTCAGCAGGATGAATCCTCCTGCGAGCCATGAGGTGAAGAACCGAGAGGTGGTGGATGTTCTCCATCCGGTGATCATGGCCGGGATCAGGAGGATCGACCAGGGGGCCGCATCCGCCAGCACGGTGGGGATGTAGAAATAGAAAGGCCTCACGTGTCCCCCGCTGTAGCTGCTCCCATGGAGGAATCTCCCGAACTGGTTATAGACGTAGAAGGTATCGACGAATTCCATGCCGCCCCGGTCATACAGCACCCAGCCCCAGATGAGCATGACACCGAGCACGAGGAGGGCCCCAGGGATGAACCATATCCTCTTGATGAGGGAAAAGTCTCTGCGCCACAGGACGAAAATGCCGAGACCTGCAGCCGGTATGGCAAGCCCGATGATGCCTTTTGTGAGAAATGCCATGGAAATGCTGATCCAGAACAGGATGTATCCCCTCCGGAGCTTCTGTTCATAGGCAAGGAGAAAGAAGAACATCGCAGCAGCAATGAAGAAAACGAGACCGATATCCACCACCATCTTGTGGGATATCTCGAAGAATTTGAACGAGGTTGCCAGCACAATCGTGGAGAGGGCAGCCACCTGTTCTCCAACGAGCGTTCGCAGGGAAAAGAAGACCACTGCAATGGTTGCCAGGGCGAAGAAGACAGAGGAGAGCCTCCCGAACCCCTCGTTTCCCGTACCGAAAACTGTGAACAACAGGCCGGTCACGGTAAAGTATACCGGTGGCTTCTCGAGGAAAGGCCGGCCGGACAGATGAGGAATAAGGAAATCTCCTCTCGCAGCCATCTCCCGTGAGATCTCCGCGACCCTTGGCTCATCAGGGGTCCACAGGGAATGATCGAAGATGCCCATGAGTTGCAGGGCAAGAACCAGTATGCAGACAAGTATGGATAGTTTCCTCATGTCATTTGTAACCAATAAACCCTCAAGAGAATATCTTAGGTTCGAAAGCAAAAGTCAACTCCCATATTGTCTCATTACTGTCCCAACGTTAATCGAATAAAGTCAACTGGTTGCCGGTCACTGTATCTGGATATATGCACACTGAATCTATAAGTGCTTGTTTTATGGATGTCTTCTCGAAGAGGGTGACGCTCAATATCTGTAGAATTGTGGAGAGGCTGCTGTCGATGTTCAGGGTATTCTTGACGATGGCTACAAGGACATACACCGAGATGGCGATCCAGATCTGGGTCTTCACCGCATTCTCGGTGGTTCCGTAGAATGCCTTGATCCGCAGATGCTGCTTGATCCACTTGAAGAACAGCTCGATCTGCCATCGGCAGCGATACAGCTCGGCAATGGTCAGCGCCGGCAGGGTGAAGTTGTTGGTCAGGAAAACCAGACGCCTGTTGTTGGCTTTGTCGAAGAATCGGATCCGGCGAAGCTTTTCGGGATAGTCCTTCCGGGCATAGAAGTTCTTGGTGGTGATAATCTGATCGCACTGCAGTCCCGTGGCTTTGTCGACGGGGCGAGAATAGAGGCGTCTGAATCGGAAATTGTCTTTGGCCCTGATGACGAAGAAGGCACCAGAGAGATGAAGTGCATGAAGTCTGGTAAAATCGATATATCCCCGATCCATGATGTACAGAGCTCCTGCTTCGATGATGAGTTGATCGAGGATATTCACCTCGTGCACCTTGCCATGGGTGACAATCACCACCGTGGGTATGCTCCCCCTGAGATCCAGGAGGGTGTGGAGTTTTACCGCTCCCTTGCGCTTCCTGAACTGAGCCCAGGGAAAGAGTGACAGGCAGAGATCGATGATTGTTGCGTCCAATGCATACACCGTCTGACTCAGTTCTACACCGAAGGACTCCCCTGCATAGAGCTTCCGTGCCCGGGTGATCAGAACCTGAGCAAAGTCGGCATAGATCCTCCAGTCCCGTACCAGATTGGCGTTGGCCAGGGTATTCCGTGAGACCTTGCCCCGGATGCCCAGGTGGTAGAGCTTGTTCTGTGCCGCTCGTAAACATGCCTGGATGTCTCTCAGGCTCTCCCGGTAGGTCAACTGGGCAAAGGCCATGCAGAGATACTGGTTCCAGCAGGAAAAGCTCTTGATCTTGTAGGTGCCCCTGTAGCGTTTGACACAGCGGCGAAATTCGTGGATAGGCACAAAGTCCATCAATTGAGAGAATATGGGTCGACCAGAGTTCATCAGCCAGCTCCTTGTGCGGGAATGCGCAAGTATGGCCTTCTCCGGAAAATAATTTCAAATCGATTACACCCATGTCTCTCCGAAAACCCTCTTCTTACCTTGATTTACAACCACCATCCTGCTAAACGTTGGGACTGTAGTGATATTGTCTGTAAATTCTCTTCACCGAGATAGGCGTTAAGTAGCCAGTAGATCCTCTTCTTCCTTTCTGTTCGATACCTCATCTTCGAAGATGAGGTATCGGCGCCCCATCCAATCTTCGGTCATTTCCATAGCAACCTGGATTCCCGGAGATCATAACGATAGGTTTTTAATATTTCGACGTAACCATTAAATAATTATGGACCAATTGTG
>OMKS01003432.1_pt1 | contig 12591 bp, 11 predicted proteins | sample 1674721 | NCBI WGS metagenome assembly OMKS01 (sample SAMN06264996, study PRJEB25208) | sediment metagenome | isolation source: hot spring sediment | place: USA: California | collected 2014-09-02 | reverse complement strand
TTTTAATGATACGGCCACCACCGAGATCTACACTATCCTCTTCGTCGGCAGCGTCAGATGTGTATAAGAGACAGGTAAAATTACAGAGGCAATTGAAGATATCCGCAACGGGAAAATGATTATTCTCGTGGACGACGAAGACCGGGAAAACGAGGGCGATCTATGCATGTCCGCGCAGTTCGCGTCACCGGAAACAATAAATTTCATGGCGCGTTACGGACGCGGATTGATCTGTTTATCCATGAGCGAAGAAATGGCGGACAAACTGAATCTCAAACCCATGGTGCAGGACAATAAAGCGCGTTTCGGCACGGCATTTACAATTTCCATTGAAGCGCGCGAAGGCATCACCACGGGAATTTCCGCCGCGGACCGCGCGACAACAATAAAAGCGGCGGTTAATCATGATGCAAAAGCTGAAGATTTAGTCAGCCCCGGCCATGTTTTCCCGATTCGCGCCCGTAAGGGCGGCGTTTTGGTGCGCACCGGCCAAACCGAAGGATCGGTTGATTTATGCCGCCTTGCCGGCTTAACACCCGCCGGCGTCATCTGCGAGATTATGAAAGATGACGGAACGATGGCGCGCATGCCGGATCTGGAAGCTTTCGCCCGCGAACATAAACTTAAAATAGTAACTATTGCGGATTTGATTGACTACCGACTGCAGCATGAATCTCTTATTAAGCGCGTTGCCGAAGCGACAATTCCCACCACCTACGGCGGAGAGTTCCGGGTTATCGTTTACGAAAACGATGTGGACAATTTTCAGCACATCGCGCTGGTTAAAGGCGAAATAAGCAAGGAAGACGAGGTTCTGGTGCGCGTGCATTCAGAATGTTTAACGGGCGATGTTTTCGCGTCGGCCCGCTGCGACTGCGGCGATCAGCTGCACCGCGCGATGGAAATGGTAAACAAGGAAGGAAAAGGCGTCATCGTTTATATGCGGCAGGAAGGCCGCGGCATCGGACTGGTCAACAAAATAAAGGCATACGCCCTGCAGGAAGGCGGCCACGACACGGTGGAAGCCAATATCGCCCTGGGATTCAAGCCGGATTTGCGCGATTACGGAATCGGCGCGCAAATTCTTGTTGACCTGGGCGTGCATAAAATGCGATTAATGACCAACAATCCCAAGAAAATAGTGGGATTGGAAGGATACGGGATTGAAATCACCCAGAGAGTCCCGTTGGAAATTCACCCGAATGAAAACAACATAAAGTATATGAAAACCAAACAGGATAAAATGGGGCATCTTCTCAAAATATAAAAATGTAAGGATGGTAACTAATCATGCCGAAAATAATTGAAGGAAAAATCGTCGCCAAGGGAATGAAGTTTGGCGTCGTGGCCAGCCGTTTCAACGATTTTATTTGCAGCAGATTGATTGACGGAGCGTTGGACGCTCTGACCAGAGCCGGCGCGGACGAAAAAGACATTGCGGTCTATAAAGTTCCCGGTTCTTTCGAACTGCCGCTGGCCGCAAAAAAACTCGCCAAGTCCAAGCGTTTCGACGCGGTAATTTGTCTGGGCGCGATAATACGCGGCGCGACTCCTCATTTTGAGTATATCGCCGCTGAAGTATCCAAAGGCATCGCGAGCGTCGGGCTGGAAACGGAAGTTCCGGTTGTTTATGGAGTCCTGACAACGGATACAATTGAGCAGGCAATCGAAAGAGCGGGCACAAAATCCGGCAACAAGGGCGCCGATGCGGCAATGACGGCAATCGAAATAGTTGACTTGTTCAAAAACATCTAGTGCCTGATACCTTAAAAACAAAAATTTACAGCAGGGCAATCCATTTGACCTTTTCTGAAATTTGGGGCTTTTAATGCGCGGAAGAAGAAAGGCGCGTGAAATCGCCTTGCAGGTTCTTTACAGTCTTAACTTTGTCAGCATCGATATCGAAAAAGCGCTGGATCTTTTTTGGGACAATTTTGCCGCTCCTAAAACCGCCAAGGATTTCGCGGCAACTTTAGTACACGGCACATGGGATCACAAAGACGAGCTGGATAAATTAATTTCCGGCTCCTCAGATAACTGGTCTTTGGGGCGCATGTCCAAAGTGGATATCAGCATTTTACGCATGGCGGCGTTTGAATTTATTTACTGCGAAGACATTCCGCCGAAAGTGACGATCAACGAAGCGATAGATTTGGGGAAAACATTCGGCTCGGAAAATTCCGGCGCTTTTATCAACGGCATTTTAGACAACCTTAATTTAAAATTAAACAAAAAATGAAATTGCGATTATCCACAGAACCGGCTGATACAGCAAAAAACAAATGCCTTGTGCTGGCGCTATTTGCCGACGAAAAACCGCCGCGCGGCATCTGCGGTTTTATCGACTGGCGGCTAAACGGCTATATTTCCCGTGAAATCAAGCGAAGCGGCATCAGCGGAAAGCTCGCGGAAAGGGTAATCATTCCAACACCGCCCCGCCTCAACACGGAACTTTTGATGATTTGCGGCATGGGAAACGCCGCGAAATTCAGCGCGGAACAAATGCGGCGCTTTGCCCATCTGACCATTGAAGCTGTAGATAAATTATTAATTGATGATTTCTCCCTGGAGATTCCCGGAACAAATCGCGTGAACCTGGCGCTCGCTGATGTGGCGCAAGCGACAGCGGCAGGTTTTTTTGATTATCTTTCCCAAGACGCAAAAAAAATGAACAAAATAAAATCATGCCTGCTGACCGTGCCCGAACAGGTCAAAGAAGCAGCCAGCGGCGTCAAAAGTTTCAAATCAAAAATCAAAGATTAGTTTTTTACACGGCCTAAAAAATATTAGCGGGTCATGGTGTATTTTTGTTCGTCTTGTGGAACATACCATTTGATGAAATTATGCCCCAGGCCGATGGGCGCGGGTTCGATGCCGCGGATGCGCTTGCTGATAATGATTAATTCATCCGGCACGTAAAGGAAAGTGTAAGGCTGGTCTTCCGCGAGAATTTCCTGAAAGCGGTCGTAATATTTTTTCCTTTGTTTCTGGTCAAATGTCGAGCGGGCTTTTTCCAAAAGCGCGTCCACTTCCGTATTTTTGTAGGAAATAAAGTTTAACTCCTGCGGCGCGGTTTTACTCGAATGCCAGACATCGAAGGCGTCCGGATCCAGCGGGACTGTCCAGCCGAGAATTATCGCCTCAAAACGCCTTTTGTTGATGAAATCATTGATAAACGCCGCCCATTCGAGAATTCGGATTTTAACGTCGATACCCACTTCTTTGAGCTGCCGCTGAATAATTTCCGCGCATTTCTGGCGCGTTTCGTTGCCCTGGTTGGTAATGAGTTCAAAGCTGAAGGGGCGGCCGTCTTTTTCCAGAATTCCGTCTTTATTTTTTTTTGTCCAGCCGGCGGCGCGCAGAAGTTCACGCGCTTTCTCAGGATTGTAGGAATATTTTTGGACGTTTTCGTTATACGCCCAGGTGCCCGGTTTGTATGGGCCGGTAGCGGGTTTGCCGAGCCCCAGCAACACACCGCTGATAATTTCTTCTTTGTTGAGGGCGTAGGAAATAGCCTGGCGCACACGTTTGTCGGCAAAAAACGGGTGCTTCAAATTGTAACCCAAGTAAGTGTAGGCAAAAGCGAGGTAGCGGTACTTTTCAAAGTTTTGCCGGAACAAATTATTTTCCGTCTGGCGGGTGTATTGCAGCGGCGTGAGCCCCATCATGTCGATATTGCGCGCGCGCAGCTCCAGAAACATCGTGGCCGTATCGGGAATAATGCGCGTAACACGGCCGTCGATATAAGGCCGACTTTCAAAATAATCGGGATTCCCAACCAGAACAATTTTTTGCCCCGCCACCCATTCCTTGAAAATATAAGGGCCGGTTCCAATGGGCTGGCGCGAAAGCGGGCTTTTGGTGATGTCTTTTCCTTCCAGCAGATGGCGCGGCAGAATCGCTGATGACCAGCTGATTAAAGCCGGCGCGAAAGGCTTATCGTAGGTCACGCGGAAGGTGTAGTCGTCCAGCGCTTCGGCTTTTTTCACTTTGAGAAAATCACCCGCGTAGGCGGTGGGCGTTTTCGGGTCAACTGTAACCTGATATGTATAAAGAACATCTCTCGCGGTAAATGGCTGACCGTCATGCCACTTTACGCCCCGGCGCAAATGAAAAGTTATCACCAGGCCATCTTTGGATATAGCCCAGGATTGGGACAAATCGCCGACAATATTCATATTTTTATCGTATTTAACCAATCCGTTGTAAATAAAACCGGCGATATTGTGCGAAGGAGAATCGGAAGCCAAAATGGGAATCAGGTTGCTCGCGTCGCCAATATCGCCACGCACAATTATATCTCCGTAGGCGGGTGGTTTATCCGGCGGTTGAAATGACTGTTCCTGAGTCGTTTCTTTGCCGCAGGAAATCAAAAACAGCGCCAAAAGCGCGAAAATAATCAGGCGGTAACTAAGCATTTTAAGTAACTAGCCCAGCATTTCTATCATTGCAATATAAAAATTCTAATTGTAAAATGCGAAAAATCAAATTGAGCGGTATCAGGCTTTTATGCGCGCAAGAAAAGCAAACACAGTCTCCGGCGCCCGTCGGTTTTTTGAAATTCTGAAAATGAGGGCGGCGACAGCCTGGGATGTCGTTTATGACGCGATAAAAAATTTCGGCGACAACGGCGACACCAATCAGGCGGCGGCAGTTTCTCTTTATACTATTCTTTCCGCGATTCCCCTTTTTATTCTGACGATAATCGTCGCGGCGAATGTTTTTACCTCTCACCCTCTTCTCCAGGAAGATATCCTTGATGCCATCAGGAGTTTCAACCCTTATTTCTCCGAAAAGCTCATGGATCAGCTGGGACATATCGAAACCAAAAAAAATCTGTTGGGCTCGCTTGGTCTTTTTGGCCTGTTATGGCTGGCCGCCGCGATTTTCAGCGTTATGGAAACAGCGCTGAACATTATTTTCCGCGCGCCGAAAAAACGCAATTATTTTTTATCAAAACTTCTGGCCATCTCCATGATACCGCTGGGCTGGACGCTGGGAGCGGCAAGCCTGATTGTGAGTTCAATTGCCGCATTTCTGATGGCACAGCCGTTTATTTTGCCCGGCGGCATCGAAATATATCTTGGCGCGGCGACGGGATTTATGCTGCGCTATGTGCTTCCTTATCTTGTCACTGTTGTTTTTTCCTTTTCCCTTTACTGGATAATACCCACGGCCAAAAACCGCCTACTGATTCTGCTGGCCGGCAGCGCTTTTTTTGCGTTTCTCATGGAAATCGCCAAGCAGTTATTCGCCTGGTATATTGCCAATTATTCACGCTACGGTCTGATTTTTGGCACTCTTGAACCCATCGTCATTCTGGCGCTCTGGGTATTTTACGTGGCCCTAATTTTTTTGTTTTGCGCAGAACTGATGGCCTCTTACCAACGCCGTGATATGTTGCTTTTGGAGCGCGCCATGCTCAAACCACACAAAAGCTATCTTAAAGTCGATGAGCGGCTCTTTAAAAAATTCGGGCATAGTTACCCCAAAGGCGCGATAATTTTTAATGAAAACGACACGGGCAATGAAATGTTTTATGTTCTGGCCGGACGCGTTTGTTTAGAAAAAAACGCGGGTGAGGTTAAGAAAATTTTGGCGGAAGTGGAGCCGGGGCAATATTTCGGCGAAATGGCCACACTGGTTGAAGCGCCGCGCTCCGCCTCGGCGCGCGCGCTGGAAGACAGCAATTTGGCGGTGATCGACAATAATACCTTCACCAATCTTCTGCGTGAAAGCCGGGGCATCGGCGTTTTCATGCTGAAGGAATTTTCCAACCGCTTAAAGAACACAAATGAATCGCTGGAAGAAATGACCAATTTATGGATTCGGCTGATTACCGTTATCCATTTTATGGAAAATCCAAAGGCGAAGATTTCGCAGCATTTACGAAAACTGGCCAAACTTGCCAAAAAACTGCCTTCCGAGATACAGGAAGTTATTAATAACCTGGCACGCCAAAAAATCCTCGAGGTTAAAGATGGCTATGTTGTCAAAGTCGTACGTAAGAATATTTGGTCAATGCTGAAGGCGGGTTCATTGAAGGCCTGAATCGCATTAATTTCATAACGTTTTTCGGCTCTTGATTTTTATAAGACAAAGCAGCGTTTTTACAAGATATCGGATTTATTAATGGTAAGGCAAACAAGGATAGGAGCGTGTGCGCGCATGCGAAAAATGCCGATTAGTAAAGCGTTTACGTTAATCGAATCCGGTCCGGTTGTCCTTGTTACAACACATGACAAAAAGAAGAACAATATAATGACTATCTCGTGGACCATGGTGGTGGACTTTACGCCGATATTTGCCATGACCACCGGGCCATGGAACTATTCATTTGCTGCTCTTCGTAAAACGAAGGAGTGTGTTATTGCTCTTCCCACTGTTGACATGATTGATAAGGTAGTTGGAGTGGGAACATGTTCCGGTGCTGATACCGATAAATTTGAAAAATTCATGCTGACCCTCGTGAAGGGAAAGCATGTCCAAGCGCCCTTGATAAAAGAATGCATGGCGAATATCGAATGCAAAGTTGTCGATATCGTCAAGAAGCACAATATCGTCGTCCTCGAAGGCGTAGCCGCGTACTTTGATAATTCACGAAAGGAGAAGCGAACTATTCACGCGGTTGGCGATGGAACTTTTATAGTGGATGGGCGTAAGATGGACCGAAAGGAAATGATGCGCTCAAAAATCCCGGCAGGGATCTAATGCTATAACATGTTTAAGGGGCCTATTTATTCCCGAACTTGTACTATTCCTGCTTGGCGGATCAAATGATTCATTTCCAAGAAACTGCCTGCTGAAATTAAAGAAGCGATTGATGATCTGCCCTGCCGCGGCATTCTGAAATTTAAAATCAAAGCGCTTCCGTATTTTTAAAGAAACTTCGATTCTCTCTAATCTTTCGGCGGATAACCGGTGATATCTCTTATATCCTTAAACAAAGGCCTCAACCGGCCGTACATTTTCAGATAAACTCTTCTGTAAAGATTATCGTATAATTCACAATTTTCTTTAATTGGCTCAAAGACTCTGCCCGTCCTGGTCATGGCTTGGACAGCTGATGGAAAATCCGGATAAAGCTTGAGCCCAACCGCCGCGTCGATGGCTGCGCCCAGCGCCGATGTTTCAAAAGTATGAGGACGTTCAGCCGCCATTCCGAAAACATCTGCCGTAATTTGCATGGCGACATCGCTCTGTGATCCGCCGCCGGATACTTTAAGTTTCGTTATCGGAATTTTCATTTTCCGCTGCGTCAGTTCTCCTCCCTCGCGCAATCCATAGACCAATCCCTCGAGAAGCGCGCGGTATAGATGCGCCCGGCTGTGAACATCGCCGAAACCGATGACCGATCCTTTCGCGTACGGGTCGAGATCTCTGCCCGGCGTCCAGTAGGGTTGCAACATGAGCCCCATGGAACCAGCGGGCACGTCCCGGATTAATGAATCAAAAAAAGTTTCGGGCGGTTTATTGCTCTTTTCAGCAAGCATGCATTCCTGCAGGCCGAATTCCTCCTTGAACCAGCTGACCATCCAGAAACCGCGAAATATCGATACCTCCGTATAGTAAGTATTCGGCACGGACGCGGGATACGGCGGAATCATCGGCTGCAGCTCAACATATTTTGGCGTCGCCACGTCAAACGTGGCGATCGTTCCGAAGCTAAGGCATCCGATTTCCGGTGTAAGGCAACCGGAACCGAGAATTTCACAGCCTTTATCCGATCCGGCCGCGAAAACCGGCAGGGCTTCGGGGATTGCGGTTTCTGCGGATGCCTTCTTAGTAATCCGGCCAAGAATTTCGGACGGATTAACCAGTACGGGCAGCTTTTCCTTTTCAACTTTGAAAATCCACCATTTAAAATCGTATTTCCCCGCCCATTGATAGGTTTTATTATTAAAGGGTAAATATCCGATATTGTTCCCTGTCGAATCCACGAACTCTCCGGTAAGCCGGTGCGTGAAAAATCCCGACAGCACCAGATATTTGTATGTCTTTTCCCAGATTTCCGGCTGCTGCTGGCAGATCCAGTTCGCCTCACAATCCTGTATGGCGCCTTCCACCGTCTTGAGCAGCCCTATTGTTTTCAACACCGGACGAAGTGATCCCGGCAGAATCTTGCGCGAATCAGCCTTGCGTTGGTCCAGCCAGGTAATCGCCGGCCTCAGCGGCCTGCCGTCTTTATCCACATTAATCATCGTCGCGCGCTGCGTGGTAAGAGTAACGCCTTTTATATATTTTTTAAGATTTTCCTGTTGTTGCAGAAGTTGACAAGTGGTTTTGCAGAACACTTCCCAATAATAATCCGGGTGCTGCTCCGCCCAACCGGGATTGTCCGAAAAATATGGCTGAATAGGCGCTTTAACAATATGCAGTATGTTCCCACCTGTATCGATCAGAGCAGCTCTTATCGACTGCGTTCCCGCATCCACGGAAAGAATTAATTCCTTCGACTTTTGATTTCCCTGTGACATATACACTTCTCTTTTTTCCGGTAAAGGTGAGTTATTGAGTGAACATCATCAATCCAACCCCAGCTGACCGCCCGGGTTCATAATATCGTTCGGATCAAAATGTTTCTTGAGCGTCCGCAAAACGCCCATTTGTTCTTTTCCCAGGTGCGTTTCCATCCAGGGTCCAATCATACGCCCCACACCGTGATGGTGACTCAGCGATCCGCCATACTGCTGAATGTTGTCAATGATCCCCCTCTGAAATTTCCGGAATTCCTCGGGATCTTTCATATGCGCGATAAAAATGAAATAGAGATTGGTGCCCTGAGAATAAAAATGCGAGGCGTGCGTCATACACATGGTTTCGGGACGGCTCTTGACGTAAGCGCGCACACCTTGGTGTAGCCGGTGGAGATTATCCCAGGTCACGGAAGATTCGAGCGTGTCAATCACAATGTCATAGTCGCCCAGATCCTCGCGCATGTAAGGTTCCGTGTAACGGGTGTGTTCCCATTTCTTTGTCGCGTAACCGGTCAACGATATGGCTTTGTGCTTCCGGGCAATCGTCTTGATTTTTCGCGCAACGAGTCTGGTATAATCCCGGTCGCCCTCGACATTGCCCAGACACAAACATCGCCGCATGGGTTTGAAACCGCGCAGGCTTAGAAACTTATCCACGATATCCGGCATGCCGTAGAGCTTCAACCCGCGGTCTGTCTCCTCCGGATCAGAAATACGGTAAATGGCCGGCTTGCCGAATTCCGACTGCATGATTTCGCGGCTGGCATTGACAGCGGCGTCCCACGTCGGATACATGAAGCTGAACCGTTTACGATTTTCCGGCATATAGAGGAATATTTTCATGGTCACTTCCACCAGAATTCCGAAAACGCCCTCTGAACCTTTCATGATGTCATTGACTTTAGGGCCGGTGGCGGTCGCCGGATAATCAAGTGTCTTGAACGTTCCGACGGGCGTGACATACTCCTGACTGAACACAATATCATAAGCGTCGCCGTAATACGTTGAGGCCTGTCCGGAACCCAGCGTCACAATCCAACCGCCGACGGTGGAATACTCGAAAGACTGGGGAAAGTGTCCACAGGTGTAACGTTTTTTGCAACCGAATAGTTCCGGCGCTTTATTCAGCGCTTCCTCGTAGGCCGGACCGAACATTCCCGGCTGGACGCGGGCGGTCTGATTGAGTTCATTGATTTCCAGCAGTTTATTCATGTGCGTGCTGATCACAAGAGACACGCCGCCTCTCGCGGGAAGACAGCCGAAATTAACCGAGGACCCGGCGCTGAAAACCGTAACTGGAATTTTCTCCTGATTGCAATACGCGACAAGTTTGCGCACATCATTTTTATCACGGGGATGAACCACCACATCCGCCACTTCACGGATAATCCCATGGCGTAAATCCATCATTTCTTCCGCGGTTTTGCCCGACGCGTATTTTACGCGGCTGTAATCGTCCAGCGCGACATTTTCCTTTCCCACAATATTTTGGATGGATTCGATCTGCTGCGCTTTCAGGGCGATAGAACGTTTTAATGAAACCGGCTCCAGTCCTTCCTTGTTTTTGGACATGAAATCCTTGTCACTGAGATGAAAATCACGCTTGATCATTTCATACCAGGCGTCGCTGGGATGTTTGAAACTGTTAGGATCGCCGTATTTGAAAATCGACCTGTATGTGCCGTCCGGCGGAGCGTTTTTTGTCCAATCCGGACGGAATTTTTTTGAGGTCATTAATTTGTCCTCCTTATGGTTTTTCTATCACGATCATTCCGGTATTTTCAGTATCTTTACCGTGCCGGATATTTCTTTTTCAATTCTTTCCGGACTCCACTGCAGTTCTTTGGCGGCAGCCCGGGCGACTTTGCGCAACACGTTTTCGCCGGGATTGCCGAGCGTGCCGATACCGGTCCGGCGCATGACGATATCCGGCAGCGTGCGGGCCATTTCATCGCGCACGGCATAAGTCACTTGGGCCATAATTTCGCCGTCGTCGTTCAACGTTTCGGATAAATGCTTATCCTCCCGCGCCAGTTTCACGATTTCCCTGCATTCGGTGCCGTAGTTGCGCGCCAGATATTCAAGGGTTGCCGCGCTCAATCCATCGGCCTGACTTTTTGCTTCGTGGATAAAGGTTTCCAAATCTTTGATATCGCATCCGGTCAGGTACTGTTTGTCGGTAATGCTTTTGCCGAGATCCCGGCCCATTTTCCCGGCCACGATCTTCAGACAGCTCTCGGCCAGTTGTCGGCTGGTGGTATATTTGCCGCCTTCGACCGTGATCAATCCGTCAAGTCCTTCTTCCTTGTTGTCGTAGATTTCATATTTGCGCGATGAGGAATAGGTTTCCTTTGTTTCCTTTTCGATGAGAGGACGCAGGCCGCCGTAGGTATGCTTGACATCGGCGTAGCTGAGTTTGCCGTCTCCGAAGGAGCTGTTCACATCGGCAATCAATTCTATGATGCTCTCTTTGGTCACCCGGTAATCGTCGGGATTGCCGTTGAAGGGTTTGTCCGTCGTGCCGATGAGCGTGTGATTACGCCAGGGAATCAGAAAGAAATGCCGACCCTCCGGCGTCATGGAACCGACCGTGTAATTTCCGGAAAGCAGTTTCTTTTGGGTGATGATGTGAATGCCTTCCGACCGGCGCAGGGTCGTACTGCCTTTGCCGTTGGATTTGGCCAGACCCAGCACGATATCCGCCCAGGGGCCGCCGCAGTTTATGGTAACGTCGCCGGAAACGCTGTGCGTTTTACCGCTGAACAGGTCTTCCACTTTAACGCCTGTGATGTGCTTCCCTTTATCCAGAATGAAACCTTTCACCTTGCTGTAATTCGAAACCTTCGCGCCATGGGCCACGGCGGATTTGATAAAAGCAAGCGTCAGTCTTTCCGGAAAAATGCTGACACAGTCGCAGAAAATGGACGCGCCGGTGAGTCCCTCGGCGCGCACGTGCGACTCCTGCCGCAGAACTTCTTCGCTAGAAATGGTTTTGTGGAACGGGATTCTCTTGCACGCATCCCAGGTAAAGTTTTTATCGTAGGACAGAGCGTCGTAGATGAGCATCCCGATTTTCGCGACCCATTTATTGTTTCTCAGCGGTTTTTTGTAATGGGTCATCATCATCGGCCACGGATATACAAAATTAGGAGCGATATTCTCCAGCACTCTTCTCTCACGAAGCGATTCGCGCACCAGTCCGATTTCGCCGTTGACTAGGTAACGCAATCCGCCGTGTATCATTTTGGAGGTCGCCGCGGACGTGGCCCAGGAAAAATCTTTTTTTTCCAGGAGAGCCACTTTCAATCCCCGTGTGGCGGCTTCATAAGCCATTGCCGCGCCGGTGATTCCGCCGCCGATGACAACAACATCGAACTGTTCATTATTGTATTTTTCAATAAACCTTTCCATGATAATTACCCATTATTCTCTTGTTGCGCGTTTGGCAATTCCCGTTTCACAGCTTCTTCCGCGTAAATAAGCACCTCTCTCATTATTCTGCGGGCATCGTCCGGTCTTTGATTTCTTATCGCCTCATAGATGTCATGATGAAAGATATTGGAACGTTCGGCATTGCGGGGATCATCGAAATAGAGATGGCCGTAATCCCGAAATATCTGATTGAAAAAATTCAAACCAATAGTGCAAAGCAGATTGTGGGTTGACCTGGCGATCAACTGATGAACGCGGATATCTTTTTCCAGCATATCAAGGTTTGAGCCAAAAACTACCGCTTTTAATTCATCAAGATCTTCGGGCGTTCTTTTCTCAGCGGCAATATAGGCAATTCGCGGAACGATATACCGGCGCGCCTCCAGAATGTTGATTACTGTTTCCCCGCTGCCATTGGTATGCAAAGCGGATTTGATCAGATCGAAATTGCCGCTTTCGAGATAATTTTTCACATATAAGCCATCGCCGTGACGGATTTCTACCAAGTCGAGATTTTCAAGTTTCCGCAAAGCTTCACGGACTGTGGCGCGGTTTACATCAAAGGTTTCCGCCAGTTCCCTTTCCGTGGGCAATTTTTCCCCGGGAGCTATTGCTGTCTCTTATACACATCTCCGAGCCCACGAGACCGTACTAGATCTCGTATGCCGTCTTCTGCTTGAAA
>OMKS01003429.1_pt1 | contig 12602 bp, 13 predicted proteins | sample 1674721 | NCBI WGS metagenome assembly OMKS01 (sample SAMN06264996, study PRJEB25208) | sediment metagenome | isolation source: hot spring sediment | place: USA: California | collected 2014-09-02 | reverse complement strand
ATACGGCCAGAAACGTTGCGCTCATGATCGGACTCCCCGAGGAAGTGCCGGCCTTCAGCGATACAATAGCCTGCGCTTCGGGGATGCTTTCTGTCATGGAAGGCTACGAGTTTATCAAAAACGGCTTTGCCGACGTCATACTCGCCGGCGGCGTTGAGTGGATGAGCGGCGGCGAATATTTCCTGTCCGACGCGGCGAACCAGGCTTTCGGCAACGGTGACGTTACTCTGAAGGATTCGATTACCGCGGGCGGTCCGGGCGCGGCGCCGGTGGAACGCTACGGAAACGTTCCCATGGGTATTACAGCGGAAAACCTTGTGGAGCTTCATAACATTCCCCGCGAGGAACAGGACAGGTTTTCACTGAGAAGCCAGGAACTCGCCCTTGCCGCCATCGACCGGGGCGATTTCAAGCGGGAAATCGTTCCCATACGTTATCTCCGTCCCGACGGCAAGGAGGCGGTTTTTGAAGTCGATGAGTTTCCCAAAGCGGGTACCACCATGGAGGTGCTGGGGAAATTAAAGGCGGTATTCAAGAAAGACGGTACCGTCACGGCGGGCAGTTCTTCCGGCAGGAACGACGGGGCGGCTGTCGCCCTTATCATGTCGAAGGAAAAAGCCGAGGAGCTGGGAGTGATACCCAGGGCGCGCATAATCGCGTGCGGGACTGCCGGTTGCGATCCGAGCATCATGGGACGGGGTCCTGTTCCGTCCACGGCAATCGCCATGAAAAAATCGGGGTTCGTTTTAACGGACATGGACCTGGTGGAACTTAACGAGGCCTTCGCCGGTCAGAGCCTGGCAGTCAAGCGTGAATGGAAGGAAATGTACGGCATGACGGAAGAATGGTTCGAGGAACACGTGAACCTCTGGGGCGGCGCCATCGCGCTCGGTCATCCACTGGGCGCCAGCGGATGTATCATTACCACCAAGCTGCTGCACGCTCTGGAACGGACCGGCAAGCGCCTGGGACTTGCCACGCTCTGCTGCGGCGGCGGAATCGGAGGCGCCATAATCATTGAACGGCCTGAAAATAGTGGAGTTGAAGGCCGGGAAGGAGGTGTCTCGTGAAAGAAGCAGTATTTGTCAGCGCTGTACGGACGCCAATAGGAAAATACCGTGGGGCTTTGAAGACGGTAAGAATTCAGGACCTGACGGCCCACACCATGAAGGCAGCCGTTGAAAAGGCTCAGATTGATTCGGGCGCCCTGGACATGAGCATTTACAGCCAGTCGATTCAAAGCAGTCTTCCAGCGAATGTGGGACGGCATGCCTGGACCCTGGCGGGATTAAGCGAGGACCCGGCCGGATATACACTGAACACGCTCTGCGCCGGCGCTCTTCAGACCATGATAAGCGGGTTCAATAAAATCATCGGTGACGAGTACAACGGCGTCCTCGTGGGCGGCGTGGAAAGTTACAGCATGACGCAATACTATATCCATCATCCCCGGTATGAGTTTGGTGCCGGAGACCTTTGCTTCCATGACCAGAAAATCGAAGTGGAAACACGGGCACAGCCGGTCGAGCTTTACGGGGAAGTGAGCGCCGCGACGCTCGCCGACCGGATCGCACTGCGTTACGGTCTGACGAGGGATTCCCTGGACGCCCGTACGGCACAGGATCACGAAAAGGCGCTCGCAGCTCAATCGCAGATCGGTGGAATCGAACCATACCTGGTCAAGTTGAGAAAACAGGAAAACCTTGTTGATCGCGACGAAACACCCCGGTCGTACACTCTGGAAGAGCTGGCGGCCTTGCCGCCGCAGAACGAGGGAGGAACCGCGACGGCGGCCAGTGTGGCGCCATGGGCGGACGCAGCGGCGTCGCTTGTTATGCTTTCGAGAGAACGGGCCGGGGAACTGGGCGCGGCTGATCCCATGGCGATAATGAAGGGGTTCGGTATCGCGGCGGGAAACCCCCTGATGCCTGAAAAAATGGCGATAAAATCGATCATGCAGGCCTGCGAGCGATGTGGACTTATTCCCGGAGACATCGATTACTTTGATGTGCACACACCTTCAGCCGCCGCCGGGCTCGTCCTTGAGGATTTACTGGGGCCGGCAGTAGCCGCCAGGATGAACGTGGACGGTGGAAGCCTTGCTTACGGTCATCCGGGAGCGGCCACCGGCGGTATCATGATGGTAAACATGCTCAACCGGCTGCGGCGCACGGGAGGACGGTACGGACTGGTAAGCGTGGGCGCCCTTGGAGGACAGTGTCTGTCGATCATTGTCGAGGCCTGCTGATACCAGGGCGGCCGGAGTCGGCGGAAACGGATTTCAAACCTACTACGAATGACGAGGAGGCAGTAATAATGGATTTCGCGTTAACTGAAGAACAGCGGATGCTCCAGGACATGGGAAAAAATTTCGCCGAAAGCGAGATTGCTCCCTACGTGGAGGAGGATGAAAAAAACCAGCACTGGAGACGGGAAATTTTCGACAAGATGGCCGAGCTGGGTTTTTTCGGTTTCAGCATAGATGAACAGTACGGCGGCAACGGCATGGGGTTCCTTGAAGGCGCCCTGATCATCGAGCAGGTGGCGAAGGTTCACACCTCGTGGCGCATGCCTTTTAACATGCAGGACTGGGGACCGGCGCTGACGATCCAGAAATTCGGCACGAAGGAGCAGAAGGAACAGTATATCCCCAAGTTCGTCAGCGGAGAGTACGTGGGCAATTTCGCCATGACGGAAGCCGACGTGGGCTCGGACGTGGCGGCCATGACAACCCACGCCGAGGACAGGGGCGACCATTTCGTGATCAACGGAAGCAAGATGTGGATTACCAACGGAACCGTGGCCGACTATGGCCTGCTTTACGTGAACACCACGAAAGGAGGCGGGGCCAAGGGAGTCACTTGTTTAATTGTTGATTACAACCTGCCGGGTATTACGAGGGCCAAGATACATGACAAGTTCGGGCTGTTGGGGTCGAACACGGGAGAGATTACCTTCGAGGACGTGAAAGTGCCCAAGGATGCTGTTCTTGGCGGTCCCGAGAATATCAACAACGGGTTCAAGGTCTGCATGATCCAGCTGAACGCGACCCGTCTCGGTTGCGCCGCAGGCGCCCTCGGACTTTCGGCGGCCTGCCTCGAGGCTTCCATCAACTATGCGAATGAGAGGTCGCAGTTCGGCAAGCCCATCGGCCGGTATCAGCTTATTCAACAGCAGATCGCCGAGATGAAAATAGAGCATGAGGCCCTGGCGGCTCTCGTATTCAAGGCGGCCTGGCTCAAAGACAAGGGACTGCCGAACCAGATGGAGACCTCCATGGCCAAACTTTTCAGCGCCAAGGCGGCGGTTCACGCGGCGAACGAGTGTATGAAACTTTTCGGTTCCTTCGGCTATTCCCTGGAATATCCCTGCGGGCGGTTCCTGCGGGACAGCAAGCAGTTCGAAACGCTGGAAGGTACCTCTAACATGCATACTTTAATTGTGGCAAACGCCGCCCTCGGCTTTTCTCCCAACCGGACCTGAAGACATAAAACAGCGCCGTTACATCGTGACGTAGACGGGCGGAGTGCTCCGAAAGGGCGCTCCGCCCGTTTCTTTGCCGAGGCGGCCGCTTATTCCACGCGTTATTGTATGTATACAAGAGATACAGGCAGGCACGGCCGATAATGTATAATTGTATTTCGGTATTGGAAAAAAACGGTCATGACTTGATTACATGAGTCCCGGCAGCCAGAGGGCGATCCAGGGAAAGGGGATCAGGATCAGAACGGCGATGATCAGGGCCAGTAGAAGGGGGAGGACACCCTTGAAAATGGTCTGGAGCGGCACGTCGCGTGCCACGCCGCTTACCACGTAGACATTGACGCCCACCGGCGGCGTGATGACGCCGATCTGGGTGATAAGAACGATGACAACACCGAACCAGATGGGATCAAACCCGAGCGTGAGGACGACGGGATAGAAGATGGGTACTGTGAGCATGATCAGGGCGAGTGAATCGATAAAGCAGCCGCCGACGAAATAAACCAGCAGAATAAGTATTATAACTGTCCAGGACGGAAGGGTAAGCGATGAAATCCAGGTGGCAATGTCGAAAGGAATTCTTGTAACAGCCAGAAAATGTCCGAAGACGGTGGCTCCCGCCACAATAAGGAGAATCATGCAGGAGATTCTCGTGGTTTCCATCAGGGATTCAACGAAACCCTTCCAGGTCAGTTGCCGCTTCAGCAGCGAGAGCAGAAGCGTTCCCAGTGCGCCCACGGCGCCGGCTTCCGTCGGCGTGAAGATGCCCGCGAAAAGCCCGCCCATGACCATTACAAAGAGAATCAACGTTTCGATAATCCCCGAAAGCGAGGCGATTTTTTCCCGGATTGATGTTCTGGGTCCGGCGGGCCCGAGTTCAGGGTCCACCCGGCACCAGACGGCAATGGTGACGATAAACAGAACCGTAAGCAATACACCGGGCAATATGCCCGCCATGAAAAGTTCCCCGATGGACTGTTGCGTCATGACTCCGTAAACAATGAAGATAACACTGGGAGGAATGAGGATTCCCAGACTGCCGCCGGCGGCAACCACGCCCGTGGCAAGTTCCGGTTTGTAATTAAATCGTTTCATCTCCGGCAGGGTTACCGCTCCCATCGTTGCGGCCGTGGCGTTAGTGGAACCGCATATAGCGGCAAAACCGGCACAGGCGCCGATAGTCGCCATGGCCAGTCCTCCCGGCTGGCTGCCGAGAAACACGTAAGCCGAGTCAAAAAGCCGCTTACTGATCCCGGAATGAAACGCTATCTGTCCCATAAGAACGAAGAGCGGAACCACGGTAAGACTCTGTGACCCGAAAACGCTGAAAAAATCCTTTGCCACGAGATTCAGGGCCGCGTCGAAATTGATGACAGTGCCGAAGCCGACAAATCCCACGATGGTCATGACAAAGGCCACGGGCATGCGGGAAAAGATCATGAGAAAAAGGGCAATAAGCCCGATAATTCCCACGGTGGTCGGGTTCATGGTTTCACGGTCCTTCTGAGGGAGATGAAAAATTGGAAGGCCAGGATGATGCACAGAAAACCACAGCCGACGGAAATACCGAAAACAAAGGGATAAACCGGAATGTTCATCGTCTGGGCCGTTTCTCCGGCCGCCTTCAGCGAGAGTCCGTAGCGACCGCTCTGCCAGGTGATGAGTGAAAAGATCACCAATGCCGCCAGTGCGTTGAAAGAATCGATAAAGTACCGGACCCTCCGGGGCAGTTTCTCAACGATGAAATCCACCGCGATATGGCTTTTCATGACAGTGGTATAGGAAAGGGAAAGGGATACGGCGAGGATGGCGAGAAATCCCACGATATCATGGGCACCCGGTATGGGTGCCCGAAAAAGGCGAAGCAGGACGTCGGCGGAAACGAGCAGCATCATTGCCACAATCGCTCCCGCCGCGATCCAGTTGACCGCCACCGCGATCCTGACCAGGAATTGTTCCTGTTTCGTCATGTCCCACTCCCGGGCACGTGAGTGCGTGCCCCCGCAACGTCGTTACCCGGCTGTTAACGGTTTTTCACGTGCTTCTCGATCAGTGCCTGCAACGTTTCCAGTGCCTTCCGTCCCGGAACGCCCCGTTCTTTCGAAGAAATCGCGTAATCTTCCAGAATGGGTTTTACCGCCGCGACCCACCGTTCGCTTTCTTCCGGTGAGAGGGTAATGATTTCATTGCCCAGCTCCAGCGTGTATTCGCGCCCGGCATTGTCCTCCTTGTCCCATACGGCGCCGTGCCGGTCAATCCATTCGGCACTTACGGCATTAAAAATATTTTGAATATCCGCCGGCAGCGAATTCCACTTGGCCCTGTTCATAACCACGAACATGGCCGTCGTGTAGCCTATGGAAGTGCACTCGGTTGTGTACTTGATGACTTCAGCCTGTTTCCATCCCTTCAGCGTCTCGATCGGCGCGAAGGTTCCTTCCACGACTCCTTTCTGCAGCGCCTCGTAGGCTTCTCCCTGGGACATGCCCACCGGTACCGCGCCAAGCGCCCTGGTCACTTTTTCGCTCAGTCCCGTCGACCGGATTTTCATTCCCCGTATTTCTTCGAGAGTGCGTACGGGTTTCTTGGTGTGCAACAGGCCCGGACCATGCGCGTGTATGTACAGCACCTTCACGTCTTTCAATTCGGCCGGTTGCATACTATTCAGGAATTCGTTCGCCACGCGGGTCGCGGTTGTACCGTCGGGGTACCCCATGGGGAGATCAAGGGCTTCCATGACAGGGAATCTCCCCGGCGTGTAAGCAAAGCAGGACATGCCCAGGTCCGATATGCCCTGTACTACGCCGTCGTAACACTGCCGTGCGTTCGTCAGCGTGCCGCCGGGGAAGAGATTGATTGTGACCTCTCCATCGGTCCGTTGTTCGATTTCCCCGGCCCATTCGGCAGCGGCCTGCGCCTGGCCGTGCGCCGCCGGAAAGAAAATACTGTAATTAAGTGTGACTTTCGCCTCCGCCGGAACGGGGGCGGCAAGCCACAGTATAAGCGCCGCCGAGGCAAGAACAGTTACGGTTATTCTTGATATTTGTCGCATCATTACAGCTCCCTCCTGGAAAATTTTTATTTAAAAAAATACTACTCGGGCATTGCCCGTCGTCACGACTGGATGATGATGGGATGTTCCGGGAAGCCTGCTTGCCCCATGGAAAGGGGAAAGCAGGCATCAATACATATAGATGTAAAACGGGGTGTGTTCTTGAATGTGTGATGTGCAACCGTTGAAATGTCTGTTTTTCATCATTTGTTTTTCCGCCGGGGGTTAAAGACCTGCGCGTGCTTCCGACATACCGGCGACGCGCCGCCCGGTTCGCTTGTTTGCCTGTCGTCCTGTTTCATGGCGTCATTCTTCGTTTAAGACGCCGTGAAAGAGAGCCCGGCATGCAAGGCGTAAATCCGGCGAAATCCGTCGCCGGAGGAACGCCCACTTATACGGCATTACGTGGTTTCAGTATCCGTCTTGGTTTTCTCCAGTTCTTCCTTGTAGCGCTCCGCTTCCGCCTTGGCCTTTTCCAGTTCCTGTTTTGCCTTTTCCAGTTCGTCGTTTCCGGCCGAGGCTTCCTTTTTCTCTCTCATTTGGTCGCGAATTTCATCGTACCCGACATAAATGGCCAGGGCGCCGCCGAGAAGGAGAGCTACGGGTATTCCTCCCGCCAGCAATGTTATAAATTGCGACCACCAGATTACGATTCCGAGAAGTCCTACTACCGCCGCGATGATACCGCCGATCATAACCTGCATTATGATAAAACCTCCTTCTTACGCGATTCTGCGCTGATAAAATCGATAACTGTAAAAGGACGTTTTTACGCCCTGAAAGATATCAGGTAACACAAAAAAAATTGACGGGCAAGATCAAAATGAAAAAAAGACTTGCCAAAAAGTCATGATTCCTTTAGGTTTACACATTCTTAACAAAGACCCTTTAAATACGGTGAATTACCGGAAAAAATATCGTGCGGTCCCGAACCGTCGCTTGAGGAGAATGTTGATGATAGAACCAGATTTTGACAAGACCGGAGGATTGGTCCCGGCCGTTGTTCAGGATGTCGAGACGAACAAGATACTTATGCTTGCCTACATGAACCGTGAAGCCTGGAACAAAACGCTGAAAACGGGGAAGGCGACTTACTGGAGCAGATCCCGGAGCAAGCTCTGGATCAAAGGCGAAACATCGGGGAATTTCCAGCAGGTAAGAGAGGTACGGATAGATTGCGATGCCGACGCGGTCCTGTTAAAGGTCGACCAGAAGGGAGCAGCCTGCCACCTGGGATATTATTCCTGTTTTTTCCGGCGGATTTCAGGGGATGACGTGGAAGTGGTTGAGGAACGTCTCTTTGATCCGGAGGAAGTCTACAAAAATGAGCAGTAATCTTCTCAAGCTGGGTATTCCCAAGGGAAGCCTCGAGGCCAACACGGTCGAACTCTTCAAGCGCGCCGGGTGGAAGATTTCCTATAACGAGCGAAGCTATTTTCCGTCGATAGACGACGACGAGATTGCCTGTTACCTGATCCGCGCCCAGGAAATGGCCCGCTATGTGAATGATGGAACCATTGATCTGGGACTCACCGGTCGAGACTGGATCGTCGAGAACGACGCCGACGTCACTGTCGTACAGGACCTTGTTTATTCCAAGGTATCCAGGCGGCAGGCCCGGTGGGTGCTCGCCGTAAGGGAAGACAGTTCAATAGCTTCACTGGAAGACTTGCAGGGTAAGCGCATTTCAACGGAACTGGTCAACTTTACCAAACGGTATTTCAGGGAACGTGGCATAGACGTACATGTCGAATTTTCCTGGGGCGCCACTGAGGCAAAAGTGGTGGAGGGTCTGGTGGACGCCGTCGTCGAAGTGACCGAGACGGGCAGTACGCTGCGAGCGAACAAGCTCAAGATCATTCACGAACTGATGAAGACCAATACGCAGCTCATAGCGAACAAGAGCGCCTGGAATGATCCGTGGAAACGGAGAAAAATCGAGCAGATCAGCATTTTGCTGCGGGGATCTTTTCTGGCGATGAGCAAGGTTGGCCTGAAAATGAATGTTCCGAAAGAAAACCTGGGACGGGCCGTGCTTCTGCTGCCTTCGATAACGGCGCCCACTGTATCCCAGTTGAACAAAGACGAATGGTTCGCCGTTGAAACAATCGTCGACAAGGATATTGTACGGGATTTGATCCCGTTGCTCCGGGAAGCCGGGGCGGAAGGCATTATCGAGTATCCGCTCAACAAGGTTCTCTGAGGAGACTGCCGCCATGGCGAGAAACGCGGAGATCAAGAGAAAAACGACCGAGACGGACATCACCGTTGCGGTCGATCTGGACGGCGAGGGAAAAAGCGCAATCGACACGTCCCTGCCATTTTTCGACCACATGCTGACACTCCTGGCGCGTCACAGTCTTATCGATTGCTCGGTGACAGGCAGGGGCGATACTGATGTTGATGATCACCACCTCGTGGAGGACATCGGGTTGTGTCTGGGAGAAGCCCTGGAAAAAAGCCTGGGCGACAAAAGCGGGATCGGAAGATACGGAACGGCATTCATTCCCATGGACGAAAGCCTGTGCCATGTATCGGTCGATTTTTCCGGGAGACCCAGTCTTGTTTATAATGTCCGTTTCGAGCATGAAAAGATCAAAAATTTCGAATTGCTGCATCTGGAGGAGTTTTTTAAGGCGCTTGCCGATAAGGCGGGAATCACCTTGCATATAAACAGCATATATGGTAAAAATCCTCACCATATAGCTGAGGCGATGTTCAAGGCATTCGCCCGCGCTTTGAGAGCGGCCGTGTCGATCGACAGCCGTGTTTCCGGAGTCCCTTCGAGCAAGGGGGTTCTCTGATCGTACATCAGGAGTTCCCATTGCGACCGAGTTTTCCCCTGTTGCAACGTTTCGGCGAGGCAAGGGTATGATTCCCGGCAAAAGTCAATTCACAGGTATCGTCAGGTCAGTGGCGCTGTGCGCGGCTCTGTTGGTCTGTTTGTCTCTGGTCCCGGCCGGTTGCGGCGGCTTTCGCGGCGTCATGCCGTCCGCAGTTCAGGAAGAATCTTTTGATTTCAAGAAAATCGCCATTGTGCCCGTTAAACGCGTTTTGTCCGAGGATCCCCGGCAGCAGTTTGCCCAGTGTCCCCTGACAGGCGCTTTTTACCGTAACTGCGGAGTTCCCGGGGAAACCGCAGAGAGCGATCTTGAAGAACTTTTTATAAACGAGCTTGCATCAAAACGGCAATATGTGCTGATTCCGCCGGAGCGGGTCGAGGGAGTACACCGTCGCGTCAGGGCGGCGTCTTTCAAAAAGACGACTCGCGATGAATTGAAGACGGTAGGTGAAGAACTTGGAGCCGACGGTGTTATAGCAGGTTACGTGTTTTGTTATGCGGAACGCAAAGGGTACACCTATGCCGCGGAACAGCCGGCGTCGGTGGTGTTCGTGTTTCACCTTCTGCGAGTGAGTGACGGCGAAGTCGTGTGGACCGGTATTTTCGACAAGACGCAGGAGTCACTCATGCAAAATATTCTCGACCTGCGTGCCTTCTTCAAGGGAGGCGGAAAATGGATAACCGTCAAGAAACTGGCGGCGCAGGGCATTAAGGAAGTATTGAAAACCTTTCCGGAGCGTGAATAAGAGCATTAATTAGTTTCGTTTACTCTATCTTCTCCGGCAATATGGTTCTTGCGGCGGCGTAATCAGCAGGTAATGCCGCCGTTTTGCTGGTGCGCGAAGCGTGAGGCGTCCTGCCTGCGGGTCCGTGCCGAAAGGAACGCAACATCAGTCGTGGTTATAATTCCGGCGATCGATATCAAGGACGGGAAGTGTGTAAGACTTCTTCAAGGGGATTTCAACCGCGTTACCGTGTATGCAGACGACCCCGTCGAAATGGCGAAAGCCTGGCGGCGCAGAGGCGCGGAGCGCCTTCATGTCGTGGACCTCGACGGCTCGAAGGATGGAGGTCCCGTCAATGGGGAGGTCATTGAACGCATTGCCCGGGCCGTCGACGTCACCGTCCAGGTGGGTGGAGGTATCCGGTGCATGGAGACGGTGGAACGCTATCTGACCGCCGGTGTCGGCCGCGTGATTCTTGGAACGGCGGTTCTTAAAAACCGGGATTTCGTCATCGAGGCGTGCCGGTGTTTCCCCGGCAGGATCATTCTCGGCATCGACGCGCGCGATGGCATGGTTGCCGTGGAGGGGTGGCTCGAACAAACCGAACAAAGTCCTGCCGAGCTGGCCGCGATGTACGAAGGATATGGAATCGACGCCATCATTTATACGGACATCGGGCGGGACGGTATGCAGACAGGAGTTAACCTGGATTCTACGGTACAGTTGGTCGGCGCGTTGAGCATTCCCGTCATTGCTTCCGGAGGAGTTTCAAACATTAATGATATCAAGAGGCTTCTCTCGATGGAAGATTCCGGAATCATGGGGGTCATCATCGGAAAAGCGCTCTACGACGGCCGGATTGACCTGGAAGAGGCGATTGACGTTGCCAGAGGAAGCGGCGGCCGTTCAGTGCGGTAATTTTTAATACGAAGAGAAGAGAGGAACAGCGCGTCATGGATGAATGTATTTTCTGCAAAATCGTTGAGGGGAAAATTCCCGCTTCCGTTGTGTATGAGGGTGAAACGGTCCTTGCTTTTGAAGATATTCAACCGACGGCGCCCGTACACGTGATACTGGTACCGAAACGGCACGTGGGAAGCATGATGGATATGGGGGACGGGCAGCGGGAACTCGCGGCGGACATTATGGAGGCGGCGGTGAAAGTAGCGCGGCTCAAAGGCGTCGACGAGACCGGATTCAGGCTCGTGATCAATTGCGGTCCCGATGGCGGGCAGCTCGTCGGCCACCTGCACATGCACTTACTGGGAGGACGGAAGCTGACCGACGGCATGGGATGAACCGATTGACAAATCCCGAGCCGGTATTACATTACATTAGTGAATATAACTCAAAACGGCAGATTGGGAACCTGCCGCCCGCCGAGGAAAGGCACGATATTATGACGATCGAAGAACAAATTGATGTACGCATGAAAGAAGCGGCGAAAAAACGTGATGCCGTAACGCTGTCCACGCTTCGAATGGTGAAAGCGGCCCTTCACAACAAGCAGATAGAATTGAGAAAGAAACTGGATGACAAGGATGTACTTCAGGTTCTGTCTTCTCTGGTCAAACAACACAAGGATTCCATAAACCAGTTCGAGCAGGGCGGGCGGAGCGATCTCGTGACCAAAGAAAAAGCGGAACTCTTCGTTATCAATGAGTATATGCCCGATGAGATGTCGGAAGAGGAAATCAAGCGTGAAATTGATCGAGTGATCGAAGAAGTCGGCGCCGCCGGTCCCCGGGACATGGGGAAGGTCATGAAGGCGTTGATGCCGGTTATAACGGGAAAGGCGGACGGCAAGGTCGTCAGCGAAATGGTGAAAGCGGCGCTGACCTCGTGACGGTGCGGCTCTTGTCGTTGCAACGCCGGACCGATAGAAATGTTCCGCATGGTTCTTCCGAGCAATGCGGCGGGGTCATTCGCGGATGGGACCGCGGGGAAGGCCGTTACGTTGAAAGGTCATATACCTCAGGATGTCATAGAAGAAATACGGAGCAGGTCAAATATCGTCGAGCTCGTATCCGAGTACGTGACGTTAAAAAAGGCCGGAAAGAATTATGTCGGCCTGTGCCCGTTTCACCAGGAAAAGACACCGTCGTTCACGGTCAATCCGGACAAGCAGATCTGTTATTGTTTCGGTTGCGGCGAGGGAGGAAACGAGATTTCTTTCCTTATGAAAATACAGAATATCTCTTTTCCCGAGGCGGTGAGAAAGCTCGCCGCGAGGAGAGGAATTGTTATTCCTGAGGAGCGTCCCGCCGGCGGAGAGCGACGGCGGGATGAGGAGCGGGCCGGTCTGATCAAAGTGAACAGGCTGGCCCAGGGTTTTTTCGAGAAGAACATGATGTCCGGGAAGGGGAAACACGCCAGAGAATACCTTGCCGGGCGGGGTATAAGCGATTCGGTGGTGAAAACATTCGCTCTGGGATATGCCCCGGTTGCGTGTTGTTTCAATCCTCATCCAGTCCGTAGACCGGATGCAGCGACATCCGGA
>OMKS01003428.1_pt1 | contig 12603 bp, 12 predicted proteins | sample 1674721 | NCBI WGS metagenome assembly OMKS01 (sample SAMN06264996, study PRJEB25208) | sediment metagenome | isolation source: hot spring sediment | place: USA: California | collected 2014-09-02 | reverse complement strand
GGTGCGAACCCGGGCGACTGGCGGATCCACTACAAATACGGCAAACTCCTGGCCGAGGACATGAAAGACTACAAGGCTGCGGCTGACGAATACCGCACCGTCGTCGGGATCATCGGACACAGCCACATGGGCTACGAGTCGCTGGGAGCGGTGCTTCGTGCTCTGGGCGATATCCGGGGCATGATGGAGCAATACGAGCAGGCCCTGGAGCGCAAGCCCACCAGCGTCGATGCCCTCTACTACCTGGGATGGGGTCATCAGAAACAGGGCCGGCTCCCGGACGCCGAACGGTACTATCGCCGCGTCATTCAACTGCGGCCGGCCCACGCGCCGGCGTACAACAACCTCGGCGAGGTGCTCTACAAGCAGAATCGTCTCGAGGACGCGGTCCAGGCCTGTCGCGATGGGCTGGCGGTGGACCCGAACAATGCCATCCTGCACAGCAACCTTGGAGTGCTGCTGGACAAGTTGGGATTTCGCGAAGAGGCTATCCGGCAATTGCACACCGCCGAGCGTCTGGACCCCAACTCCGCAAGGATCAAGGCGGTTCTCAAAGACATACTCAAACAGAACTGACCGCCTAGATCGCACGGACGCGGATTGCTGGAGGCCTTGCTTGTGTAAGTCGTTGCGAGAAAAGAGCTTACACTTCGAGTGCCAGAGCATATAACCCTGGCTGCGTCAAGCCGACGCTCTCAGACGGCCGTTCGCGCGGCTACCCACGCGCCATCCGGATCGGCGCGCCGTGGACGAGGCTCACAAACCTCGGAAAATCCCGTTTTTTGCCTTTTCACTCCCCCGGTTTTTTGGTATCCTACGCAGCTCTAAATCGTTGATTGAATAACGTCTCAGGAGCCTATTCGATGTCAAGAGTGTGTTATTTCACGGGCAGCAAGACCACGACGGGGCGCAGTATCAGCCGTCGCGGTAAGGCCAAGCGCCACGGCGGTGTCGGTAAAAAAGTTACCGGCATCACCAAGCGCAAGTTCAAGCCCAATATCCAGAAGGTCCGTGCGGTCATTGACGGCAAGGTCTGCCGGGTCAGGGCCTCGGCGAAGGCCATCCGGATGGGGCTTGTGGTCAAGCCCGTCAAGCGCAACTACAAGCCTGCCGAGAAGGCTACGGCCTGACGCAGCGCCCGTGCAGGCGTTCAGGATTCCAGCGAGGCGCTCCACCGGCCTCGCTTTTCGTTTGGGGATGCAACTGTGAAGCAGGCAATCGACCGGGCACAGGTAATGAAAGTCGCCAAACTTTCTCGATTGGAGCTAACCGAGACGGAGGTCGATCAATTCACCGGGCAGCTTTGCGCGATCCTCGAGTACGTCGAAAAGATGAACGAACTGGACACCGCCGATGTCGATCCGCTGGCGCATTGCCTGCCGATCCGCAATGTGCTGCGGGCCGACGTGCCCGTCGAGTCGCTGGGGACGCAACGGGTACTGGCCAACGCGCCTGTGCGGGATGAGCAGTTCTTCCGTGTGCCCAGGATTCTGGACGAAGGATCGGGGGCGTAGTTCACATGGGCAAGAGACTATTTCAGAACTGCAATCCCGTCTGTCATGCTGAGCGAAGCGAAGCATCCGGGACTCGAACGGAAGTTCTCGCCGGCCCGCAGGCCAGATGCTTCGCTTCGCTCAGAATGGCATGCCTTGTCTTGGGACGGTTACCGAGGATTTTGGAGGTATATCTCACCATGAGACCGGTTGTAGCAGTGGTGGTTCTTGGGTTGGGCATGTCTGTTGCCGGTTGTACGGAGTCGGAGCAAGTTCCAATGGAAACCAAGCCAGTGGCCACAGCAGGCCAACACGCCCTGTCCTTCGAGAAGCAGATCACATTGAATGTCCGGTGCGGCTATCTGCTGTATCTGCCGGCCGGCTATGAGCCCGCTGGCAAGAAGTGGCCGCTGATGCTGTTTCTCCACGGGGCCGGTGAACGCGGAAGCGACCTGAACAAGGTCAAGCTGCACGGCCCGCCCAAGCTGGTCGAGCAGGGCAAGGACCTGCCGTTCATCGTCGTCTCGCCGCAGTGCCCGGCGGGCCAGTGGTGGCCAGACCAGGTCGAGACGCTCAAGGCCCTGGTTGATACCGTCGCGGCGGAGTACGCCGTCGATGCCGTGCGAATCTACGTTACGGGCCTGAGTATGGGCGGCTATGGCACGTGGGCCCTGGCGGGCGCCTATCCCGACACCTTCGCCGCGGCCGCGCCGATATGCGGCGGCGGGCAGCCCTTCACGGCCGGTAAGCTCAAGACCGTTCCGGTCTGGGCCTTCCACGGAGCCAAGGACAGCGTGGTGCCGCTCAGCCAGTCCGAGAACATGGTTGAGGCGCTCAATCGCGCCGGCGGAAGCGCCAAACTGACCGTCTATCCCGATGCCAATCACGACTCGTGGACCGCAACCTACGACAACCCGCAGCTCTACGAGTGGCTGCTGCAACACACAAAGAAGCGATAAGACCGGTTGCCGACGATGGAAGTACTGAGCCTGCGGGCGTTGCGTGACAACATAGCGGCCGGACGAACGACGAGCGTCGAGGCGGTTCGAATGGTGCTTGAGCGGATCGGGCGGATCGACACGATGGTGGGGGCGTATATCAGCGTCTTCGAGGAACAGGCCCTGGCCAGGGCCGCTGAGATCGACGGACGGATTGCCGCCGGGCTGCCGGTGGGGGCCTTGGCGGGCGCGCCGGTAGCCGTCAAGGACAACATGTGCACCGCCTTCGGGGCGACGACCTGTGCGTCACGGATTCTCAAGAACTTCCAGGCCCCCTATGATGCCACCGTGGTCGGGAGGCTCTCGGCCGCGGATGCCGTCATCGTGGGTAAGACGAACATGGATGAGTTCGCCATGGGCTCGAGCACGGAGAACTCCGGGCTCAGGCGGACGGTGAACCCCTGGGATACCGGGCGCGTGCCGGGCGGCAGCAGCGGCGGGTCAGCCGCGGCCGTGGCGGCGGGTCTGTGCGCGGCGGCGCTGGGTTCGGATACCGGCGGTTCTATTCGCCAGCCGGCCGCTTTCTGCGGCGTCGTCGGCCTCAAACCGACCTATGGGCGTGTTTCTCGCTACGGTCTGGTGGCTTATGGCTCCAGCCTGGACCAGATTGGACCACTGACGCGAACGGTCGAAGACGCCGCCCTGTTGATGAATGTGATCGCCGGCCATGACCCATCGGACAGCACCAGTGTCTGCGAGTCGATGGCCCCGGTGAGCGACTACCTGGCGGACCTGGACAGGCCCGTCGAGGGTCTGCGAATCGGTGTTGTCTCCTCACTGAATGCCGGCGCCGACCCCGCCGTTGTCAAGGCGCTGGACGAAGCCCTTGCTGTCTATCGGCCCCTGGGGGCCGAGTTGATCGAGGTGGAACTGCCGCATTTCGACTACGCCATTGCGGCGTACTATGTCATCGCCACGGCGGAGGCGTCGAGCAATCTGGCTCGCTACGACGGCGTACACTACGGCCACCGCAGCAAACAGGCCGAAGACTATGTCGCCGTGTATTCCAAGTCCCGGGCCGAGGCCCTCGGCCAGGAGGTCAAGCGGCGCATCATGCTGGGGACCTACGCCCTGTCCAGCGGATACTACGATGCGTACTACCTCAAGGCTCTCAAGGTCCGCAACCTGATTCGGACCGACCTGGTCAGTGCGTTCGAGCGGTGTGATTGCATCATCATGCCGGTGGCCCCGACGACGGCCTTCAATATCGGCGAGAAGACCGACGACCCTTTGCAGATGTATCTCTCGGACATCTACACCATCTCGGCGAATCTGGCCGGCATCCCGGGCATCAGCATCCCGTGCGGCTTCGATGGACGGGGTATGCCCATCGGTATGCAGATACTCTCGCCGGCGTTCAGCGAAGACAGGCTGCTGCGAATCGCGCGGATGTACGAACGACAGACCCAATGGCATCAGCGCCGGCCCGATATGGGCTGACATACATACGAACAGGTTCGGGCATGAGTGATCTCCAATACAAGGTTGTCGTGGGTTTGGAAATCCACGTGCAGTTGTGCACGAAGAGCAAGATGTTCTGCGGATGCGCCGTGGAGTTCGGCGCCGAACCCAACAGCCGCGTCTGCCCGGTGTGCCTGGGCATGCCGGGCGTCCTGCCCGTGATGAACCGACTCGCCGTGGAATACGCCATCCTGGCGGGCCTGGCCCTGAATTGCCGCATCGCCCGCCGCACCAAGTGGGACCGCAAAAGCTACTACTACCCGGACCTGCCCAAGAACTACCAGATCAGCCAGTACGACCTGCCGCTGAGCGCCGAAGGCTATATCGAAATCCCGCTCGACGACGGCCGCACCAAGAAGATACGGATTACCCGTGCCCACCTCGAAGAGGACGCCGGCAAGAACCTGCACGCCGAAGGCAACTACTCACAGGTGGACCTTAATCGCACAGGGACACCGCTGCTGGAGATCGTGACTGAGCCGGATATGAGCAGCGCCGCCGAGGTCCGGGCCCTGGCCGTGGAGTTGCAGCGAATCGTGCGGTATCTGGGTGTCTCGGAGGCGGACATGCAGAAGGGGCACATGCGCTTCGAGCCGAATGTGAACCTGATTATCACCCGCGGCGGCCGGCAGTACAAGACCCCCATCGTCGAAGTCAAGAACCTCAACAGCTTCCGGTCGCTGGAACGCAGCGTCGAATACGAGATCGGTCGGCAGATCGATGAGTTTCTGGAGACCGGCCGCACGCTGGAGATAGGCAACAAGAGCACCCGTGGCTGGGACGACGTCAGGGAAATCACGGTCCTTCAGCGGGAAAAAGAGGAGGCCCACGACTACCGGTACTTCCCCGACCCGGACCTGGTGCCCGTGGAGGTCGATGAGGCATGGCTGGCCGAGATTCAGTCGCGGCTGTGTGAATTGCCTCTGGCCCGGCAGCGCCGGTTTGCCGAGGAATACGGGCTCAGCGCCTACGATGCGGGGGTGCTCACGGCCGAGCGAGAGACGGCGGATTTCTTTGACCAGGCCGTCCGAGCCGGTGGCGAGCCCAAGCGGGTCTGCAATCTGCTGACGCAGGTGGGCATGAAGCTGGCCAATGAGAAGGGCGGCGGCATCGCCCGGCTGGGCCCATCGACGCAGGCCGTGGCGGAACTGGCGAAGATGATCGACGATGGAACCGTCAATGCTACGGCGGCCGGCACGATATTCGCTGAGATGGTCGCTACGGGCAAAAACCCCGCCGCGCTGGCCGACGAGTTGAACCTCGTTCAAAAGAGCGACGCCGGGGAACTGGAGGCGATGGTCGATGAGGTGCTTGCGGCCAATGCGGAGGCGGTGGCCGATGTACGAAGCGGCGGCAAGAAAGCCGGTAAGGCGCGGGGCTTCCTGCTGGGGCAGGTCATGCAGCGGACGAAGGGACAGGCCAATCCGAAGGTCGTGTCGGAGATACTGGGCAAGAAACTGGGGTAGAAACGACTGCAAGACACGGTACGTCATTACAAAGGAATGCTGATGAAGGTGGCCAGGAGCAGCGATATTGAGCGGACCGAAGTGAAAATGGAAGGGGCGGCGGGCGTGGCGATCCGGTGGCTCATCGGCGAGAAGGATGGTGCGCCCAACTTCGCCATGCGGATGTTCGAGGTCCAGCCCGGCGGCCACACGCCGCTGCATACCCACCCGCACGAGCACGAGGTCTTCATCGTGGAGGGAACCGGCACGTTCGTCTGCGATGGCGGCGAGTATCCCTTCGAGGCCGAGCACGTCATCTTCGTGCCCGGCGGCAGGGAGCACTGCTTCAAGAACACCGGCGACGGCCTGATGCGCTTCCTGTGCATCATCCCGGCCGGAGCCAGGTAAGCCCGACCGCCGTAGGACACATCAACCACGGTGGCCGATCTTGTGCTCCGTGCCGCTCAGCAGGCGTTTGATGTTTGTTCGATGGCGGAAGATCACCACTCCCACAATCGCAAACGCCGCCGGCAGCAGCGGCCACAGGTCCGCCAGGGCCCAACTGTCCAGCACCGCAATCGCGACAACCAGTGATGTACAGAAGGCCACAGCCCCCGCAATCGAGGCCAGCGAGACGTACCGCCAGATGACAACAACGAGAACCCACGTGACCAAGGCAATCGCCGCACTGACGGTGTACCACGGCCACAACCCCAGCGCCACGCCCAGACTCGTGGCGACCCCCTTGCCGCCTTTGAATCTCAGATAGACCGGGAACACATGGCCCAGAATCGCGGCCACGCCCACCGCCAGCGACATGACCAGACGGACCACCGGGGCCGTCCCATCCCATCGACCAAAGCCGACGACAGCCAGCAGAGTCGGAACCAGCCCCTTGCAGACATCCAGGAAGAAACAGACATACGCCCACTTCTTGCCCAGGGCCCGGGCGACGTTGGTCGCGCCGATATTGCCCGAACCGATGGACCGCAGGTCCTTGCCGTGGGCCCTCGCGATGATCAGCCCGAACGGGATCGAACCGACCAGATAAGCCGCGAGAATCGCCGGAGCCCAGGCGGACATACAGAAAGCCGCCACATCAGCGATGAGAACACATGGCCTCATAGTCAATATCGTCTCTCGCCTCTGTGGGCGAGGATTCGTTCATACAGCTCAATCAACTGCCCGGCCACCCGATCCACGCAAACCTTCTTCCGCAGGTCATCGGCTACAATGGCCTGACTCGCCGCCCGGATGTTCGACTCGTCCGAGAAATGTGTAATCGCCTCGGCCAGGGCCTCGATATTGTCGGGAGAATCTACCACCCGCCCGTGGACCTTGTCAACGAACAGGTCGGCCGCTCCGTTGTAGCGGGTCGTGATGACGGGTCGGCCCGCCGCCAAGGCCTCCAGGATGAACCGGCTGGACGGGTCGTAGAACGTCGGCAGGACCGCCACCTCGCTGATGGTCAGGACATTCTGCACGTGACGAACCGGCCCGAGGAACACGATCCGCTCATGCACGTTGAGCCGCCTGGCCAGCAGCCGATACCGGCCGCTCTTGCCCGCCCCGGCCACAATCAGGAACACCGGCCGCCCCTGGCTGCGAGACCGGGCCAGGGCGGCTATCAGCGGTGTCAGGCCCTTGAGCCGGAAGTTGTTCGCCACGAAGCTCATGAACAACGGCCGGTCGGCTTCGGTGATACCCAGACGCGCAAAAATCTGGGCCCGAAGCGTGTCCACGCGTTCCGCATCCAGTCGTTTGGACAGGCGCACGCCGTTGGGGATGACCACAATCCGCTCATCCGCCGCGTCATAGTGGCGTTTGAACTGCTCGGCGACATAGTGCGACAGGGCCGCCAGCATCGGTCCCTGGGCGGCCCTGCACAGACGTCTCTCGGCACGCAGCAGCGCCGTTCGCCGCGCATTGAGAGAACCAGTCATTCGCTTGACCGTCCGCAGCAGGGCGGTCGGATAGCTGTCCGCGTTGCGGACCATGGCCTCGGCATACGTGCCGCCGCGAGGCTGATAGACATCGGCGAAGTCGACGGGCAGGACGCTGTGAACCAGGTCATACCGTTGTTGTTTCAGGTGCTCCCGCAGGGCTGCGGCAAATGTGTGAAAACCCGTCCGCTTGCCTCTCTCATCGGCACACAGGATTCGCACATTCGGCGTCTGGCTTTGCCCCTTTGCCGCCAGTACATCCACCTCCAGCCCCCGCGACCGCAGTGCCGCGGCCACCTCGAAGACGGATCGCTCCGCCCCACCCAGCGCAATATCCGCTCGTTCAATAATGATCGCCACTGCCGGGTTCATTGGGTCGTGCCACCTGTCCGGCGGTCCAGGAACGGGGCCGCTCGGCCGTGCCTGTGATCGTGGCGGGCCATTCGCCGCGCCTTGCGAAGCACTTTCCGGATAAAGGCCTTGTCCGCCGTTCCAAGACGCCTGATCCCCGCGTATGCCAGGTAAAAACGCAGCCGGTCCGTGTTTGAAAAGACCGACCCCGGCGCCGAGTAATGCACTTGGGAGATGTCCTTGAGGCGAAACCGCTCGGCCGTCAGACTCGGCCGCAGCGCCCTGGCCAGGTCGATCAGGGCCAGAGACCCGTCGTCGCCGTAGAAGATGTGCGACAGGTAAAGGTCGCGATGGCGATAGCCCGTGCGGTGAAACCCGGCCACAAAACTTGCCAACTGACCGATGAACTGCCTTCGCCGGGCAAGTACGGCGGGCGTGGGCGGCGCGGAAAAGCAGCTCGGTAGCCTGCGTTCGAGGGCGTCGGCCCCCGGTATCTGACGGCTCACGATGAAACTGCGCTTCTCGAAGAACCGGCCCCATTGGTATCCATAGGCAATGATCTCAGGGACCGCGACACCGGCCGCGGCCAAATCCAACGACGGTGTCAACTCCGCCAGGGCACAGGGCATCCGACGCCCCAGCGTCAGCCAGTTCCTCATCTGAACCGCCGCCGCCGGCCGATTGTATCGCTTGAGATACACCGTCACCGGCGGCTGGCCCACATCGAATCGCAGCCGACTGCGATACTTCGGCATGCCTGGTTTCGACAGACTGGTTCCCTTCCGCAACTCGAAGACCGCGTCCAGGCTCGTCAGACCCGCCACCGCAAGCCGGTCTCTGTACCCGCGCCGGACCCACATTCCTTCGCAGATGGGCTCAAACCCGCAGTCAGCCATTGGCAGTCGTCCGTTCCTTCACGGCGTCCAGATGTTTGGCGGCGGCCTCACACACGCTATCGACGGTGATTGCCTTCATGCAGATGTGTTCCGGCAGGGGGCATCGCGGCCGTCCGCAGGGGGCGCAGTCCACGTCGGCCACGATCCACGTCTCTTTCTCATAGCCCGTGTCGGTCCATGCCGGGTCGTTCGGGCCGAAGAGCGTGGCCACCTGTCGGCCCAGGGCGATGGCGATGTGCCGCGGTCCGGTGTCGTTGGTGATCACGAGGTCCGCACGGGCAAACAGGGCCTTCAGTTGTCCCAGATCGAGCGGATGTTCGCCAAGATTCAGCAGCGGATGCCTGGCCGTTTGACATATTTGTCGTCCGATGCGGCGTTCGGCCTCATTGGCCGCGACCGAAACCACAACCGTGGCGCCGTATTGCTCGATCAGGCGGTCGGCGGTCTCGGCGAATCGCTGCGGCAACCAGCACTTGCTGGGGCCAAACGCCCCGCCCGGTACGAGTATCACCACGGGCCCCGTCGCCTCTCCCAGTGCCGGCAGCTTCTCGCTCACCTGCTCGCGGGCTTCTTCGTCTACGGACAATTCGAGCGTTCTATTGTGCGTTGAGCCTCCGGCTCGCGCCGCCAGCGCCAGGTAGTAGTCAATCATTGAGTGGGGATTGAATCGGTTGCGCAGGGCCTGCCCCAGCCCTTTGGCCGCGACGGCCATTCGCTGGACGCCGCAGCCGTGTCCGGCGTCGGGTTTCGCCACCCGCGGCGGATGCAGACGCTCGGTCAGCAGAAAGCCGCGCCCGCCCCGGGCATACCCGATACGAACGCCGACGCGGGCCAGAAACGTCGCTAGGGCCGAGACAAACGAGTTCGTCAGCAGAATGGCGTGCGTGAACTCATGCTCGCGCAGGTTCCTGGCGATGGCGAATGGGTTCTTCATGCCTTGTTGGAGCCAACTATCGGCGAAGGGGCTCGGCGATAGGATGCGGCGGATTGGCGGAGCGCCCAACAGAAAGATGTGCGCATCGGCGAAGTGCTCCCGGATGGCGCGCAACGCCGGTGTACACAGAATGGCGTCGCCCATCGGCGAGGGCAACCAGACCAATACCTGCCGGGCGGACCGGCTCATCGTATCGCTCCGATCCGGCATGGCTATTTCCGCCCCTGCATCAGGTAGAACGTCAACGACATCAACTGCAGCACAATCCCGAAACCCAGGGCGACATAGAGTTCCTGGCCCGTTTTCGAGGGGTTCATCAGATACCAGACCGTCACCACCAGACAGAAAATCACGAGCACCTGCAGAATCCCCGCCAGGAACCGCATCGCGGAGAACTCATGGAACATCTCATCGCGGTTGAGGATACGCAACTGGTCGATAATCTCTCGCAACAGGTCCTGTGTCGAGGCCTCCCGCCGGTCGCTTCCGGCGGCCGGCGGAGACCTTCTGTCCGCGGGTTCTTCCGCATCGGACTGCGACAGCGGTTCACAGTCGCCGGACCTGGCTGCCACGGCCGACGTCGAGGCCTCCGTCTCTGCCGAAGGGCGATGGTGGCGATCTTTGGCCTTGGCCGCTTTGGGCCTGGCGGCTGTCTTGACCGGAAAAACCACATGACTTGTCGCCGCTCTGGGTTTGGGCAAGTCCGGTTCGGCCTCCTGCTCCTCGGTGCCTAGCGCGGCGCCCACGCTCGGTGTCCGGCGGTGGTCGGCGTCTTGCGTCGTTACAGGGGCGGGTTGAGGCTTGGGAGATTGCGGTTCTTCCGGCGCCGGCGCGGATTCCTGCTCAGGCTCATCGGCGTGCGCCGCGGGCGCGGGCGGTTGGGGCGTCGAAGGAGCCACCGCCTGCGCCGCCGCACGATTGTGCAGCTTGACGATGTTGACCGCCTCCTTGAGGTTGATTGCACGGTAATCCGGATTCGACCGAAGGTCCTCGAAACGCACCTCCCGCGTGGGTGGATCGACCAGGATCGTCTTGCAGCCGGCCGCGCGTCCCGCATGGATGTCCCTGGCGCTGTCGCCGATCATCCATGACTGCGATAGATCGATATCCAACTCCTGCGCGGCGGCCAGCAACATGCCGGGCCCGGGCTTGCGATCATCGCTGTCCTTGCGGTACTCCGGCACCGACCCCTCCGGGTGATGCGGACAGTAATAAATGCCGTCCAGATAGGCCCCTTGACGTCCCAATAGCTCCTTCAGCCGCGCGTGAATATGCCCAAGCTGCTTCTCGGTGATGAGGCCTCGCGCCACCGCCGACTGGTTTGAGATGATGACGAGCCGGTAGCCCATATTGCGGAACTGATTAAGAGCCGAGGCGACGCCGTCGATCAGTCGCACCTGGTCTGGGTCGCTGATATAGCCGGGATCCACGATGAGCGTGTCGTCGCGATCCAGAAATACGGCTTTCTCAGACATCTTGCAGACCCACTTTCATATCAGCGGCCGACGAAACGCCGTTCAACAAGTTCACAGATGATGTGGTACGCCAGTTGATGGATTTCCTGGCTCCGTGCCGTCGATGCATCGGCGGCACAGAGGCAGACATCCGCCATCGTCTGCAACGGGCTGTCGCCCCTGCCGGTGAAGGCAATGAGGACGGCGCCGCGTTCTTTGGCCAGTTGGGCCGCCTTGAGTACGTTGGCGCTGGCGCCGCTGGTGGAAAACGCCCACAAGACATCGCCCTTACAGACCAGCGCTTCGACCTGCCGGGCGAACACGTCCTCGAAGCAGTAGTCGTTGCCGATGCACGTCAGAACGGACGTATCCGTGGACAGCGCCACCGCCGGCAAGGCCCGGCGCTCCGCGGTAAAACGCCCCACAAGCTCGCCGGCGATATGCTGGGCGTCCGCGGCCGATCCCCCATTGCCGCACAGATACACCGTCCCGCCGGCCTCAATGGCCCGGACAATGGCCTGGGCCGCGGCGATGACACTGTCGGCTCCGCGGCTTTCAAACTGCCCCACCAGGGCCTTGTGCGTGTCGATGACCTGGGCGAATCGTTCTCGGTCGCTGTGATTCATGATCACCTGGCCTCAAGGGCTCTCATTTTCTCTATCGTGGTCGTTGAGCTGCGACCCGCAACGAGCTTCGCCAGCTTGACCTGCCCACCGTACGATTCGACAAACTCCCGCCCGACGACGCCTTTGTCCTTCCAGTCTTCACCTTTGACCAGGACATCCGGTCGGACGCGTTCAATCAACGCGATGGGCGTCGGGTCCTCAAAGACGGTGATGTAATCCACCGACTCCAGCGCCGCCAGTACGGCCGCCCGGTCGTGCTCATTGTTGATGGGACGTTCGGGGCCCTTGATGCGGCGAACGGAACTGTCGCTGTTGAGCCCGACCACCACGATATCGCCCTGTTGCTTACAAAAGGCCAGATACTCGATGTGGCCGCGGTGCAGGACGTCGAAACACCCGTTCGTAAAGACGATCTTGCGCCCGTCCAGGCGATGCTGGCCCAGGATCTGTTGCAGCATGTCCACCGAGACCACCTTCGTTCCCGCCACTTCGTGGATGAGTTCCTCACGCGTGATTGGGACGGCCCCGAACCGTTCGACCTCAAGGCCGCCGGCGATGTTCGTCAACCTCACGGCCGTCTCGTAATCGCAGCCGGCCGCCACCGTTACCGCCAGGGTGGCCAGCACGACATCCCCGGCCCCGGTCACATCGTAGACACTCCTGGGCCGTGTCTCAACCAGCCCATCGAACTGGGCGCACTTGAGATAAGCCCCTTGTCTGTCAAGCGTTATGACCACCGCCTCAAGCCCAAGACTGTCCATCAGCAGGCTCGAGGCCCGGCCCGCGGTCTCGGTGTCCTCAATCTCGAATCCCACTGCCAGAGACGCCTCCCGGCGGTTTGGCGTAATCAGTGTGGCACCCTTGTACTTGCCGTAGTCCGCTATCGGCGCGGGGTCCACGAGCACCTTCTGGCCCGCTTCTGTCGCCATCCGCACGAATTCGATGCACAGCGGTTGGGAGACGACGCCCTTGCCATAGTCCTGAACGCAGACGACATCCGCA
>OMKS01003427.1_pt1 | contig 12604 bp, 12 predicted proteins | sample 1674721 | NCBI WGS metagenome assembly OMKS01 (sample SAMN06264996, study PRJEB25208) | sediment metagenome | isolation source: hot spring sediment | place: USA: California | collected 2014-09-02 | reverse complement strand
AATTTTCTTAAAAGATCTATGGTGAGTTTGAAGAAAATGTTTAGAACAAACCCAGAAATTATTGCCTGTGATTTACACCCTGATTATCTTTCCACGAAATACGCAGAAGAAATTGGGGCGAAAAGAGGATTAAAAGTAGTCAAGGTTCAGCATCATTATGCCCATATAGTAAGCTGTATGGCTGAAAATAATATTAAGGACAAAGTGATTGGGGTGGCTTATGACGGAACCGGTTATGGAGATGATGGTAATATTTGGGGAGGAGAATTTTTGTTGTGTGATTTTAAAAAATATTCTCGAGCAGGTCACTTAAAATATTATCCTTTGCCTGGGGGAGATAAGGCTATTGTAGAACCCTGGAGGATGGCATATAGTTATTTATATTCTATATACGGCCCAAAAGCAAAAATGCTCGATATAGATTTTACCCGCAGAACGGATTATGGTAAATCATCTATTATCGAAAAGATGATCGATAAAAAAATAAATTCTCCTCTTACTTCCAGTTGCGGACGTCTTTTTGATGCAGCATCTTCGCTAATCGGGGTAAGGGATGAGATAAGTTATGAGGGTCAGGCAGCAATGGAATTAGAATCGTTTTGTGCATCTGGGATAAAAGAGAGCTATAAATTCCGAATCTATAAAGAAGGAGAGGAATTTATTATTGACCCTCAAGAAATTTTTATAGATATAATTAAAGACCTTAAAGAGGGAATCGACAAAAAGGTAATGGCTGCTAAATTTCACAATACGGTAGCAGAGTTTACTCTTAATTTATGTGGTAAAATAAGAGAGAATAGCGGAATTAATAAAGTTGATTTAAGTGGCGGAGTATTTCAAAATCGTTTTCTAACAGAAAAAATTATTTCTCTGTTGGAAAAGGATGATTTTCAGGTATATATCCAACGGAAAGTACCTCCCAACGATGGAGGAATATCTTTGGGACAAGCAGTAGTAGCAGGAAGTTAAGAACCAGTAATAGTATCTCGTATCTCGTGAATCGTATCTCGTAAAGAAAATAGTAAAATAACGTGGAGCGTTTAGCGTATAGAAAAACAGTATATAGTATGTAGTATTTAGTATTTAGTGAAGAAAAGAAAGATAGAGAATAGCAAAAAGTAGTAAAAAAAGAGAAAAAGAGACAACAAATTCAGAGTTCGTAATGACAGAAAACCCAATAGATTAACTACTGATGATTTAAAATCTGTAAACTAAAAACTGTCAACTGAAAACTTGCATTTAATCTAACGACTATTCGCTATCGATTATACTGACCGGCAGACCGGGGGACTGGCAGACTGGTAGACTAATCGGTAAATTGGAGAATTGGTCAATCGGGCAATCGGTCAATTGTTTTATCTTGTATCTTGTATTTAAAACTAACGACTATTCACTATTCACTAACGACTAACTAAGAGGAGGAAAAAAGAATGTGTTTGGCAATACCGGGAAAAGTTAAAAAAATATTTGATGACCGTACAGCGGAGATAGAAATTGGGGGAATTGTTAAGAAAGCAAGCTTAGATCTAATACCTCAAGCTGCAGTGGGCGATTATGTTCTTTTGCATGCTGGTTTTGCCATTGAAGTTATTGACCGGGGAAAAGCTTTAGAAATATTCAGGGCATGGGAGGGGAAGGTAGATTGAAATATGTTGATGAATATAGAAATAAAGAAATAGCCCAGAAAATTCTCCGGCAGATTAAAGGTATTTCCGAGAAAAAGATTAACTTGATGGAGGTTTGCGGAACCCATACTGTAGCTATATTTAGAAATGGCATTAGAAAAATCTTGCCCCAAAATATTAATCTTATCTCTGGACCGGGTTGTCCGGTATGTGTAACCCCCATTTCCTATATCGATGAAGTAATTGTCCTATCCAGGAAAGAGGAGTTTATTATTACTACTTTTGGAGATATGATGAGGGTTCCCGGCTCTACATCTACCTTAGAAAAAGAAAAGACCGACGGAGCAGATATCAGGATTGTTTATTCTACTTTAGATGCTTTAAAGATCGCTCAGGATAATTCTTCTAAAGAAGTTGTATTTATGGGAGTGGGGTTTGAGACAACTTCTCCCACTATTGCCAGTGCTGTATTAAAGGCCCAGAAAGATGAAATTAATAATTTTTCTGTTTTAAGCGTAGCAAAGATTATGCCTCCTGCAATGAAAGCCTTATTAGAAGGTAAAGAAGTAAACATCGGTGGCTTTATCTGCCCGGGGCACGTAAGTGCAATTATCGGGAGTGAACCTTACACTTTTATTGCTACTAAATATAAAATACCCTGTGTTATCTGTGGATTTGAGCCCCTGGATATTTTACAGGGCATCTATATGCTGGTTAAACAGATTGAAGATGGCAGGGCAGAGGTAGAAATACAATATGAACGGGCAGTCAAACCTGAAGGGAATGAAATCGCCCTGGATAAAATTAACGAGGTATTCAAGGTGGTTGATTCCGATTGGAGAGGGATAGGGAATATCCCCCTTAGCGGTTTAGAAATAAAAGATAAATATGGGAAATTCAATGCAAGAAAATTCGAAGTAGAAATAGAAGAGACCAGAGAACCAAGAGGATGCCGTTGCGGAGAGGTATTAAGGGGAGTGGTAACTCCGCCCGAATGTCCTCTCTTTAAAAAAGTTTGTACTCCCGAAGATCCGAAGGGTGCTTGTATGGTCTCTACCGAAGGCACTTGCGCCGCGTATTATAAATATAATTAGTCGTTAGTCGTTAGTGAATAGCATTTAGTGTAAATACAAGTTACAAGATGCGAAATACAAGGTGCAAGTTCACAGTTTTTGGTTTTTAGTTTATAGATAAAAAGAACCGGTTGACATTTTTTAGTTATCAGTTCTTAGTAAGTAGCGGTGTTTCGCCATATCCTTGTTCTACTAACGACTAACGACTATTCACTAGCGACTAGTTATGGAAGGGAAAGATAATGAAAGAAGATAAAATATTACTAAGTCATGGTAGTGGAGGAAAATTGTCTTTTAATCTGATAAAAAAATTGTTTCTGTCTAATTTTAGTAATCCTTGTTTAGAAAGACTTGATGATGGTGCGGTATTAGATATCGAAGGATTAAAATTAGCCTATACTACCGATTCTTATACGGTAGACCCTTTATTTTTTAAAGGAGGGAATATTGGGGAGCTGGCAGTTTATGGTACAGTTAATGATTTGTCAATGTGTGGGGCAACCCCTTTATATTTAAGCTGTTCTTTTATTCTCGAAGAGGGATTCTCTTTAAGCTTGTTAGAAAAGATTGTTTCAAGTATGAGAGAGGCTTCAGTGGCTGCCCGGGTTGAAATTGTGACCGGGGATACTAAAGTGGTGAATAGGGGAGCCGCAGATAAAATATTTATTAATACTACAGGGATTGGAATAGTGGAAGAAGGCGTAAATATATCCGGAAGTAACGCCCGGGCAGGAGATATAATTATAATAAATGGCTCTATAGGCAATCATGGAATTGCTGTGTTATCGGAGAGGGAAGGTTTAAAATTTGAGACAGATATTAACAGTGATGCTGCCCCACTTTCAAGTTTAGTTGCAGATATGCTGGAAATTAGTAAGGATATACATGTTTTAAGAGATCCTACTCGTGGTGGTTTATCGACTACTTTGAATGAAATAGCTTTATCTTCAAATATAGAGATAGAAATAGATGAAGATAATATCCCTATTCAGGAGGGAGTCAGGGCGGCTTGCGAAATATTAGGTTATGATCCTTTATATATGGCCAATGAAGGAAAATTAGTAGCTTTTGTTTCTCCAGAAGTAGCTCCAGAGGTATTAAAAAAAATGAGAAAGAATAAATACGGAAAAGAATCAAGAATTATCGGCAGAGTGGTAAAAAAATCAGAAGGAAAAGTTTACCTGAATACTACCATTGGTGGAAAAAGAATAGTTGATATGTTAACCGGGGAACAGTTGCCTCGAATATGTTAATAAAAAAGAATAAATAATTAACGGATTAGAGATATTTAATGTTATAATAAGTGCCATTGAGAGTAGTTTTTAATAGGGCAAGTCTCAATTATAATGATGTAGAATATTATGAGAGGTCATAGATTATGAATCAGGATCATTTTAATTATCCATTAATGAAGATAGGAATAATCGGTGGAGGACAGTTAGGGAAAATGATGGCACAGAAAGCTAAAAAAATGGGTTTTTATATCACAGTTATAGACCCAACACCCAATTGTCCTGCTGCTCAAGTTGTTGACAAACAAATTGTAGGAAATTTTTACGATAGGAATAAAATAAGAGAACTTGTCAAAAAAAGTGATATCACCACTTTTGACATAGAGCATATTGATGTTGAAGTTTTAAAAGAACTGGTTAATGAAGGGCATAAAATTTTTCCATCACCATATTTACTTGATATAATTCAAGACAAATTAAAACAAAAAAATAAATTATATGAAGGTGGTATTCCCATTCCCAAATATCAGAAAGTAGAGTCACCTATTTGTCTTGAAAAATTTGGGTTTCCAGTAGTTCAAAAAGTGCGAAAAGGTGGATATGATGGAAGAGGGGTTGTTATACTTAAGGACAAAGGTGATTTAAAGAATGCAATTAAAGCCGAATCATTAGTTGAAGAATTCATCGATTTTGAGAAAGAATTAGCAGTTATGGTCGCGAAAAATACAGAAGGCGAGGTCAAATGTTACCCTTTTTTGAAGAAATGGAACATATGCTTGATGCACATAGCAAGACCAGAGAATATTTGCAAGGCAAGGAGGTAGAATATCAGAGAGTTTTTTTGGCAAGGTTAGATCCAGCAATGAATTATGGATTAGTCAGTGCAGTTCTTTTAAATAAAATTGGTCTTCAGAGATTGCAAAGATTGTCAGAAGAGACAGGTATTGAGATTTATCCTATTTTAGGTGTAGGCTCAGCTGCTTTTAGAGGTAATCTAAAACCACAGACAGTAGAAAGGGTTGCAGAAGAATATCCGAGTGTCCATACATTTACTGTTCAATCCGCATTCAAATATAACCATCCTCCTGATGAAGTGAGAAAAGCTGTAAGAAAATTGCAAAAGAGGAAAACAGGTTTACCCCGGGAAGTAGATGAAGAAAGGTGTTTGGAGATAATTAGAAAGTATTCTCGGGGATATCAAAAACAAATCACAATATTAGCAACGGTGATCAATAAAATTGCAAAATATGTTCCCCGTAGAAGAAAAAGGAAGCTGCATATAGGCTTATTCGGTTATTCACGTAACATGGGGGAAATCACTTTGCCAAGGGCGATAACCTTCACGGCCGCTCTTTATTCTATAGGTTTACCCCCGGAAATTTTAGGTTTGAATGCTTTGAATAATAATGATTTTCGATTCATCAGGGAAGTTTACCTAAATTTTGAAGATGATATAAGAGATTCTCTCAGATATTTTAACCCGGATACAGGTTTTTTACCAAAAGACCTTGAAGCAAGAGTTAGAGATTCCCCAGTAGGTTTTCAACCAGATGAAGAACATAAAGAAATAACAGATTGTATTGCTGCCTTATTAAGGGAAGATAAAACCGAAGATTCAGGGGAGCATGTTTTAAGAGCGGCAAATCTAAGAAAGTTTTTAGGATAATGTCAAGGATTGGGGAAGAACGTAGTAAAAAAACAACCTGCCCATTTAGAAAAATGGGTTATGTAATTATCCTGGATGAAAACCTGGAAAGGGTGATTGAAAAAGCCAGGGAAGTTAAAGAATTTTTAAAAACAAAAGCGGAGGCGAATATATGAAAAAGCCATTAGTTGGAATTATTATGGGCAGTGATTCGGACTTACCAGTGCTAAAAGAGGCTGCAGAAGTTCTTGAAGTTTTTGAGTTAGAATATGAAATTACCATAGTTTCAGCTCATCGCACCCCAGGTAGAACGTTCGAATATGCTAAGGAGGCTGAAGGAAAAGGACTTAAGGTAATAATAGCTGGAGCAGGGGGAGCTGGACATTTACCAGGGATGACAGCATCACTTACTCTCTTACCAGTAATAGGGGTTCCTATAAAGACTTCATCTCTACAGGGCATTGATTCTCTTTTATCTATTGTGCAAATGCCAGCTGGGGTGCCTGTGGCTACTGTAGGAATAAATAATGCTAAAAATGCTGGAATTTTAGCAGCAGAAATTCTTGGAGTAGAAAACCCGAAGATCAGAGAGAAGGTCAAGCAATACAAGGAAAAATTAGAAAAGATGGTATTAAAAAAAGCGGACACTTTGAGAAAGATCGGATATAGAAAATATGGGGACACTTACCTTAATCAAAGAGTAGATAAAGAAGCTTGAAATGTGGTGTGAAATAAAATTGGTCATACCAGCTATGCTTTCCAATATTGAACTGGATATAGCTATGCCAAAATAAGACAAGTGAAGGCGAGTTATGAAAATGAAAAATAAGAAAAAAAGTAGTTATGCAAAATTAGCCAAAGAAGCAATTAAAAATTATATAAAACAGGGGAAAATAATTACTCCTCCAAAAGATTTGCCAGAAGAGATGATTAATCAAAGGGCAGGGGTATTCGTTTCTCTTAAAAAATTCGGTGATTTGAGGGGGTGCATAGGAACTTTTATGCCCACTCAGGAAAATATAGCCCAGGAAATTATAAAGAATGCCATTAGCGCTGCCGTTGATGACCCTCGTTTTCCACCGGTAACAGTTTCTGAATTAGAGGACTTGTCTATTTCGGTGGATGTTCTGTCTGCTCCAGAAGAAGTCAAGGATATTTCTCAGCTTGACCCCAAAAAATATGGAGTAATTGTTAGCAGTGGCTACAAAAAGGGTTTGCTATTACCTGATTTAGAGGGTGTGGATACAGCGGAGTACCAGATTGATATTGCCAAACGTAAAGCAGGAATTTATCCTGACGAAAAAGTAAAATTATATCGGTTTGAAGTAAAAAGATATTTTTAATTAGTCGTTAGTGAATAGTATTTAGTATTTAGTATAGTGTATAGCGTTTAGTGTTTAGCGGATAGAATATTAGTTACCCAGTTACCTGGTTAACCAGTTTGCCAGTTAAATTATTCGTTAATTTCAAATACCGGTTCTTAGTTACAAGATGAGAGTTAGTTGATACAATTAACCAACCTGATTTTAATTCTTCAACCGGATAACCGGCTAACCATCTTAACTCGATACTAGATATGAGATACGAATTTGTCCCCTGTTTTTTTCTTTTTTACTAAATACTAAATGCTATATACTATCGACTATATACTATATTAACTGGGTGACCGGTAGACCGGTAAACTGGTGAACTGGTAAACCGGGTAACTGGTTAACCAAAATTAATTGGTTAATCGGTGAATTGGCAAATTGGCAGATTGGTGAATTAACAGAAGAGGTGATTTTTTAAATGAAAGAAGCTCTGTTTTACGAATTATTCGATGAGGATAAAGGAATAATAAAATGCTTACTTTGCCCAAAAGGGTGCTTAATAAAAGAAGGTCAAGTTGGTTTTTGTCGGTCTAGAAAAAATATAAATAATAAATTATATTCTTTAATTTATAACCAAGTTTCTTCTTGCGGATTCGACCCTATTGAAAAAAAACCGCTTTATCATTTTTGTCCCGGGACAATGGTTTTATCACTGGGCACAATAGGCTGCAATTTTGCTTGTGTTTTCTGTCAGAACTGGACCATTTCTCAAGCAAATATAAAAGATGTTCAAGCGGAAGAGTTATCTCCCGAAAAGGCAATACAATTAGTCCTGCAGAATAATTCTCCGGCAATATGTTATACTTATTCTGAGCCCTTAATCTGGTATGAATATATTTTAGATACTGCCAGATTAGCTAAAAAAAATAATTTGAAAAATATATTGGTTACTAACGGATTTATTAATCGTAAACCCCTCAATAAACTCCTGCCTTTTATTGATGCCATGAATATTGATCTTAAATCTTTCCGAAATTCCTTTTATCAAAAATATTCTAAAGGAAGTCTTTCTCCTGTATTGCGTACTATCGAGATTTCTAGAAAGTATTGCCACATAGAGATAACCAATTTGATTATTCCCGGGTTAAATGATAACGAAGAAGAAATTAAAGAGATGGTGGATTGGATTTCTTCTCTAAGTGAAGATATCCCTTTGCATTTTTCTCGCTATTTCCCCTGTTATAAGATGGACATTGAAGCAACACCCATTTCCACCCTATATAAAGTTCGGGATATTGCCCAAAAAAAATTAAAATATGTATATGTGGGAAACATCTGGGACGAGGAAGCCAATACCACTTATTGTGGTAACTGTAAGGAACTTTTAATTAAACGAACAGGTTATAATATTATTAATGTGGGTTTGGATAAAGATGGAAAATGTAAATATTGTGGTGAAAAGGTAGCCCATCTTTAAATGCTAATAAATTGTTTCTTGGTGATTAAAAGTATAGAGGTATGAGATTGTCATGTATTCTTATTCAACACGGCACGCCGTGTTGCTACATTAACTGGCTAATTAAAATTGACCGGGCAACTTGCTGATTATTAAATTGAATTTAATTGGTGAATTGGTCAATCGGTCAATTACATCAGATATCTCAAATAGATATAAATTAAAGCGATGATAAGATTGAATATAACCAGTGGGAAAGCTACTTTAATAAAATACCAGAAAGGGATAGGTTGTTTATTTTTTTCGGCAATGTCAGCGACTATTAAATTCGAGGCTGTTCCTATTAAGGTACCATTAGCTCCAATATTTGCTCCCAAAGCAAGTGCCCACCATAATACAGTTATAGAAGATCCAAGATGGCGAGAAATATTTTCAATTACGGGAATAGCCAGAGCTATTATGGGTATATTATCGAAAAAGGAAGAGGTAAAAGTGGATACTCCTAATATGGTAAAACTTAAAAGGTTTATATCTCCGTTAGTAAGAGTTAGGAGCTTAGAAGATGCAATTTCAATAAGACCATTTTCTTCCAGGGTGCCGGCTAAGACATTTAATCCAATTAGAAAGAAAATGATTCTCCAATCAATTTGAGCATAAATTTCGTCAGGTTTATCATGGCTAACAAAGAGTAATATTATTGCCCCCATTAAATAAATAACAGCCAGATTTAAATTAATCAGATGCGAGAAAAATGAAGCTATTATGGTAACACCCAGGATTAATAAAGAATTTTTAAATAGAGGAAGGTTGGTGATAGCCTTTCTTTCATCAATTTTGTTAAGGTGATGAATAATATCATTTCGTATATCACTTTTTTTGAAAGTATTTTTAAAAAGAATAACGAAATAAAAAACATTAAACAAAATAAGTATTATAGAAATAGGAGTTGTGTGATAAATAAAATCGTAGAAATTAAGTTTTGCAGCAGAACCTATCATTATATTGGCCGGGGTGCCGATGTAAGTAGCTAATCCACCGATGTTGGCAAATATAATTTCAGAAATTAGAAAAGGTAAGGGGGATATTTCTAAGATATGTGTAATAGCCAGAGTAATATTTGCTAAAAAAAGCAAGGAAGTGATTTCATCTAATATAGAGGAGAGGAAACCAGCTAATAAAGAGAGAGAGATTAAAAGGATCAAAGGATTTCCCTTGCTATATTTGGTAGTTTTTAGAGCTAAATATTGAAATATCCCACTCTCTTTTGCTATTATAGTAAAGATCATCATTCCAATGATAATTCCCAATTTATTAAAATCTATATAAGTGATAGCTTTGTCAAAGGTTATTAAACCTAAAATTATAGCTAAAATTGCCCCAAAAAAGGCAGAGGTTGTTCTAATACGACGGTTGGTAAATATTAAAAAATAAGTTATAATTAAAATAATTAAGCTAAGAGTCAATTTAATCATTTTTATAATTCCTTAAAATATTTATTACGGGATTAAAAAGATAGTATTAGACCGAATGGACTGCAGAATATACTAATAAGAATTATAACATATAATTTTTGTTTGTGAACTTATCAAGTTAAACATATTTTAAGATTTTAAAATATGTTTATGAAAAAGGAGAAATAGAAAATGTGGTTAGATTTTCTTTTCGGATCATTTTCCAAAAGTATTGGAATTGATTTAGGTACTTCTACCACCCTTGTACATATCAAGGGGAAGGGAATTGTCTTATACGAACCGTCAGTTGTTGCTTTTAAGGATGGAGGGAATAGGATATTAGCAGTAGGGGAGGAAGCGAAAAAGATGCTGGGGAGAACTCCCCGAGGTATATTTACCGTCAGACCCTTAAAAGAAGGGGTGATAGCTGATTTTGAAGTTACTGCTGAAATGTTAAAATATTTTATTAAAAAAGTTCATAATCCTAATCGTTTTACCAGGCCATCGGTTGTAATTTGTGTTCCTACCGGGATTACGGAGGTAGAAAAAAGAGCAGTATCAGAAGTCGCCTATAAATGTGGAGCGGGACGGGTGTTTCTGATAGACGAGCCTATAGCAGCAGCTATCGGTGTAGGGCTTCCTATATTTGAACCAATGGGAAATTTGGTAATAGACATTGGGGGAGGAACTTCCGAGGTAGCTATAATATCTTTGGGGGGGATAGTGGTGAGTGAATTGAGTCAGGTTGCAGGGGATTATATCAATGAAACCATTAGTAAATATATTAAACAAGCACATAATTTGTACATTGGCGAATTAACTGCTGAAGAAATTAAGCTTGGTTTATCCGCAAATAAGGCAGATAGAGAAAATAGCTCTTATGAGATTAGGGGGAGAGATAAAGTTGCGGGTCTTCCCAAAATAATTAATATTGCTAAAGACGAATTAAGGGATGTACTTTCCGAACCCCTAAGAATAATTGCCAATACAGTGAGGATGGCTTTAGAAAAAACTCCCCCTGAATTGATTTCCGATATTGTGGATAAGGGAGTAATTATGACTGGCGGAGGTTCGCTTTTAATGGGATTATCAGAACTTTTACAAGAAGAGATAGGCATTCCGGTCTTTATACCTCCAGAACCAGTGTACTGTGTTATTAAGGGGATAGGGAAGGTTTTGGATGATTTTAATTTTTACCAAAGGGTATTGATTAGAACAGCCAAAACAGTTTGAATTAGTATCTAGTATCTCGTATCTCATAATTAACTTATACACTAAATGCAAAATTCTATATAATCTTATCACTTCTGTTTTTTAGATTTTGGCTTCTGACTACTGAATTCCATTTTCTTCACGATATACGATATACGATATACGAAATACTAACGACATAGTTATTAGTTTCGGTTACAAGTTACAAGTTAACAGAAAGCCAAAACAGGCAGGGGCGTATTACTTGCTATATTGACTGGTAGACTGGAGGACTGGGTGACTAGTAGACCGGTAAACCGGTAAACCGGATAACTGACTAACTGATTTAATTGGCGAATCGGTTAATCGGCGAATTGGTAAATTGAATAATTGGAGAATTTGTAAATTTGAAAAAATTTTTTTCTCAAAATAATACTTTTATAATTTTTATTCTATTAATTATTATAACTATTTTTATAATGACTATAGACTACCATGGTAAAGCGTACCTTAATTGGTTGGGGAGTATCGGATTAAGGCTTTTTTCTCCTGTTAATCGGGGAATAACTTTAGTTGCTGATAATACAAAAAACTACTTAAAAGCTATTGCCGAATTTAAGAGAGTGGAAGAAGAGAATAAAGAGCTAAAAGAAAAAATTGAAATTACCTATCAGGAAAACGCTATATTAAAAGAAAAATTGATAGCCTATGATAGGTTGAAAAAGCTGTTAGAAATTAAAGAGTCTTTTTCTTATGAAATGATCCACTCTTTGGTAATCAGCCGAGAACCGGGAAATTGGTTTAATAGTATAATTATTGATAAGGGAACAACTGATGGAGTAAGGAAAGATATGGCGGTAGCAACTTATCGCGGATTGGTGGGAAGGGTAGTTAGTACCGATTCCCGAACAGCAAAAATATTATTAATATTAGATCAAAGAAGTGCTGTAGGGGGCATGATTCAGAGATCAAGAGATATAGGGGTAGTGAAGGGAAGCGAAGGCAATTATTGTTATATGGAATATCTTTCCCACGATGCTGATGTAAAAATAAATGATACGGTGATTACTTCCGGATTAGGAAGCATTTTCCCCAAGGGGATTATTATTGGTAAGATAGTAGGGATAAAAAAGGAAAGCCATGATTTATTTCAAAAAGTAATAATAAGACCAGAGGTAGATTTTACCAAATTAGAAGAAGTATTTGTAGTGAAAAAAAATCGAATAGAACTTGGAGGAAGAACGTATAGCAGATAGAATATTAATTACCCAGTTACCCAGTTTACCAGTTAAAATACAGGTTACAAGTTGCAAGTTTCGAGTTCATAGAGAGAGGTAGGGGTTTGATTTATCAAGCCCGCAAAACACGGGTCGAATAAATTCGACCCCTACGTTAAGAACAATACTTTATACAAAAAAGGTTTTGAATTTTGAATTATAGTTTTTCGCTTTTCGCTTTAACTTTTTAGCTGTATAACAAAAATTGTAAGCTGATTTTCTTTATCTAAGAACTATAAACTAGAACTAAAAACCAGTCTTGTAATTTAATCGGTCAATTGGTTAATCGGTGAATTGGCCAATGAAGTTAAGGAGGAATCATTATTTATAAAGTAATAAAATTA
>OMKS01003426.1_pt1 | contig 12604 bp, 11 predicted proteins | sample 1674721 | NCBI WGS metagenome assembly OMKS01 (sample SAMN06264996, study PRJEB25208) | sediment metagenome | isolation source: hot spring sediment | place: USA: California | collected 2014-09-02 | reverse complement strand
TCATTGATCGCTTTGAATTTGAATCACAAAGCGCTCTCGATGTTTTAATTCCGGTTATACATACAAATGAGCTTTGGAGAAAAAATCTCTATTCAATCTACCGTGAAATCCCGGTTAATCGGTTGCTGATTGGGGATGGTGGATGCACCGATGGCTCTATTGAAATTGTGCAGGAGTTTCCTCGCGTGGTGGTCTTCGATCACAGCGACTTCGTCTCCCTGGGCTACAGCCTGCGGAGGTTAATTGAGGCCGTGGAGACCGACTGGTTCGTCTACCTCCATTCCGATGTCTATCTACCCGACGGCTGGTACGATCGAATAACGGACCATCAAAGCGAATTGGACTGGATCGAGTCACCCAGCACTTCACCGTCCTGGTGGACTATCCACTCGAATACGAGAACGTGGACCGTCCCTACTCGGGCGGGCAGATGGGGAGAGAGGTTTTCGACAACATCCTGCTCATCATCGAAGATGACTACCTTTACCGAAACGAAGATATCATCTTGGCCCGACTCGTGCAGGAAGCCGGTTACCAGTACGGTCTGGCCGACACTCGTCATTATCACCAGATCATGCAGAAGAGAGAAACCGCAGGTCGAGCCATCAAATCCGTCTCGGTCGACGTAGAGCTCAGCCGCGAGGAAGAGATAAGGACCCGAGTGATGCAGGCAAAAGGGCTGGTCAAGTATCTAGCCCCCGACGATGATCTGGCGAAGAGTGTAGTGAAGAACGTTGAACGATTGCGAGATCTGGACGCAATGGACTGGGGCGAATTTGAGCGTTGGGTAATGGAGACGAACCCCGTTTGGTGGCCCTACATCAAGAAACAAAGAACGCCTGTCAAATCGTGGGTGCGGGGTCTGCTGAAGAAGGTCTATGACGCGTTCTTCCAGCAATGAACACCGAATCCTGGCAACTAGTCGTCATCGATCCAGGAATCGATGTCATCTCTTGGACAGAATCCATTCGGAAGATCGCAGTCGGGCAGAACACGCTCGTACTGACTGAAAGGGGCCTAGATCGCATCGTCCTGGACCAGATAGAGATTGAGTCTTACTCTGTTACAGAGCATATTCCACCCCACGGGGCCTTGGAGGGCGAGATATGGTTGACGTCACAGGAGTTGTTGCGCACCTGGACGACCCAGGTGCCACTTTCCAAGCTTGAGGGAACGCTGATCTATGATGGGCTTTCTCTGTGGGCTATGAACAGCAGTAGAATTGGAAAAATGGTATCATCCGCACTGAAACGGATAGAGACGCTCCGAAGTCTCTTCGAGAGTAGGACATGGAATGAAGTATACTACCTGGAGAAGGATGGGGTTTTCGCAGGCCCGCTGGCGATTACGACGTCTGAGTGGGAAAACAAATGCGATATTCAAGTCATCTCGGCGCATGGAGATCCGGGGGCGAGTCATCGCCTGCGAGATTGGTTGCTCTCCGGATGGAAAGGGCAGCCGCTCAGAGATATCTACAACAGCACGAAGTCACGCCCCCTTCCGAGCATTCGACCCATTGACAGAGACAGAGAGCGACCGTTCTTATTCTTACTAGACAGCTATGGCACGTACCTGCACACCTTGTTACCTGTGATTCAAGCGGTCAGCTCGACCGACCAGGTAACTGTTATCAACACAGATGGGGTTATTCGCAACCGGGAACTATGTAGGGAAGAGATCACATTAAGCTACTGTTCCCAGCACGTCCCGCTATCTGCCTGGGGCCAGATAGCGAGCCAGACGCAATGTCTCAGACGGGCTTGGAAGAGTCTGTGCAGCGACCTGAACGCTCAAGCGTGGTTTGAGTACAAGGGACATTCTCTATGGCCCGCGATGAAAGGCGAGCTCCGCAAGTACTTTCTGCGTTTCTTTCCCCAGACAATCGTGTGGATTGAAGCGCTCAAACAGATATTCGAAACTCGACAACCGCGCGGGCTGATAACGGTGCCTGATAGGCACTTCCAGAATCGAGTTGCTATTTCGCTTGCCCGTCGCTATGAGGTGCCATCCTTGACCGTCCAGGCTGCGCTCATCAGCAACCGACCACGGTACTGGAAGCTCTATGCCGATACAGTCGTCGCCATAGATCAATATAGCCGGAAGGTCTACGTTGAGCATGGTGGAGTTGAAATCGACAGGGTTGTAGTGACGGGCCTCCCTCGGTGGGATCGTATGGCTCAGCAACTTCGTCAGATAGACCACGAGAGTGCTAGAATCAGAGTCAGAGAAGAATTGGGCTTCGATGCCAAAGACAAGTTCATCGTGCTTGCTACACAGCCTTTGCTACCCTCATACACACATCAAATGGTACGCACCGTGACAGAGGCAGTCGCTACATTTCCTGACCGCAAACTCATTATCAAGATTCATCCAAGGGAATCGGTTGAGAGGTATCTTAACCTACTCGACACCTTTTCTGATACCAGACCTAACATACAAGTTATTGCCAAGACGGACCTGCCCACCCTGCTCGCGGCGTCTGAGCTGCTCGTCACTGGCTTCTCCAACGTGGCATTGGAGGCAGCCCTGCTCGACAAACCTGTTCTGATCGTTAACCTGACCGATCAGCCCGACGCGTTGCCGTTCGTGGAGAACGGCATCGCGCTCGGTGCATATAGTGAATCCGAGGTTGAGCAGAAACTCAAGGCGTTGCTGACGAATGAATCGACCAGAGAAGCGCTGCGCGTCCGCCGAGCGCGATATTTCGATCAGAATCCCCAGTTGCTGGACGGACAAGCGACCGAGCGTGTCGTGGCTTTGATCAAGGAAATGGCATCTTACCGTATGGAGGAGTGACCTTTATGAAACGAGATATTTCTATGGACAGAAACTCTGTTGCTCAGATGCGTTCGAGGCAGCACATCATTGCTGAAATGGCCTGTTCTCACGATGGCGATCCCACCCTGGCGCGTAAAATCATCGACGGCGCCGGGCAAGCAGGCGCTGATGCTATCCAATTCCAGGTCTGGAAACTGGCAGAGATGATGGTGCCTCACCACCGAGATTTCGAGAAGGTCTCGCAGATTGAGCTGTCCCGCGAAGAATGGACCGATCTGTCGAACTACGTCCGGGAGCACTACCCTGCTATGGAGATCATCGCCTGCGTTTACGAGTGCTCCAGCGTCGATTTCTGCGAGGAGATTGAGGTGGATGCCTACAAGCTCCACTCGGCCGATCTCTCGAACCCGTATCTGGTGCGCTACGTCGCCCAGACTGGCAAGCGCATTGATCTCAGCGTGGGCGCGTCGACGCTGGACGAGATCCAGAAAGCGATCTCCTGGATCAACCAGACATCGGATTCACCGATCTGGCTGATGTACGGCTATCAAAACTTTCCCACCCGAACCGACGAGGTTAATCTGAGCTACATGATGAAGCTGAAGCATCTCTTCGAGTTGCCCCTTGGTTATCAGGACCACAGCGACGCCGACACCGAAGCCGCCTTCTGGCTGCCCGCCGCCGCGATGGGCATGGGCGTAGACGTCCTGGAGAAGCACATCACCCACGATCGCTCCCTCAAGGGGATCGACCACGAGGCAGCGCTGAATCCCGACGAGTTCGCGAACTTCGTTCACATGGTGCGCACGCTGGAGGGCGCGATGGGGATTTCGACGCCCCGGCCCTTCTCCCAGGAGGAACAGAAGTATCGGAAGTATTCCAAGAAGAGCCTGGTCGCCGCCCGCGACCTGCAAGCAGGGACGATCATCACCGAGGACGATCTGACCTTTATGCGCGCCGAAGACCTGGGACTGCCGCCGGATCAAAGCCATCACCTGATCGGCAGGCGGACGAAGCAGAGTATCGAGCAGTATCATCTGGTTCGAGAGGAGGACGTAGAATGAAGACCGCGATCCTGATTACCGCCCGTCTCAAGTCGACGCGATTGCCCAAGAAGGTGATCAAGCTGATACAGGGGAAGCCGATGCTCGTCCACATGCTCGACCGGCTGAAGCTGGCCCACCACCCTGAGGAGATCATCATCTGCACCTCCCCCGTTCCACAGGATGATCCGCTGATCGAGATCGCCCGACAGGAGGGCATCCAATCGTATCGAGGCCATCCCGACGATGTGCTTCTGCGCATCACCCGGGCCGCTGAGCAGTTCGAGGTAGATACAGTGGTCAGTTGTACGGCGGATAATCCATTTGTTGATCCAGAGTACATTGATCGCTTGGTTGAGTTTCACTTGAAACATAGGTATGATTACAGTAAAATTGAGGGACTACCTTTTGGCACATTTTCTTATGCGCTTTCTTATCCCGCGATGGCAAGAGCATGCGAGATAAAGGAGAAAGTGGATACGGAAGTCTGGGGCGGCTACTTTACGGAAACCGATCGTTTCTCTTGGGGTGTTCTGAGCGTTGAAGACCCAAGTGTTCGTTGGCCAGAACTGCGTTTGACAGTGGATACGCCAGAGGATTTCGAGTTGATCACACGTATCTTCGACGAGCTCTACCAACCCGGCGAGGTCTTTTCTCTGCGTGAGATCGTGGAATTGTGCCGACAACGGCCCGATCTGGTGGCCATCAACGCCGACGTGCAGCAGAAACCCGCGCCCGCCATTGAGATCAAGTCAGCATCAGGAGAGACAAATGAATGACCCGATCAACGTTTCTGGCTGCAAGTTAGGCAACGATCACCCTTGTTTCATCATCGCAGAGGCTGGCGTGAACCACAATGGCGACATAGAACTGGCAAAGCAATTGGTGGACGTTGCGGTTGAGGTCGGGGCAGACGCCGTCAAGTTCCAAACCTTCAAGGCCAAGCGAGTGGTCAGCGCCGAGGCGCCGAAGGCGACCTACCAGAAAGCGACGACGGACGCCGGTGAGTCACAGTTGGAGATGGTGAGACACCTGGAGTTATCGCCTGAAGCGCACCAAACGCTCCAGACCTACTGCCAGGAGCGAAAAATCCTCTTCATGTCCACCCCCTTCGACAAGGGGAGCGTGGACCTTCTGGATGAGCTTGACGTGCCGCTGTTCAAGGTGGGGTCGGGGGAGATCACCAATTGGCCCCTGCTCAAATATATCGCCGCTAAACAGAAGCCGATCATCCTGTCGACGGGTATGTCCTATCTGGGGGAGGTGGACGAGGCCGTCCGGGTGATTCGTGACGCCGGGAACGAGCAGTTGGTGCTGCTTCACTGCGTCTCCAATTACCCCGCTGACCCCGCCGACGTCAACCTGCGCGCGATGGCGACGATGGCAAGGGCTTTTCAAGTGCCGGTGGGCTTCTCCGACCACACGCCGGGGATCGAGGTCTCATTGGCGGCGGTGGCCCTGGGCGCCTGCGTGGTGGAGAAACATTTCACACTGGACAAGGATCTGCCGGGTCCTGACCACCGGGCATCCCTGGACCCTCAAGAGCTGGAGGCCCTCGTCCGCGGTGTCCGCGTTGTTGAGGCGGCGCTGGGCGATGGTCTCAAGCGCCCGGCAGCGTCTGAGCAAGAGAACCGAATCATTGTGCGCCGTAGCCTGGCAGCGCGTTCCGACATTCCCAAGGGTACAGTCCTCACTCTAGAACTGCTGCAATCTTTGAGACCAGCAAGTGGGATCTCGCCCAGGTTTCTGCAGCAGATTGTTGGACGCAAGATAAAGCGTCGGCTTGCAGAGGGAGATTTAATAGGTTGGGAGGATCTAGCGTGAGAACCATCGGCGTGGTCACGGTCGCTCGCTCTGACTATGGCATTTACCGGCCTGTTCTGCAGCGGATTCAGGAGGATTCAGGGTTGGATTTACACCTGTTTGTGACCGGGATGCATCTTTCGCCAGAGTTCGGGATGACGGTGCAAGCGATTGAGCAAGATGGTTTCGAGATCAGTGATCGGGTCGAGATGCTTCTCTCGTCCGAAACACCGGAGGGAATCGCCAAATCTATGGGACTAGGCACTCTTGGATTTGCTCAGGCCTACGCACGCTCTCAGCTTGATATCCTGTTGGTGCTTGGTGATCGCTTCGAGATGCACGCGGCCGTCGTTGCTGCCTTGCCCTTCAATATCCCGGTGGCACATATCCACGGCGGCGAGCTGACCGAGGGTGCCATTGATGACGCTATCCGGCATTCCATCACTAAGATGAGTCACCTGCACTTCGTCGCGACGGAAACCTATGCCCAACGGGTGATCCAGATGGGCGAGGAGCCGTGGCGCGTGGTCATCAGCGGCGCGCCTGGATTGGACAATTTTCGAGAGATTCAGTTGCTCAGCCGTGAGGAATTGGGGGAACGGTACGACGTAGATCTTCGAGATCCGTTCTTCCTTATCACCTATCACCCGGTGACGTTGGAATACGAGCAGACCGAAAATCAGATAGATGCGTTGCTGGCTGCGCTGGAAGAAACAGACGCTACGTTGGTTTTCACTTATCCGAATGCTGACACTGGCAGTCGGTTGATTATCGACCGCGTCCGTGATTTCGTCGCTCGTCACCGGCGCGCCCATTTCCTGATCAACCTCGGAACGCAAGGATACTTTAGTATGATGAGTTGTGCTGCAGCCATGATTGGGAACTCATCCAGCGGCATTATTGAAGCGGCATCTTTCAAGTTACCGGTAGTCAATATCGGCAATCGACAAAAGGGGCGAGTGCGTGGGAAGAACGTCATTGATGTAGGTTGTTCAAGGAAAGAGATTCTAGCTGGTATTAGTAAGGCTACCTCGTCAGATTTCTCTAAGGCGATCTCAAATCTAGGTAATCCTTATGGGGACGGACAAGCTGCGGAACGAATTGTGGACAAGTTGAAGCACGTAGAACTTAATAAGACGTTGCTAGTTAAACGCTTTCATCGGATGTGAAGTGAAATGATACAAGTCGTCGGATTAGGAGCCGGAGGACATGCCAAGGTCGTAATAGAGATTCTGCAAATAAATGGAGAGTACGAGGTCATTGGCCTCCTGGATCCGAATTCCTCACTCTGGAAAACTAAAGTACTAGGTGTCCCTGTGTTAGGCGATGACAATCTGATTCCTGAATTGTATGATCAAGGTTTACGTTACGCTTTCATTGGCTTGGGCACTGTTGGGAACTCAAGGCCCCGGCGGCAGCTATATCAAAAGGCACGCCAACATAAGCTGGAGATCGCACGCGCTGTTCACCCGCAAGCCTGGATCTCCCCGTCGGCTCAGGTGGGGTATGGACCGACGATTATGGCCGGGGCGGCGATTAACGCCGACGTACGGCTTGGGGATAATGTTATCGTCAACACTGGTGCTATTGTTGAGCATGACTGTATTATCAAAGATCACGTGCATATTGCTACCGGCGCTCATCTGGCTGGTGCGGTCCACGTAGGGGAAGGTGCTCATATCGGGTTGGGAGCTTCTGTGTTACAAGGTGTTCAAATAGGCAACAACGCCATTGTGGGGTCTGGAGCAGTGGTAGTGAAAAATGTGCCTGATGATGTGACAGTAGTCGGTATCCCGGCTCGGATCTTGCAACACAAGGAGAGCTAATGAAGGACTTGGAGAAATTTCTAGTTGGGTCCAACGTTTCAATCCGGGAGGTGATGACATGCATCGATCAGAACGCAAAAGGCATCGCCTTGGTCGTGGACGAGAATCGTCGCCTGATTGGGACTATCACCGACGGAGACATTCGACGCGCCATTCTGGATGGTTTTCACATTGATGCATCCGTTCGGAAGGTGTTGGATCGGCGTACATCCACGTCTTATCCAGAGCCGGTCACTGCGCCTGTTGGTACATCGGACGCTGACCTTGTTCGATTGATGAACGAGCATGCCATCCGTCAGATTCCATTGCTGGATGATGAAGGTCGTGTAGTAGATTTAGCCCTGCTCGGTGATTTGATTAAAGAGTACGAGTCCCCTCTGACCGCCGTCATTATGGCTGGCGGTTATGGAACCCGGCTACGGCCGTTGACGGAAGATTTACCTAAGCCAATGTTGCCTATCGGTGACCGTCCGTTGATGGAATTGATCATCAAGCAATTGCGACAATCCGGGATTCGACGTGTCAACATCACCACCCACTACTTGGCAGATAAAATTAAAGAGCACTTTGACGATGGTCAGGATTTCGGGGTTGAGATCAAGTACATAGACGAGGATCGCCCTTTGGGCACTGCCGGCGCCCTGGGGTTGATGGAAGCCACCGAGCAACCGTTGTTGGTCATAAACGGCGATATCCTGACCCGCATTGATTTCCAGACTATGTTATCTTATCATCGCAAGCACAATGCTGATATTACCATCGGCGTACGCCAGTATGATCTAGAGGTACCCTACGGTGTGGTGGAGTGTGATGGGCCGCGAGTGCGCCAACTTCGTGAGAAGCCACGCTATAGTTTTTTGGTAAACGCCGGCATTTATTTGTTGGATCCATCAGTGCATCGTTACATCCCCAGCGGAGAGCGCTTCGATATGACCGATTTGATCGATCAGTTGATAGAAGAAGAGAGAATAGTTGTTAGTTTTCCCGTCGTGGAGTATTGGTTAGACATTGGCGAACCTGTTGACTATGAGCGAGCTCAAGAGGATGTGAGAAATGGAAAAGTCGGAATTGAATTGGAATGAAAAAAAGGTCCTCGTGACAGGGGCTGGAGGGTTCATTGGTAGTCACCTTACAGAACGATTGGTCGAACTAGGCGCCGACACACGCGCCTTTGTACATTACAATTCATTGGGAAGATGGGGCTGGCTGGACTATTCGCTGGTTAAGTCCCAGATCGAGGTTGTTGCGGGCGACATCGCTGATCGGGATAGCGTAAGGCAAGCTATGCAAGGCATAGACGTGATCTTTCACTTGGCAGCTTTAATTGGTATTCCATATTCTTACCACGCTCCTCTTTCCTGCGTTCGAACAAACGTTGAGGGAACCCTGAACGTGCTTCAAGCATCTCTTGAGAATGATGTTGAGCGGGTCGTGCATACCTCAACCAGCGAGGCATACGGCACGGCGCAATATGTGCCGATTGACGAAGATCATCCGTTACAAGGCCAGTCGCCTTATTCAGCTACTAAGATCGGCGCTGATAAGTTGGCGGAGGCATTTCATTGCTCCTTTAACCTCCCAGTTGTAACGTTGCGTCCGTTCAATACTTATGGTCCTCGGCAATCGGACCGGGCTGTCATACCAACTATCATCACTCAGTGTATGAAAGGGAATATCGTTCAACTGGGCAATCTATCTCCCACACGTGATTTTAACTACGTAGCGGACACCGTTAAAGGTTTTATTTGCGCAGCAGAAAGTCAACAAGCAATTGGAGCTGTGGCAAATATTGGTTCTGGCAAAGAAATCTCTATCGGCGATCTGGCTCATAAGATTGCTAGCTTGATGGGTAAATCCATTGAGATCGAATGTGAGTATGCACGAGTGCGTCCTGACGATAGCGAGGTGGATCGCCTATGTGCAGCCAACGACCTGGCTAAGTCGTTGCTGGGTTGGGAACCAACCTTTACTCTTGATGAAGGCTTGCATTTGACCATTGAGTGGATAAAGGAGCACTATGAGTACTACCGACCAGAAACCTATGCAATTTGAACCTGGGGCGCCAGCAACGGCGGAAGGAACGATTCCCCTCTGTGTTCCTGAGATTCGGGGTAATGAGTGGGAATACATCAAGGAGTGTTTGGACACTAATTGGGTTTCTTCAGTGGGTGCTTTTGTTGATCGCTTCGAGCGAGAATTGGTGGATTACGTGGGTGCAAAATACGCGGTTGCCACGTGTAATGGTACTGCTGCATTGCACATTGCATTACTAGTAGCTGGTATTCAATCGGAGGACGAAGTATTGGTCTCAACGTTGACTTTCATCTCTCCGGCCAATGCCATTCGCTACGTTGGAGCCTGGCCCGTCTTTATTGATGCTGAACCTGACTACTGGCAGATGGACCCACAGAAGGTGATCGATTTCTTGGAAGAAGAATGTCATTGGACCAATGGCGAATTACACAACAAGACGACGGGACGACGAGTCAAGGCCATCCTGCCCGTGCACATCCTGGGCCATCCGGTGGATATGGACCCAATTATAGAAGTCGCCAAGAAGTACAATCTGGTCGTTATTGAGGATGCCACGGAGAGCTTGGGGGCGAAGTACAAGGGATGGATGGTCGGTACACTGGGGGATATCGCCTGCTTCAGCTTCAACGGCAACAAGATCATCACTACCGGTGGCGGTGGGATGATCGTCACCGATAATGAACGATGGGCAGAGAAAGCGAGGTATTTGACCACCCAGGCTAAGGATGATCCCTTGGAGTACGTACACAACGAGATTGGCTACAATTACCGTTTGACTAATGTCCAAGCGGCAATGGGCGTGGCGCAATTGGAGCAGTTGGATGACTATATTGCGGCTAAACGCCGAATTGCTGAAGGTTATGGTGATGCGTTCGGAAATATGGCAGGCATTACGCCTATGCAGGAGGCCGATTGGGCCTTTAGTATCTTTTGGATGTATACCGCGCTGATCAATGAGGAAAATTTCGGTTTGGACAGCAGAGCTTTGTTGAAAAGCCTTCAGAAAGAACGCATTCAAACGAGGCCTCTATGGCAACCTTTGCACATCAGCCCTGCTCATGTGGGTAGTTTGAGCTATCAATGTGATGTGGCAGAACGACTAAACCGGCAAGCTCTAAGTTTGCCCTGCTCGGTAGGCCTTACAGAAAATCAGCAAACGCGAGTCGAGCGTATTGTACGACAATTGTGTAGTCAATCAACCAATGCGTTCTAACAGGTTCTTTCAGATTGTTGAAGATCTTGACGAATTTGACTTCAAGGGCTTCAATCTTTTCAAGCTTTTCTATGTGTCACTTGTATTCAGAGAGTCTGGTAGACGAGTTAGTTCAACGGATAGTTTTTTTTCTAGCAGAATTTTAGTTTGGGGAATCAAGAGGTTCATAGCCTTCTTTAGGACTTTATTTGCCATTTTACGATCAGGATTGCTTGATTCATACAAAAATCGTGTGATCTTTTATGGTGCGTCAGATAGACACGTTGTCATTGACGGCGTAAAGTATGATCTGTATAATGCGAGCATCATTGAACAAAAAGGACGTAGTCATTTCTTTATTATTGAGGATCGCCCGAGTTCTACTGTCAAGATATATCAACCGGATCTTTACCTTCATGACTTGGCCCCCTTGATTGGCTTACTATATCTAGCTAGCTACATTTTCCTAGGACGCGACATCAAGGAATACGCTCACGCCTTGACTCAAAGATATCCAGAGCTCGGATTTAGCGATAACGAAATTGAAAAAAAAGTATTACTATTTTATGGCAAGTTTTTTACCTATCGCTTTCTTTTAAGCTTACTGAAGCCAGAACGTGTGCTTCTTATTGCTCACTACGGAAAGGAGGCTTTCATTGCCGCTTGTCAACACAGTGACGTTCAGGTTATTGAATTGATGCATGGTTCTATTATACCAAGTCATCCCCAATATGTCTTTCCAAAAAGTTACAGTGATTTCTTTCACAGGTCGTTGTTTCCACATAGGCTTGCTGTCTACGGCGAGTATTGGAAGCAGGTGGTAGTTCAAGGAAATATGTTTCCAGAGGATTCGATATTGGTGATAGGATACTATCTCAAAGTTCCAGATGCGTCACATTCCTCTCAATCATTGAAACGAACGACTATTCTAATTACCTCGCAACCTACGGTTCAGCAAGAACTATGTCGATATGTTTCTTTTCTCAAATCACGGTTAAATCAGACGGAGTGGCATATTATCGTAAAGCCACATCCAATGGAAAGTGAGGATGCTTATGCAGCCTTGCAAACACCTAACTTTGTGACAGTTTCCCATACGAACGTTTATGAACTTTTAGCCGAATGCGACATTCATGTTAGCGTCTATTCTAGTGTGTTGTATGAAGCATTACGGTATGGGGTGTCCAACTATGTGTTATATCTCGAGGCGGCACGCGATCATTGTGAGGCGATTATCAACAGCGGGGTCGCCCAAGTTTTAGCGCCAGATCAAGTTCCAGATCCTTCTTGTAAACCCCAAGTGATTACAGAGTTCTACTTTGCAGATTATGATTCTTCCATTCTGTTTGGTTAATTCTAGGTTGATCTGACAGAGGATTATGATTGGCTCAAATCTTAGATCGCGATGTCACGAACTGAATTTCCTTCCGTCCTGATGATTATGCTCTGCACGCGCTGTACCCTCGGTGGAGCAGAAAAACGCTATGTCCGCGTCTTCGAGCATCTCGTCTTGCAAAACCCGCATATTCCCCATCGCCTGCTGATCAACCGCCCTATGTTGATGCTGTTGCTGGATGCCGGACTACTCCGAAATTGCACCGAGCACTTGATCGTGATTGACCCGCCTCCCGGACGATGGGCTTTATTACACTACGTGTGGGCGTGTGAGCAAGCTATTCGCAAGTCCCACCCTGACGTCATTCACCCATTACTGACCGGAGTATACTTCGCGTTGCCTGCGCTGCTTTTACACCCCCGTATTTCCTTGTTGATGTCAACGTATAGTTACCAGTTTGTCTCCTATCGTGACCGGAAAATCTTCGGTATCCCGATCGGCGCCACCCTCAAGCGATTGGCCCTTCGCCGCGCATCTGCCGTGGATGCGCTGACCAACCCCATCCGCGACGATCTCATTACGCGAGGTATCT
>OMKS01003425.1_pt1 | contig 12604 bp, 20 predicted proteins | sample 1674721 | NCBI WGS metagenome assembly OMKS01 (sample SAMN06264996, study PRJEB25208) | sediment metagenome | isolation source: hot spring sediment | place: USA: California | collected 2014-09-02 | reverse complement strand
ACGGCATACGAGATCTAGTACGGTCTCGTGGGCTCGGAGATGTGTATAAGAGACAGCTCTATCAGCAATGTTCACCTCACGTTTAGTCCTGCAAATAGCAATAATCTGGGTAACTGCCATTTTTGCTTCGTTGGGTGGGTTACTTTTTGCGTATTATCTTGATTTTTCTGTTGGCCCAGCCATTGCCTTGTTTTTAGGGGGTGAATTGGTGACAATATCGCTTATAATAAGGTTTTTGCCCATAAAAACAGTATTACATAGCAAACAACTCGATTAATTTTGCAACTACTATTGCATTTTGCAACTATTCGTGCTATTTTGTTTATGGAATGAAAAATACAGAACAAAATGTCATTTTAAACTCGATAAGCGAGGGTGTCTTTACAGTCGATTTAGACTGGCGGATTACCTCATTTAATCGAGCCGCAGAAGAAATTACCGGTATCAGCAGTCAGGATGCGGTCGGCAAGTTTTGCAGGGACGTATTACGGGCTGATGTTTGTGAAACTGGCTGTACACTGGCAGAAACCATGCAAACCGGCACACCTATCATGAATAAGGCTGTACAGATCATCGATGCTAAAGGAAAGCGAAAAGCCATCGCCATATCAACCGCTTTATTCAAAGATTCCAAAGGGAAGGTCATTGGTGGAGTCGAGACGTTTCGTGATATGAGTATGATTGAGCAGCTTCGTAAGGAAGTCCAAAGTCGATATTCATGTGAGGATATTATCAGCCAAAGTCACGCAATGCAGAATCTGTTCTCCATCCTGCCGAATATCGCTGAAAGCAACACGACAGTTCTTATCGAAGGCGAAAGCGGTACGGGTAAAGAGTTGTTTGCCAGAGCCATTCATAACATGAGTTTCCGAAAGGGTAAACCCTTTGTTGCAGTTAATTGTGGTGCTTTGCCTGACACACTTTTGGAATCCGAGCTTTTTGGTTATAAAGCCGGTGCGTTCACAGATGCTAAAAAGGATAAGCCCGGCCGATTTGCGCTTGCCCAGGGCGGCACGCTCTTTCTCGATGAGATCGGGGATATCTCCGCTTCCGTACAGGTTAAGCTGCTTCGGGTTTTGCAGGATAAGACGTATGAGCCAGTCGGCGGTATTTCGCCCGTTAAAGCCGATGTACGTATTATTGCGGCCACCAACAAAAAACTCGACCAGCTTGTCAAAGAAGGCAAATTCCGTGACGATTTGTATTATCGAGTCAATGTGATGAAACTGGAGTTACCGCCGCTAAGAAACAGGAAGGAAGACATTCCTCTTTTAGTCGAACATTTTATCGGCAGATTTAACCGGCTGCACAATAAGAACATCTGCTGTGTTACAAGTGAAGTAACAGCAGCACTTTTGTCTTTTGAGTACCCCGGTAATATCCGTGAGCTGGAGAATATTATCGAGCATTGTTTCGTTCTTTGCGAAGGTGAGATAATCGAAGCCAGGCACTTGCCGTCTTCGGTCCGGCCGGCCATGAAAACCGAATGGGAACAGACAAGCGAACCCGCCACGATTAAACAGGTGGAAATTGTTCTCATAAAACAGGCACTAAAACGAAACAAGGGCAACAAAACCGCCACGGCGAAACAACTTGGAATCGACAAAAGCACACTCTTCCGCAAAATGAAGGCATTCGATATACACGAATCCGAATGATAATGGGGCGGAGACCGCCGCATTGTGCAATCCTCCCGCATAGCGAGTAGTAGCAATATGCAATGCTCGACTCCATCTCTGCATCAACAATAATCCTCTCTTTTATTTTGTAACCTCCTTAATAGTATAGCCTTAGACAATTCCTCTCTTTCTTTTTTATGTTTCTGGAATACCAATTGCACCAAGGTTTTCCATGAGAATGGCAATACCGATTTATGGTGAGTATGTCTCGAACGTATTCGATTTTGCTCATCGGCTTTTGCTGGTGGATATCGAAGACGGCAGTGAAACAACTCGTTCTGAGGTTGCTTTAGAAAACAAGTTGCTATCTCAACGTGCAGTCCAGTTGAAAAATCTTAGGGTCGATGTGCTTGTTTGCGGGGCGATTTCGCAGGAACTGGCTACAATGGTTTTATCATCCGGAATTGAGGTTTTGCCGTTTGTGACCGGAAATGTTGAGGATGTACTTGGCGCTTATAAGGCCGGGCAACTAACAGGGCCGGAGTTTAGTATGCCGGGTTGCCGGCTTGGTGCACATAAAGGCCTCGGCCGCCACAGAAGAGGGTGTCGATGGCAACGTGGACAGCAACAAAAATGAACTTTTGGTCTCGTTCGGAAAATGTTGATGTAACCGAGGGGGGGACGGAGTCTAAGTAGAATGAAAGTAGAAAAGTAAAATGAAAATCGCAGTGCCAGCACAGGATAGGGACTTATCCAGCGATATAGACCTTCGATTTGGTCGTGCAGAGTGGCTGCTTGTCATCGATATTGTAACAGGTAAGTTTGAGGCTTATGGGAATGCCGTGAGTCTCAAATCCATTCAACTTTCGGGCACACAGGTGGCTCAAAATTTAGTTGATATTGGGGTTGAAGTTGTTTTAGTTCAACATATAGGTCCAAATGCTTTCAAAATACTCAAAGCTTATGATATTAAGGTATTTCTCGTAAAGAAACAAACTGTTCAGGAAGCAATCGAGTCATTTAAAGCGAACGAATTAAAAGAAATTGACCAACCCAATGTCCAGGGCCATTGGGTTTAATATGGAGCACACTATTGTGCGATAAAAAATGCCGTACGTAATTATATCCAAAAAACAGCTTTCAGAAAGTGTTTATACCGCTGAGATAATGGCTCCTCTTGTTTCCAAGGCAAGTAAGCCGGGGCAATTCGTTATCATCTGTATCAATAATGAATATAGCGAGCGTATTCCTCTGACGATTGCCGATGCAAATCCTGACAAAGGCACCATAACACTATTCTGGCAGCGTGTGGGAAGAACAACGGCTGAATTATCTGACATGCAGGCGGGTGATAAACTTGATACTGTTGCAGGACCTTTGGGAAAGCCGACATTAATCGAGTATTTTGGGAGAGTAATCTGTGTTGGCGGAGGAATAGGCAATGCGCCCTTGCTGCCAATTACCAAAGCTCTTAAAAAAGTAAACAATTCCATTATTACTATCCTTGGGGCAAGAACAAAGGAACTATTAATTTTAGAACAGGAGTTTGCCGAGATTTCTGATGAGTTAATTATAACCACAGATGACGGTTCATACGGTCGAAGAGCTTTGGTTACCGAACCTCTCGAAGAAATCTGTCAACGGAAGAAAAAACCGGATCAGGCCTATGTCATTGGCCCCGCAATGATGATGAAATTCTGTTGCGAGGTTACAAAGAATTATTCCATTCCTACACAGGTTTCATTAAATACCATCATGGTTGATGGAACGGGGATGTGTGGGGGCTGTCGAGTCGAGGTGGATGGCCAAGCAAAATTTGTTTGTGTTGATGGTCCTGAATTTGACGGACACAAGGTTAATTTTGACCAGATGATGAAACGACTAAATGCTTATAAGGCACAAGAAAAAAAAGCATATGATGACTATCGAAAACGTAAATGTGGAATGAGCTTATGCACGACCGAGAGGGACGGAGCCTGAGCAGAGAAAGGAAAAGTTGGAAATGAAAATTGCAATCACAGCACAGGATAAAGAGCTTTCAAGTGAAATTGACCTTCGATTTGGGCGGGCAAAATATTTGATCGTCGTGGACACTGAGACAGGCGATGTTAAGCCTCATGACAACTCGGTAAATTTGAATGCGGCTCAAGGGGCGGGGATTCAGACCGGTAGCAATATCGCCAATCTGGGCGTGGAAGCCGTGATCACCGGTAATGTCGGCCCGAATGCGTTTAAGACGCTTCATGCAGCGAATATAAAAATATTTCTTGCTGAAAAACAATCGGTTGACAAAGCGGTGGAATCTTTCAAGGCAGGAACTTTGAAGGAAGTTGACAATGCCAATGTTGAAGGACATTGGGCGTAGGAAATAAAGGGAAACAGGTAAAACAAATGCGTATATATCTGGACTGTATTCCGTGTTTCATCAGACAATCGCTCGATGCAGCAAGACATGCGACAGAGGACGTACAGATTCACGAAAAAGTCGTGCGTCAAGTACTTGTGCTTGCAAACGAACTGGATATGAGCCAGTCTCCGCCGGTCATAGGGCAAGAAATACATCGGCTGGTTCGTCAACTTGTGGGGATTGACGATCCCTACCATGGTCAGAAGCAGCGGTTTAATGATATGGCATTGAAACTCTATTCTAAACTGCGGCACTTTATCATCGAGTCCGGTGATCCGCGTGAAACCGCGATTCGTTTGGCCATTGCCGGCAACATCATCGACTTTGGAGTAAAAAGCCAATTAAGTCAAACAGAACTGGAGGAAACAATTGATCAGTGCCTTTCTGATGAATTTTCAAATGGGCCGTTAGATGATTTTCGCAATGCCGTCAATGAGGCCGAACATATACTTTATCTGACTGATAATGCCGGCGAAATTGTATTTGACCGACTTTTAATCGAGCAGCTGCCCGTCGATAAAATCACCGTGGCTGTCAAGGGTTCTCCGGTTATCAATGATGCAATAATGGAAGATGCGATACATGCAGGTCTGCCTCAGATTGTCGATGTGATTGATAACGGCTCCGATGCACCCGGGACAATTCTTTCAAGCTGCTCTCAATCTTTCAGGAATCACTTTGATAAAGCGGATTTAGTGATCGCCAAAGGACAGGGTAATTACGAGACATTAAGTAATGTGGATAAAAATATATTTTTCATCCTGAAGGCCAAATGTCCTGTCATTGCAAATGATTTAGGTTGTAAGGTTGGTGAAATGATTTTGCGAAAATCAACAGCATTTAAAAGAGAGGTAAAAAATGCCTGGATTTGATGGTACAGGCCCTCAGGGCAGTGGCCCTATGACCGGAAGAGGAATGGGATTCTGTGTATTGAAAGAATCGAAACATGACTCTGACCAGATTGAAGGCCTGGCGGGGATTCAGGGAATACCTATAAGTAATAAGAATAACAGTTTAACAGAAAGAAAGGAGGTGATTGATATGCCTCGTGGAGATGGTACAGGGCCGGCAGGACTCGGTCCCATGACAGGTAGAGCGGCCGGTTTTTGTGCAGGCTACCCGGTACCGGGTTATATGAATTTTGTTGCCGGAAGAACCGACTTTTACAGTCCAATGGCGCCAGCATTTGGGCCATATAGAGCCGGTTTTAGCGGTTACGGAGTACCTTACGGAAGAGGTTTTGGTTTTGGCCGAGGATTCGGTCGCTGCCGGGGCAGAGGCCGCGGCAGATTCGGATTCCGGTGGTAAATTCAAATTAAGCAAGTAATCCTGAAAAGCAACTTGCAGAAAGGAAGGTTTTTATGCCAAGAGGCGACGGTACAGGCCCGACCGGCCAAGGATCCGGCACAGGACGTGGTATGGGACGTAGTCAGGGACAAGGGAAAGGCAGAATGGGTGGACCTTCAGCCGCAGGGCCGGGCGGAAATTGTGTATGCCCAAGCTGTGGTGCAACGGTCCCTCATATTGTGGGGCAACCCTGTAATCAGAGAAGTTGTCCAAAATGTGGAACAAAAATGACAAGAATTTAATTTTTTTTTGAAAGGAACTAATTATGCCAGGCGGAAATGGAACAGGTCCCATGGGGATGGGCCCAATGACAGGCAGAGGTGCTGGTTTTTGTGCCGGTTATGGAATGCCGGGGCATGCAAATCCTGTTGGCGGCCGCGGATTTTTTGGACGAGGCCGAGGTTTTGGTGGTGGCGGCTGGGGTCGCCGTAACTGGTACTATGCGACCGGTCTTCCCGGCTGGGCCAGAGCGGGGTATGCGGGTGTTGCTTATGAAGGAACCCCTTTTGTCCCCGGATTAAGCGCTCAGCAGGAACTTGACGGTTTAAAAGGTCAGGCAGAGTACCTTGAAGACGCTCTTGACGGGATCAAGAAACGCATCGAGGAACTCGAAAGCCAAAAAACCGGTAAAGAGTAAAGAAGTACAGCAAAAAGTCTGCGCAGATACCTTACAGTAATGAAAGGAAACCGCGTTACATACATCAAATGTGACGGTATGTGGATTTTGGTCTGCCGGCAAGTTTTGTAAAACTTTTTTCATGGAGGTAACAATATGCCCGAATTTGGAAATCCCTTCAGCGGTCTTGCCAAAGACCGCAAACTCACAGATGCCGAGTTGGTTAGATCGATTCGCTTTATGATTTCGGCTGAATATGAAGCCATTCAGTTGTATATGCAATTGGCCGAATCCACCGATAATACGCTGGCCAAAGATGTGCTTATCGATATTGCTGACGAGGAACGTGTACATGCGGGTGAGTTTTTACAATTGCTGCATGAATTGGCTCCGGATGAGAAAAAGCTCTATGACGAAGGAGCCGAAGAAGTTCAGGAGATGATCAATAAACTGAAAAAAGACAAATAGTGTTTTGAGAAGATCAGAAAGAAGGTCCGACAATGCCAATATTTGAGTATAAATGCAAAAAATGCGGGCACAAAACAGAATTTCTGGAAAAAGGAAACAGCAAAGAAAAACATGTCTGCGAGAAGTGCGGAAGCAATGACCTGCAGAAACTCTTTTCAACTTTTTCTGCAGGCAACAGTTCAACATCGGGGAGTCCTGACAGTTGTCCAACCGGGACGTGTCCGTTCAGTTAGAAAGTTATGAAGATTGCGGTAACAGCAACTGGGCCTCTGCACTGAATGACAGTGCAGAGGCCCGATTCGGGCGATGCGCCTATTTTTTGATTATTGATACCGACACGATGCAGTTTGAAGCAATGGAAAATCCCAATCTTGCGCTTGGCGGTGGAGCGGGCATTCAGTCCGCTCAATTGATGTCTGAAAAAGGTGTGAAAACGGTACTCACCGGCAACTGCGGTCCCAATGTATTGCCTCAGTTGGAAATGGACAAATCCTTGAAAAGTGTTATTCTATTGTGGACATTTTTGAAAGGGATTTGGTATGAGCAAGCAACACAGACGATTTGAGGCGGCAGAAAAGGTGAAAATCATATGCATAAGATTATAGAAACCTGGCTCAACACCAAAATCGGCAGCGGCAGACATGAAAGAAGAGTCAGAAAGCTCACAGAAATTGAAGAAGGTCGCGATCCGCGAGAATATGTATGATCAGAATTTAACCTCCGGTAAACTGAATTCTAAGTTTATATTCTTATGATTATGATGGCAATTCAGGATGTTGTCCTATGTTGATAGCTGTAAAATAGACACAGACGTATAATAGAGATAAGTAATACAAAAACGAAGAGGTTTTAATGAAAATAACAATTGCAAGCGGTAAAGGCGGTACGGGCAAGACCACGATTGCTACAAACCTGGCTGTTTCACTCGCTCAAACCAGGCAGACGGTTCAGTATCTGGATTGTGATGCAGAGGAACCCAATGGCCATATTTTTTTAAAACCTCAAATAGAAAGCTCAAATGACGTTACCGTCGGCGTGCCGGAAGTGGATATGGACAAATGTACGGGGTGTGGAAAATGCGCCCGGCTTTGCCAATACAGCGCCATCATCTGCCTGAAAGACAAACCGCTCGTCTTTGAGCAATTGTGTCATTCCTGCGGTGGGTGTATGGCCATATGCCCTGAAGGAGCAATTACGGAAAAGCAGCGAAAGATAGGAATTGCTGAATTCGGTAAATCCAATGGGGTGTATTTCGGTCACGGCCGGCTTGACATCGGTACCATTCAGACGCCTGCCTTGATCAAATATGTCAAAACCCGGATCAAAGACGATGCGATTAATATTATCGATGCCCCGCCCGGCACATCGTGCCCTGTGATTGAAGCGATAAAGGGCAGCGATTTTGTCTTATTGGTGACCGAACCGACACCTTTTGGACTCAATGATCTGGAATTGGCCGTTGGAATGGTCAGAGAGTTAAAACTACCCTTTGCGGTTGCCATAAATCGCTGCGATATTGGAGATAATGCGGTCATTCAATATTGCAAGAGTGAAAATATTGAAGTCATCATTCAAATCCCCAATGACCGTAAAATTGCTGAAAGCTATTCACGGGGCGTGATGATTGTAGAGGCAATGCCGGATTATAAGCAGACATTTTTGAAATTGTATGAAGATATAAACAGGATAACAAAGAATTGAAACACGATCCTGATTTCATGGAAAAATTTACCAGAGACCTGGAGGCTCGTAAAGCAGCCGCCATCATCCTGGAAATCGATGAATTGGCCGGCGGGGAAAAACTCAAAAAAGCATACAGGGCTGCCGCTGCTAAATATCATCCGGATCACAATGGCAATACGCCTGAAGCCAACAAGCGGTTTATATTAGTCAAATGCGCGTATGAACTGTTAGCTTTTGATAAACCCTGTGACAGCTTGCTTCGTGAAATTGACACATGGCCAGGTGTTCCGAAAGATAAGAAATACAAACTTGATAATCCATGGGGACATTTCCTGTGGTGGAGAGAGAAGTTCTTTGATTCTAATGAAAAGAAAGAGAAAAACAATGAAAGCAAACGTTCTTCTTGTATTTAACAGGAATCCCTATGACGGTACGGATGTAACTTGGAATGGGCTGCGATTGGCAGAACAACTGCTTCATCTGGGCATGGGCGTAAATATCTTTTTAATGAATGATTCTGTGGATCTGGCTCGAGATGCGGCAAAGCCCGCTGAAGGATATTTTGATCTGGGACAGATGCTCAAGGATTTTATCGCTAAAAATGTCCCTGTTAAAGTTTGTGGTACCTGCAAAGTGCGATGCGGGATTCACAAGGGAGAGCCTTATTTTGAAGGCGCTCAGGAAGCAAAAATGACTGAGCTGGCACAGTGGATCAGTGAGGTGGACAAGGTTATATCATTTTAACATAGCGCTAAGGATTTATATATGAAAGAATTAGTTGTCATAAGCGGTAAAGGCGGGACGGGAAAGACCAGTATCACGGCGGCTTTTGCTTCTCTTACTCAGAACGCAGTTTTGGCAGATTGTGATGTTGATGCCGCCGATCTGCACCTTGTGTTATTGCCTAAGATCAAGCAGGAACAGGATTTTCCCGGCGGCAAACAGGCCTCTATTATTGCTGAAAAATGTATCGGCTGCGGCAGGTGTGCCAAGATGTGCCGGTTCGATGCCATAACCCTCAATGGCCCCGGCAATGGTCTGGTCGCAAAGACGTATGCTGTCGACCCCGTTTCCTGTGAGGGGTGCAAAGTATGCGTGGAGTTCTGTCCGGTTGACGCCATTTCCTTTGAGCCGGCCATAAACGGAAAATGGTTTATTTCGGATACCCGTTTCGGCCCGATGGTACATGCTAAATTGGGCATTGCGGAGGAAAACAGCGGAAAACTTGTTACCCTGATTCGCAAAGAAGCCAAACGTATTGCCGAGGAACAAAAGAAAGATTTACTGGTCATTGATGGTTCTCCGGGGATTGGTTGTCCTGTGATTGCCTCCATAACCGGGGCTGATGTGGTCCTTGTGGTAACAGAGCCGACATTATCGGGCAAACATGATCTGGAGAGAGTCGCCCAACTTACGGCCAATTTTGGAATTAAAACACTGGTTTGTGTCAATAAAGCGGATATCAATGTCGAAATGACGGAGCAAATTAGTGAAGATGCCGTCCGGCATGGGTTAAAAGTGGTTGGAAAAATCCCTTATGATGATGCCTTTACGAAAGCACAGATCATGAAAGCAACGCTGATTGAGTACACCGGCGGTGATATTGCGGAAAAGATAAAGGCGATGTGGCGAGAAGTTATCTATGAGCTTGGTTGAGAAGGCCCCTCTGATGATGCAGCCGTCGAAATCACAATACGATTTTGACAAGATCGCCGACAATTATGACAGTTGGTATGACTCTGCTATAGGTGCGATGTATGACAAGCTTGAAAAACAGACCATTGATAAGTTGCTGGCGGATATTGCCGGACATGGTCGGCTCTTGGAAATTGGCTGTGGTACAGGTCATTGGAGCTGGTATTTCAGCGACAAAGGTTTTGAGGTAACAGGCGTCGATATGTCTGAAAAAATGATAGACGTTGCCAGGCAAAAAAACATGCCAAACAGTCATTTTGAAGTTGCAGATGGCAGGAATCTTCCATTCGAGGATGCCGGTTTTGATGCCGCTGCTGCAATTACCGTCCTCGAATTTTCACCAGAGCCGGAAAGGATTATTGCCGAAATGATTCGCTGCGTCAGGAAAAAAAATGGCGTGCTCATTATAGCTGTATTAAATGCCTTGAACGCATATAACCAAACGAAACAAAATACGCAGGGCAGTGTGTATGCTTCAGCCAATCTATTTTCGCCGCAACAGATATATAAAATGTTGAGCGAACACGGAAACACTCAACTATTGACGACAGGATTTATACCCGAAAAAGATTGGCTGATTAAGATATCGTCGATAGGAGAACGTTTAGGTCAATTTATCCGCCCCAGAAGAGGGGCATTTATTGCCGCGAGGGTTGATTTATGAGAATCCAAGCGGAAATAAGTATTTACCCGTTGCGGACTCAAAGTTTGTCTAAACCGATAGAAGAATTTTGCAGGATTCTTAGCGAACAAGGTTTAGAAATAAAGACAACAGCCATGAGTACTTTTGTAAGCGGCGAATCAACAATGGTGTTCAAAGCCTGCCAAGAGGCCTTTGAACATGCGAGTGATACCTGGCAAGTCGTAATGAATATGAAAATTTCAAATGCTTGTCCATCGGACGGGTGAAACTAATTTTTAAGGAATAGATAAATATGACAAAAGAGGCCACTCAAAATCAACAAGATCAGAAACAGCAGATGGAAGAGGAACAGAATCAGGTTCGCCATCGAATGAGCCAAATTAAACATAAAATCCTTGTCCTCTCCGGCAAAGGTGGTGTGGGCAAAAGTACCGTCGCGGCCAACATGGCTGTTTCATTATCGTTGGCCGGTAAAAGTGTCGGCCTTTTGGATATCGATATCCATGGGCCCAGCATCCCCAAAATCCTTAACCTTGAAGATAAAAAACTGATGGCTTTGGGGGATGCGATCATGCCGGTACCTGTTTCAGAGAACCTGATTGTCATGTCCATAGGGTTTATGCTTCAGGACAGAGACAATCCTGTGATCTGGCGGGGCCCCCTGAAATACCGGATGATTAAACAGTTCTTGAAGGATGTTGAATGGGGTGCGTTGGATTATCTCATTATTGATTCCCCGCCCGGGACCGGCGATGAACCGCTTTCAATTATTCAGCTTCTTGAAACAGCCGATGGGGCCATCATTGTTACCACACCGCAGCAGGTAGCTTTATCTGACGTCAGGAAAGGCGTTTCATTCTGCCGGGAATTGAATCTGCCGGTGTTGGGAGTGATTGAAAATATGAGCGGATTTGTATGCCCGAAATGCGGAGAGATAACGGATATCTTTAAATCAGGCGGCGGTGAAAATATGGCTCTGGAAATGAATATCCCATTTTTGGGCAGGATACCCATCGATCCCAAAATAGTCCAGGCGTGCGATTCAGGCGAACCGTATATTCAACAGTACAGCCAAAGTCAGGCGGCTCGTTCATTCAGTGCGGCAATCAAGCCGATATTGGAACTTGATAGTACAATAATCAAACCCGAAACAATACTTACAGGAGATTCAAAAATGAGAATAGCCATTCCATTAGCGCAGGGAAACTTAAGCATGCATTTCGGTCATTGTGATCAATTTGCTATCTGTGAAATTGATAACAACAGCAAACAAATCATCAGCAGAAATGATGAAACGCCGCCTGCCCATGAACCTGGGGTATTACCGAAGTGGCTTCATGGAATGGGCGTCAACGTGATCATTGCCGGCGGTATGGGACAGCGCGCCCAGCAGTTGTTCGTTCAAAACGGCATTCAAGTTGTTATTGGGGCACAAGCCGGAACGCCTGAGGGACTTATTTCAGATTACCTGCAGGATAAGCTTCAGACAGGAGCCAATATTTGTGACCACTGATTTGCCCCAAAAAGCTTGTGTATTTTGCAATGGTTATTTGAAGAATCTGGCAAAGGCCAAGAAAGCGGCAAACGATTGTGATTTGCTGATTGCCGCAAACGGAGGGGCAAAGTATTTTCTGGATATAGGGCTTACTCCACACGTCATCATTGGCGACATGGATTCTATTGACTTGGGTATATGGGCCAATAAAACCAATATCCGATATATTCAATATCGGGCTGAAAAAGACAAATCCGATACAGAACTTGCTGTGGAATATGCGTTAGAACAAGGCTGCAAGCAGGTCATTCTTTTAGCGGCAACAGGTGGGCGTATGGATCATACCCTGGGGAATGTTGCTTTGCTTGCCGCCTATCCGGGACGGATTGCCATTCTTGATGATAACGACACACTTGTTGCAGTCGATAAGAGTGAGAAGTGTGTACTAAACGGTAACATTGGGACGACTGTTTCATTGATACCCTATGGCGTAGGCCCGCTTGTAATAAGAACAACTGGGCTACGGTATCCGTTACAAGACCAAAGCCTGCAATTGTATTGCCTCAGTTGGAAATGGACAAATCCTTGAAAAGTGTTATTCTATTGTGGACATTTTTGAAAGGGATTTGGT